>OGYY01000017.1_pt1 | contig 147862 bp, 112 predicted proteins | sample 1576671 | NCBI WGS metagenome assembly OGYY01 (sample SAMEA3541593, study PRJEB24748) | human gut metagenome | biome: human gut; feature: human-associated habitat; material: faeces | place: China | collected 2012 | reverse complement strand
GCTCGCTGGAGGAAGAGGAGAGGGAACTGGAACTGCTGCTGGAAGAGGAACTGGAGCTCGAAGAACTCGAAGAACTTGACGAGGACCAGGAAGAGTTGCTTGACGAGGAGGAGCTGCTTGAAGAACTCGAACTGCTGCTGGATGACGAGCTGGAAGAAGACGATGAACTCGAACTGCTCGAGGAAGAGCTGGAAGACGGAGCGCTGCTGGAGGAAGTTGGTGTCTCGGGCACCAAGGAACTGCTGTGGAAACTGGAAGATGACCAGCTGCTGGAAGAAGATGACGAGGAAGAACTCGAACTGCTGGAAGACGACGAACTGGAAGAAGAAGGCGGCGCGCTGCTGGAGGAATCCGGAGGCTCGGGAGCCGAAGAACTCGGCCGGGAGCTGGAAGACGAACTGCTCGAGGAGGAAGAGCTCGAACTGCTGGAAGAAGAACTCGAGCTGCTGCTGGGCTTGGGATCAAACTCAAACGAATCTCCTCCCCCTGCCGAACTGCTCGACGAATCCCCTTCTTCCACCTCCTGGTACAGGTTGACCAGGGTCAGCACCGTCTCTCCTTGCTTGTCGGCCGGCGGGGTCTCTGCCAGCAGGTAATAATCCAGGTCAGGCTCACCTTCCTTGTCGCACATTAAGGCAATGCAGAACTCCTCTTGCGACTCCTGGTCGGGCTGGTGTTGATGGACGATATGGCACCAGTAGTATCCCTGGTCGAACTGGATCTGGCGGCGGAGAGGGGCGGAAGAACCGGCCTCCGTGGAGAGTTCCAGATCCTTGGCGGGAATGGAAAGGGAGATGGAAGAGTGGGCGTGGAGGTGGAGCAAACAGGTGGCTGGAGCCATGACCTTGAGGTATCCGAACCATTCGTGGCGGGTGGGGGAGGAAGCAGCGCGTTTGGGGATAAGGACGGGAGCGGAGAGGCCGTTGACCAGGAAGTTGCCCTGGGGCTGTCCGTTGGGGTACATGGGAATGAAGGGGTAGACGGTGTCCATGGCCGTGATGTTGAAAGTGTTGTTCATGGTAATGAAGGTAAAATTATTAAATGGTTGCGGTTACCATGAGAACAGAAACCAGCAAAGTAAACACGCCGGAGACGTCAGAAATATTACCGTCTTTTCCTGAGATAGTAATCACACTCCTAAAAACAGGCAGAAGAGATGACAAATCTCTTCTGCCTGGCATTTCATCAATTAATAACAAGGACAGTGATTGTCTGATTGTTGGTTGCCGGACTTCAACCGATTTTGATGTGCTTCGGTATTCTTTTTACCTGTTGCTGAACATTCTTGCTTCCATTCTCATTTCACAGAATCCAGGTACAGTTTACAGTTGCATGAGGCATCCGTATCAAATGATTTTATTATTTTTCCCCTTTTGATTTATTTTCTGTAGAAATGGAGAAGCAAGGAAGCTTCAAATCTATGGGCCAAGAGGTTCATCATAATTTCATTTGGTAGCTGAATTTACCGGGAACCGGAAAGTTTTACAGGATCAATGAATGCGAAAACAAGAATCTAACCCGAAAGATCGGCAATTCTCAATTTATTCAACAATCAGAGTCCCGTTTTTCAGAAATGGAAATTCTTGCCTACTTAATGGAGCAGGTTTTACCATCCGCCGCCCAGGGTGCGGGCGAGCTGGACGACGGCCTTGCGGATGTTCTGCTTCATGGTGACCAGGGATTCCTCCGAGCTGAGCCAGGAGCGCTGGGCCGTGATGACGTTCAGGAAGTCCGTCTGGCCGTTGATGTACAGGGTGCGGGAGAGCAGGAAGGCTTCTCTGTTGGCGTTGTTTTCCTTGTGCAGGTATTGCATCTGGGAGGTGTAGTTGCCGTAGGCGATCAGGGCGTCCTCCACCTCGGAGACGGCGGTGATGAGCGTTTTGCGGTAGGTTTCCGCGGCCTGTTCCGCCGCCGCCTTCTGGGCGCGCACGGTGGCTCTCAGGGCTCCGCCCCGGAACAGGGGCTGCACCAGGTTGCCGCCCAGGGACCAGACGTTGTTGTTTTCCCGGAAGAGCTGGCCGAAGTCTCCGCCGCGGCCGGAGAGGGAACCCGTCAGGCTGAAGCGCGGGTACAGGTCCGCCACGGCTACGCCCACGTTGGCCACGGCCACGTGCAGGTCCGCCTCCGCGGCGATGACGTCAGGCCTGCGCCGCAGGAGCTCGGAGGGGAGGCCCACCGGAACTACGGGCGTTTTTTCAAAGACGGAGGTTTTGGGTAGCGTCAGTTCCACGCGGGAGTTGTACGTGCCCAGCAGGACGGAGAGCTGGTTTTTGGTGGAGGCTACCTGTGCTTCCAGCGCCGGAATGCGGCCTTCCGTGGAGGCTACGGTGGAGATGGCCTGTTCCACGTCCAGGCGGGGGGCGAATTCCGATTTGTAGCGTTTTTCCGCAATGGTGAGGGTGTTGCGCTGGATTTCCAGCTGCTCGCGGGCAATGCGGAGCTGTTCGCAGGCGGTGATCCAGTCAAAGTAGGCCGTGGCTACGTCCGCCAGCAGGGCCGTGCGCACGGCGCCCGCGGAGGCCTCCGTGGACATGAGGGAAGCGCGGTACGCCTCAATGGAACGGCGGTTGCCGCCAAAGAGGTCCAGCTCCCAGGAGGTAGACGCCCCCAGGCTGAAGTCCTGGGAGGTGGAGCTGCGGAAGCCACGGTCCGGAGACAGGCTCCAGCCCGCGCTGGCGTCCGCGGAGGGCAGCAGGGAGGCCTGGGAGACGCGCAGCCTTTCCCGGGCTTCCCGGATGCGGAGCAGGGCCACCTTCATGTCCGGATTGTTGTTCAGGGAAGCGGCGACCAGGCGGTTGAGCTGGGGGTCTCCGAAGATGTTCCACCAGGAGCGCAGGTCCTTGTCGGAGCTGCGGGGTGGGCGGGCCGTGGCCCAGGAGGAGGGCAGGTCATTGGCCGGCGGCCGGAAGTCCGGGCCTACCATGCAGGAGCTCAGGCAGCATGCGGCCAAAAGGGGGAGGTATTTGAACATGGATGACATGGGAAGGAAAAGAGTAACGGGTTATTCGTGGCGCAGGGCGTCGATGGGGTCCATTTTGGAAGCCTTCCAGGACGGGTACCATCCGAAGGCCAGGCCGATGAACACGGAGACGCCCACGGCCAGGGCCATGGCTTCCGGGGAGGAGGCGGTGGCCCAGTTCATGGTGCGGCTGACGATGATGGAGATGGCCTTGCCGAGCATGATGCCCAGCGCGCCGCCCACCACGCAGAGCAGCACCGCTTCCAGCAGGAACTGGCGCATGATGTCCTGAGGACGGGCGCCCACGGCCATGCGCAGACCGATTTCCTTGGTGCGTTCCGTGACGGAGACGAGCATGATGTTCATGATGCCCACGCCGCCCACGACCAGGGAGATCATGGCCACGATCATCAGCAGGTTGGTCATGACTTCCGTGGTGCTGCTCATGGCGCGGGACATTTCAGCCATGTCCCACACGCGGAAGTCGTCCAGCTGGCCGTCCTTCAGGTTGTGCTTGGCGCGGATGACTTCCGTGATCTGGTCTATGGCCTCGGAGGAGCGTTCCGGGTCCGCAATCTGCGCCATGATGAAGTCAATGTTATTGAAGCGGCGCGGATGGGGGGCGTCCGTGTACGGCTGGTCCGTGGTTTCCGTGTAGTAATCCACGGAATTGGCGGTGTACTTGTCCGCCCGGTTGAAGGTGGTGGTGGATTTGCCGGAGGAGGAGGCGGACCCGCCCCCCAGCCCCTGAAGGCGGTAGCGGATGCTCGTCCACGGCAGGATGATGGAGTCGTCCTGGTCGCGGCCCATCATGTTGGCCCCTTTCTTCTGGAGAATGCCGATGACCTTGAACATGACGTTCTTGATGCGGATGTCCTTGCCCAGCGGGTCTTCATCCCCAAAGAGTTCCCTGGCTACCGTCTGGCCGATGACGCACACGCGCCTGGCCTGCTCCACGTCTTCCTCGGAGAAGGGCTGGCCGCGCTCCATGTCATACCAGCTTTTGATCTTCAGGTATTCCACGGAACCGCCTTCCACGGTTTCCGGGCTCCAGTTTTTGTTGCCGTAAATGACCTGCCCGCTGGCGCGCACCACGGGCGTGGCGCGCAGGACCATGGTGCAGTCCTTCATGATGGCTTCACAGTCCGCGTTGGTCAGGGAGGCCCTGCCGCCCGCGCCGGTGTTGACGCCGCTCTTGGAGATGGCGCCGGGGCGGATGTTCAGGGTGTCCGCCCCCATGGAGGCAATGGTGTTTTTAATCTGGAGCGTGGACCCCTGGCCGATTTCCACCATGGCGATCACCGCGGCAATGCCGATGATGATGCCCAGGATGGTGAGCGCGGCGCGCATGGGGTTGCGCACCAGGGCCTTGATGCAGGTTTTAAGGAGGGGAAGGAATTTCATACGTCGTCCTTGCTTAGCGTGTCGGAAATCCCTTCGCAGATGAGGCCGTCCGCCATGTTGATGGCCCGGTCCGTGAAGGCGGCTATTTTGGGGTCATGCGTCACCAGGATGACCGTGATCCCCTTCCGGCGGTTGAGGTCCTTGAACATGTGCAGCACTTCCTTGGAGGTGGTGGAGTCCAGGTTGCCCGTGGGCTCGTCCGCCAGCAGGATGCTGGGGTTGTTGATCAGGGAGCGGGCGATGGCTACGCGCTGCTGCTGGCCGCCGGAAAGCTGGGCGGGGGTGTGGTCCATGCGGTCGGAAAGGCCCACCAGGTTCAGCAGTTCCACGGAGCGTTCGCGCATGGCCTTCATGCTGAGGGTGGGGTGGGCGTACACGGCGGGCATCATCACGTTTTCCAGCGCGGTGGTGCGGGAGAGCAGGTTGAAGTTCTGGAAGACGAAGCCGATGCGCTTGTTCCGGAGCGTGGCGCGTTCTGCGGCGTTGAATTTGGCTACGTCTTCTCCGGCAATGTAGTAATGGCCGGAGCTGGGGCGGTCCAGGCAGCCCAGGATGTTCATCAGGGTGGATTTTCCGGAGCCGGAGGCGCCCGTGAGGGAGACGAACTCCCCTTCCTTGATGTCCAGGGTGATGCCCTTGAGCACTTGGAGGTCAATTTCCCCCAGGTGGTACACCTTGGTTATGTCACGTAAGCGGATCACGTTATTATATTATAATGCTTGATGCGGTAAAAAATAGTTGAGCTGGCGGATGCGGGTTGTTCCCGGATCAGGGAGGCGGGGGCGGCCCGCCATTGCCGGAGGCCGCCTTCGTATTGCCCGTGCTCGGCTTGCGGCGCGGAGGCATCTTGGGCGCAAACGGGTTTTCACCGCCGGCGGAGGCGGACGTTCCGTCACCGGAGTTTCCGGAGCGGTTCAGTATCTGCGCCGTGGAGACAATCTCCATGCCTTCCCGGAGCGTTTCCCCCTTGACGACTGTCAGCATGCCGTTGCTTTCTCCCCTGGTGACCAGGTGGGGGTAAAGAACAGCATCCCTGAGTTCCCAGACCACGGCTTTTTTCTCCTGTCCGCTTTGTGCGGGAGCGGCCAGTTCAGGCTGCATCTGTTCAAGGGTTCTTTTCTGTTCGGCGCCGATGAGGTCCGTTTCCGGCTGGAAGCGGAGCGCGGCATTGGAGACCAGGAAGGCGTTCCGGATATCCTCCACGACAAACTGGACGTTGGCCGTCAGGTAGGGAATGAGGAGCTTGTCCGGGTTGGGCACGTCAATGTCCACAATGTAGGTGACCACGTTGGAGGTCATGGTGGCGTCCAGGCGGATTTTGTCCACCGTCCCCTTGAATTTGCGGCCGGAGAAGGCGTCCACGGTGAAGATCACTTCCTGCCCCTTGCGGATGCTGCCGATGTCAGCCTCATTCACGGCGGCCCAGATTTTAAGCTTGGAGAGGTCCGTAGCGATGTAGAAAAGGCTGGAGGCGCTCATGCTGGAAACCACCGTCTGGCCGATGTTCACCAGGCGCTTGACCACCACGCCGTCCACGGGGGACTGAATGGTGGTGTATTCCAGGTTGCGCATTTCCTTTTTCAGCGCGGCTTCCGCCTGTTTCAGGGATGCTTCCGCTTCCAGCAGGGAGGCTTCCGCCACGGCTACGCTGGCGCGGGCGGTTTCTTCATCCGCAATGTACTGGTCATAGCTGGATTTGGACAGGGCGTCCCCCGGTCCCAGCTTTTCCGCGCGTTCCCGGTCCAGCTTGGCCTGGTGGTGCTTGGCCTTGGCCTGCTGGATGTCCGCCCTGGCGCGGGCGATTCCTGCGGTGGCTTGCGCCTTGGAGGCTTCCGCCCGCTGCACGTCCAGCTGCACGGGCAGCTTGTCAATCTCCGCGAGCATTTGCCCTGCCTTCACCGGGCTGGAGTAATCCACCACCTTCCCGTTCAGATCCTTGCCGAACTCCATGATGATGCCGCTGACCTGCGCGCCCACGTCCACCAGTTCATCCGGTTCCGTGACGCCGGTGGCATCAATGGTGATCATCAGGTCTCCCTTCTCCAGGGGCTCTGTCTGGTACTCCACCTGAATGGCTTCATTCCCTTTCCACTGTTCCCAGGCGAACCAGGCGCCTGCGAGAACGACAATGACGATGATGAGTTTGATAAATCCCTTCACGACTATAATATACTTCGCAATAATGAAAAAGTTGCACAGATGTTAAAAACTTTTCCGCAACGGAGAGTGATCCTACCATGATTTCCGGAAATGTCTAAGGATTTATTTCATTCCATAACAGTTATGGAATATTAACTAACTATGTTACATTATCGTAATGCCCTGGCTCTTTTTTACGGAATTGTAAAGAGCTGGGGACAAGCCGCCCGGAGCGTTCCCCGGCAATCAATTGGCCGCCATGCTTTTCCGCTCAAAGGTAAAAACTGGCACGTTTCTTGCGAAGTAAAATGTGAAGGATCATGTGATCCGGAAATTGCCAGTCAACCGTATGTACAAGAATGATTTATTTGATTTGCTGTTCAGGCTTCTCCATTCCTTCTGCCGTTCCTCCCGGCCATGCAGGGGACGGAAGGAGCGGGACCGGAAGGCCCGGGAATATTTGAAGGCCATGGTGGCCAGGGCGCGGATGCGTTCGTTTTAATGCATCCGGGCGCCTGTCCGGAAACCATGCGGGGAGGGAGGGCCGTGGAAAGCTGCCGGGCGGGCATGCTCCGGGTGCACATCTTCAAATGGCGGCGGACTCCCGCCGGGTTCCCGGCTGCAAAGGGGAAAGGAAAGACACCGCTGCACCGTCACTGGCAATGAGCCACGTTCCCGTGCCTCAATAGAGCGGGGACTTCCGCCGCTGTTTTGACTTATCCGGTATAGGACTTAGTCAGCCCTGCGTCGGGGCTGCCCCCATTAGGTATAATATCGGTTCGGGCCACTTTGCCAGGTGTTGACGAGTGCAGCAGCCAGCACCTTATATACTGCATGGCGGGATATTATCCAAGGTGTTTTTGGAATCTTTTAAGACATGCGCGGGGAGCCGCCGGGGATAGGACTGAACCTGAACGGGATGCCGTTCCGTCAGCAGGCGCCTTCCAGCCATTCCTTTAAAATGGGGCGGTCTGCGGGGGCCCATGGCAGTTCTGCCAGCGTGCGGCGGGAGAAGAAGCCCAGGCTTTCATGCTCCAGGGGCCGGGGCAGCGCTCCGGGGTCCAGGCGGCACAGGAAGGGGATGAGGCGGATGACGCGTTCCTTTTCCCCGTGCCGCACGGGGGTGAGCATGCGGACGGGATGGACGGCGCACCCCAGCTCTTCCCGGATTTCCCGGATGATGGCGTCCTGCGCGTTCTCCCCGGGTTCCAGTTTTCCGCCGGGAAATTCATAGAGCAGCCCGTTGGACTGCCCCGCGGCCTTCTTGGCGGCCAGGAGGAGGGGGCCCCGGGCGGCGGACAGTTCAATCAGGGCGCAGCAGACGTCCAGGGTGTTCATGATGCGCTGAAATCCACCGCGTGCAGGTTCATCATGCGGGAGTCCGTATCCAGGATGCCGAAGCCGATGCGCCCGGTCCTCCCCTGGAGTTCTCCCGGATTGGCAAGCAGGCACCCGCCGTACGTTTCCCGCGCGGCCTGGTGGGTGTGTCCGTACAGGGCGGCGTCCACGCTGCCGTTCCTGGCCTCCTGCATGGCGTATTTGGGATAATGGGAAAGGGAGAACTTCATGCCGTACCGGGTGATGATAGCGTGTTCCGGGTGCAGGCGCGCCGCCGGGGAATTGGCCGCCATCCGCTGCATGAGGAGAAGCTCGTAGTCATTATTGCCCGGCACGGCGTCCAGCGGCAGGCCGCCGGTCAGCTCAAGGATGCGCAGGAAGCTTTCCGGGGTGGTGCAGTCTCCCAGGAAAAAGAAATGTCCGCAGTCCATCAGGCGCATCTGGCGCATGGCAGGCTCCAGGTGGTCCGTGCGGTCGTGCAGGTCGGAAAAAATGCCTATCTTCATGGTGTTGATCGGTTCATGGCATGAATGGGCCAGGCCAGCAGTTCGTCCGGCAGGGGAGGCAGGGGGCCATGCTCCCCCTCCCGGCGCAGCAGGCAGGTGAAGCCGCCCGCGCCCGCGCCGTGAAAAGGCATGAGCCGGTAGCAGGCCTCCTGCGTCAGCGCGGAGCGGAAGGGCTCCAGCTCCGGCACGGATACGGTGCGCAGGTCCGGACAGCGTTTCAGCAAGTACCGGATGTTGCGCTCGTTCTCCTCCGGGGCGTAGGTGCAGGTGGTGTACAGCAGATAGCCTCCGGGCGCCAGGCACCGGACCGCCGCCAGCAGGATGCCCCGCTGCCGTTTGGCGTTGCCTCCGGTGACGGAGGAATTGAAGCAGCCGGGATTGGGAATGCCCTTGGCCAGCAGGGACTGTCCGCTGCACGGGGCGTCTGCCAGAATGAGGTCAAAACAGCCGGGGGCTAGTTCCGCCCACTGGTCCGGCCGCAGGCGCTGGGTGTACAGGCCCGTGAAGCCGCAGCGCAGCAGGTTGTGGCGCAGGATGCCCAGGCGCTTGGGGTGCACCTCGTTGGAGACGTGCTCCCGCGGGGCTACCCTCGTTTGCGCCAGAATGCTTTTTCCGCCGGGCGCGGCGCACAGGTCCAGGCAGCGTTCCGGACGGAAGGGCAGATGGGCCAGCGGGGCGGTTTCCCAGACGGAGGAGAGGTCCAGGGGATAGTAGTAGCCGCGTTCATAATCCGGCAGGGAACCGGGCCGCGCCTCCGTTTCTCCCGCCGGGAGCGCGGGGATGGAAGGGTGCCCCCAGTCCCGCGGCGTTTCATCCGCGGGGAAGGGCGGAACGTAGCCTTCCGGAGCCTGCGGGGTGATGACCAGCGCGCTTCTGGAACGGTCCCCGGCCTGCATGGCGTCCAGAAAGTCCTGCTCCTGTTCCGGAGCCAGCCCCAGCTTGGAGGTGAGCCTGAGTATTTGGGTGGAGGACACGAGAATCAGGCCCGGAACGTTTCGCCAAAGTGGGTGTTGAGCGCCAGATGGGCGGAACCCAGGATGCCCGCCTCCGTGCCGAACTGGGCGGGAAGGATTTCAAGCTGTTCCACCAGCGGGGCGGCAAGCTGGGCTCTCATGATTTCCTGGAGTGGCTGGAAAAGCAGGGTCTTTGCCTTCGCCACGCCGCCGCCGATGATGATGGCCTGCGGGTTCAGCAGGTAGCAGCAGTTCATCAGCGCGCAGGAAAGCTTCACGGCCAGGTCCCGCCATACCTGCGCGGCCACTTCATCCCCCGCCAGCGCTGCCCGCTCCAGGGCGATGGGGTTGCAGTCCACAATGGCCTTGTCAATGCCGTGGCTGGCGTACAGGGTGCGGGCGTCCGCCGCTATTTCCCGGTTGCCCACGTAATCCTCCAGGGCGCCGCGGTTGCCGTAATGGCCCAAACGTCCCCGGTAGTCAATGCTCGTCTGCCCCAGCTCTCCGGCGGAGCAGGTGGCCCCGCGTACAAGGTCCCCGTTCACGATGAGGCCGCTGCCCACACCCGTGCCCAGGGTCAGGCATACCAGGTGCCTTTTCCCTTTTCCGGCCCCCAGCTTCCATTCCGCATAGGCCATGCAGTTGGCGTCATTCTCCACGTACACGGGCAGTCCGCAGGCGGCCTGGAGCATGTCCCGCACCGGAACGTTGTTCCATCCCGGCACGTTGGTGAGCGTGTAGACGGTTCCCTGGTAAAAGTTGACGAAGCCGGGCATGCCCATGCCGATGGCCTGCACCTCCGGGTGGTTCAGCCGCAGCATGTTCACAAACTGGGCGATGGCTTCAATCAATTGATCCGGATTGCCGTATTCCTGGGTGGCGATGGAAGGCGCGTGAGCGATCACTTCCGTCCCTTTGACGACCCCCAGCTTGATGGAGGTTCCCCCGAAGTCAACGCCGATGGTGGGGATGGTTGAAGCTGTCATATGGTACCAATATAGAATTTTATGGGTCGATGAAAAGGTTAAATGAAGTACGTTTCCGTTAAAAAAACGGCTGGATGGATGCCGGGGAAAATGACTTGTTTCATTGCTGAATTTTCTTGAATGAACATTTGGCCGCTTGTAGTGTCTCATAGTCTAGTCAGTTGGGCGGTCTCGCCCGCTGTTCGTGAAACATCGTCAACCTCAGCCCATAGAGACACCTCATATGCCTACTCCCAAGAAAACCGAAAGCAAGGCCGCCGCCAAAAAAGCTCCGGCTCCCAAGAAAAAGACCTGCGGGAAGACCGCCTGCAAGACGCCCGTAGAGCAAGAGGCTCCCGCTAAAAAGAAAAAGGCTGCGGAACCGAAAAAGGCCGTCAAGCCGGCCAGGAAAGCCGCTTCCCCTGCCGCCGCTGTGGAAAAGAAGCCGGCACCGAAGACGGCTAAAAAGGCCCCGGCCAGGAAAGCCGCCGCTTCTCCCGCCGCTCCGGCGCCCGCTCCCTCCAGGAATGAGTTGACGGATGAACAGACGGAAGCCATCGCCGCCGCCAAGGCGCAGCTTGCTGCGGATCCGGAATGGGAACCCTTTGTGCTGATGCAGCGCCAGCACCTGATGGACCTGCGCGACAGGGCGCTGGACAACATGAGCGGCGTGGCCCGCGACACCCTCCGGAACCATCCGGAAGGCAGTGAAGCCTCCGGCTCCGGAGAGCACCAGGCGGACGCCGGCAGCGACGCCTATGACCGTGACTTTGCCCTCAGCCTTCTTTCCAAGGAACAGGACGGCCTGTATGAAATCGAGCAGGCGCTTGCCCGCATTGACAATGGAACGTACGGCATCTGTGAAATGTCATACAAGGTCATTCCCATCCTGCGCCTGGAGGCCATCCCCTTTGCGCGCCTTACCGTGGAATGCCAGGCCCAGTGGGAAAAGGAAAAAGGGCAGAACGCCCGGTTCCGCCCCAGGGTGGCCCTGGGCTTTGCGGGTGGACAAAATGATGTAGATTTATCTGTTTCACTTGACGATGATGAAGAATAGTGTATAAATCCTCCCCCGTAACACATTTTCATCATGCCAAGAGACATCATCATCCTCGAATGCACTGAGGCCAAAGCCGAAGGAAAGCCTACGTCCCGCTACGTCACCACGCGCAACAAGAAGAGCCTGCGTACCCCCGGCCGCCTGGAAAAGGTTAAGTACAATCCTTTCCTGAAGCGCCGTACGCTTCATCGTGAAATGCGTTAATTACGGGCCAGCCTATATCTTTATTATTATGTCCACTGAACCCAAGACTGTAGAACGTCGTATTCGTTTCCGCACGTGCAATCGCCAGATGCCGCGCCGCCGTCTCGACATCCCGATGGATCAGGTCGATCTGCTCAACCCCGATTTCCTGTCCAAGTTCACCTCTGAAACCGGCAAGATTCTTCCCCGCCGCGTGACTGGTCTGTCTGCCAAGATGCACCGCAAGGTGACCCGTGAAATCAAGCGGGCCCGTTCCATCAACCTTCTGCCGTAACAAGCGCCAAGGAAAATCTCTTTCGGTAGAAATTGTCTTTGCAGGCGGGAGTTTGTCCGGTAACAGGGCAGACTCCCGCTTTATTTCCAGCCATCATCCTCCCTCCCCATGCAGGAACTGAAAGATACCCAGTCTGAGGCGGATACGCGCAATATCTCCATTGACCGGGTGGGTGTCAAGGGACTGCGCTTCCCCATCCAGATTCAGGACAAGCTCAACCGCATCCAGTCCACCGTGGCAACGGTTTCCCTGGCGGTGGACCTGCCGGAAAAGTTCAAGGGCACGCACATGAGCCGCTTTGTGGAGGCCCTTCACCAGCACGGCCCCCTGCTGGACGTGCATACGGCCCTGGCCATCCCCCGGGAACTGCTCAGCCGCCTGTCCGCTCGCCGCTCCCATGTGGAAATGGAATTCCCGTTTTTCCGCGCCAAGAATGCCCCCGTGACCGGAATTGAAGGGATGATGGATTACGTGGTCCGTTTTGAGATGGAGGCGGAAGCGGACAACAAGCTGGCGGACTTCAAGCTGACCGTGGTCGTTCCCGTGACGACGCTCTGCCCCTGTTCCAAGGCCATGAGTTCCTACGGAGCCCACAACCAGCGCGGGCTGGTCACCTATTCCGTGCGGTTTGCCTCCCGTCCCGTCTGGATTGAAGACCTGATTGACCTGGTGGAATCCTGCGCCAGCTGCTCCCTGTACAGCGTGCTGAAAAGGCCGGATGAAAAATGGGTGACGGAAAAGGCTTATGAAAACCCCGTCTTTGTGGAAGACCTGGTGCGGAACGTGGCGCTGAAAACGCAGAGCCATTCCGCCTTCAGCTGGTACCGGGTGGAGGCGGAAAACTTTGAATCCATTCACAACCACCAGGCGTACGCCGTCATTGAACGCGACCTGCGTTCCTGAACTTTTTTCCGTACCGGACCTATGAACGACAACTGGTGGGCCCTTGCATCCCTCATCCTGTCCCTGGCTTTCACGGGGCTGGGATGGCGCCTGCTGGCCTCCGGGCGACGTTTTTTATACGCCCACCTCTGGATGGCGTGCCTGTTTGCGCTCCAGACGGGGGCGCTCTGCGTCAAGGCGTACCAGACGGGGATGTGCCCTATCCGCGGCGCCTCGGAGGTGCTCTTCTTCCTCTCCTGGACCATCAACCTCTTTTACCTTCTGCTGGGCCGCGCCTACCGCATGTCCGTGCTGGGCATCTTCACGGCTCCGGCCATTGCCCTGCTGACGGCGCTTTCCCTGTTGCTCGGCGTATCCGGCGCGGACGTGCAGGGCACGCATGACTTCTGGGTGACGGCGCACGTGGGCGTAGCCATGATGTCCTACGGGGCCGGCGGCCTGGCCGCCGCCGCGGGCGTGGCGTTCTGCATGCAGAATGAATGCCTTAAAAGGCGCCAGATTCCCGGCACCTGCCGCCTTCTGCCCCCCATCCGCACGCTGGAAGCCAGCATGAAGCGCCTGGTCCTGGTGGCGTTTATCCTGCTTCTGGCCGGGGAATGGCTGGGCTGGCAGCGGCATCTCCCCATCAACGGGGCCAAAACCCTCATTGTCATTCTGCTGACGCTGGGCTACGCCGCCCTGCTGTGGCGGGCCTACCGCCGCGGGATGCCGGGCAGGGCCCTGGCCTACTGCTGCGTGGCCCTCTTTATTGCATCCATGAGCATTTTCCTGGTAAGCTGATGAGAATGGTTTGTTTAGGCTTGAATCACCGGACCGCTCCCGTGGAAATACGTGAGCGTTTTGCCGTGCCGTCCCACAGGCTCCAGGAAGAAGGGCGGTGCATCCGCTCCCTTCCGGACGTGGACCAGTGCGTGGTGCTCTCCACCTGCAACCGGATGGAAATCTACTACTGGTCAGAACGGCCGGAAAACGCGCAGGAGCACATCCTCTCCCATTTCCTGGGGACCGGGCGCGGTAACGTGGATATGGGCGCTCACTTTTACAGCCACCTGGGCGCGGAGGCGCTGGAACATCTGTGCCGCGTGCTGAGCGGTCTGGATTCCATGGTGCTGGGTGAAACGGAAATCTTCGGCCAGGTGAAGACGGCCTACCAGATGGCGCTGGACGCCGGAGTGACCGCGGGCTGCGCCAACAAGACCTTCCAGAAAGCCTTCACCATCGGCAAAAGGGTGCGGACGGACAGCCAGATTCACGCCGGGGCCACCTCCGTGGGGTCCGTGGCCGTGGAGCTGGCGGAACAAATCTTCGGCGACCTTTCCGGCACGCGCGTCCTCATCCTGGGGGCCGGGGACATGAGCCGGGTGACGGGCCGCGCGCTCCGCGCCCGCGGGGCGGAGGGCATTTACGTAGCCAACCGCTCCTTTGACCGGGCCGTGGAACTGGCGGGCACGATCGGCGGCCAGGCCATCCGGTACGACGTGTGGGGGGATTACCTGAAGGACATTGACGTGGTGGTGGCCGCCACCGCCGCCCCCCACTGCATCATCACGCAGGAGACGCTGCTGCCCCTGCGCGCCGCCCGCAAGTACCGCTCCCTGTTCCTGATTGACATTTCCGTGCCGCGCAACATTTCACCGGACGTGGCGGACATTGACGAGGTGTACCTGTACGACATTGACACCCTTACCCAGCTGGCGGATGAAGCCAAGCGCAGCCGGGAGCAGGAAGTCTCCCGGTGCGAGGCCATCATCCAGGACAACATCTCCAAATACTTTCCGGACTCCGCTCTCTATGACCAATAAAAACACCCTCATCATCGGCACCCGCGGAAGCGCCCTGGCGCTGGCCCAGGCGGACATGGTACAGGCCGCCCTGGCCCTCCGCCATCCGGGGCTGGACGTGCGCCGTGAAATCATCCATACCACCGGGGACCGCCGCACGGACGTGCCTCTGGCGGACGTGGCCCGCGTTTCCGGCATCGTGGACAAGGGAATCTTCATCAAGGAGCTGGAATCTGCCCTGCAGGAAGGCCGCATTGACGTGGCGGTGCACAGCCTGAAGGACGTGCCCAGCGAGCTGGCGCCCGGCTTCACGCTGGCCTCCGTCCTTCCCCGCGCCGCCGTGGAGGACGTTCTGATTACGAAGGAGCCGGAATGGAACGGTACGGGCACCCTGGCTACGGGAAGCGTGCGCCGCCGCCTCATGGCGCGTACGTACTGGGGCTCCGGCCTGCGGTTTGAGGACTTGCGGGGCAACGTGCCCACGCGTCTGGCGAAGCTGGCGGAGCGCCCCGGCTGGGACGCCATCATTTTGGCCAGGGCCGGACTGGACCGCCTGGGGCTGTATGCTCCGGAAACCGTGGCGGAGGGAAGAAAACTTTACATGCGCCCCCTGCCGGTGGAAGCCTTCATTCCCGCCGTGGGGCAGGGCATTGTGGGGATGGAATGCCGCGCCGCCGATAAGGAGACGGCTGACATTCTGAAAGGCGTCAATGATCCGGCAGCCCATGACTGCGCCCTGGCGGAGCGTGCCTTCCTGGTGCGCCTGGGCGCCAGCTGCTCCACGCCCGTGGGGGTTTACGCCCGGCTGGAAGGGGAGGAAATGGTTCTGAGCGCGGCGTACTACGTGCCGGGCCGGGAAGAACCTTTTGCCGTGGTGGTCCGCGGGGACCGGAAAGCTCCCCGGGATCTTGGCCTGCGGGCTTTTGAAGAACTGGGAGTGCGCTGACGGCGCGGTTCTCCCGCGTTCCTGCGGCGCAGGGAGAACAAAAAAAAGGTTCCGGAACTTGTCCGGAACCTGAATTGGGCAGTGAGCGCACGGAAATTAGTGTTTTTCCTTGTGGCTGTCCTTGGAGCTGGAGCTCTTTTCGGTCATAAACTGCCCGGTTGAAGCATCGCGCTTGACGCGCTGCCCGGTTTTATTGGTGGTGGTCTCAGAGCGCTTCTTTGAATCGCCTCTGTGATTTCCACTCATGTGGGAACTGGTTGCCATGTTATATTCACCTCCTTTCCATTTTCTTCACTTGTTCATGAACGAGAGAAGAAATCCGGCCATATCATAGGTCCCTGTAACAGCATTTGGGTCTTGCGGATGGCGCTTGTGCACAAATGTGCGCCTGTTTATGAAGAAGACTGCTGCATCAGGTAATCCCTCAGCGCCGCGGCCTCATTGTGCTCCGTGTTTCTGGCGGAATACAGCAGCGTGATCTTTCCCTTGCGGGCCAGCTGGAGGAGGTGGGGAACCCCCTCCTTATTGTTGTCAAGCTCTTCAAAATATTTCTGGCGGAACGTGTCCCATTTGGCATCGTCATGGTCGAACCACCGGCGCAGACGGGTGGTGGGCGCTACATTCTTCTCCCATTCATCCCAGGAAGCCTTTTCCTTGGAAATGCCGCGCGGCCACAGCCGGTCCACCAGCACGCGGTATCCGTCTCCGGTGTCCTGGGGATCATAAATGCGTTTAATGGAAATATGCATTTTAAAAATAGTTTTATTACAGAAATAGAAACCTCCGGGCATGCATCTGTTGAGCCGGAGAAGGTCATGCAGCCGTCCTGCGGCATGCGCGGCGCGGCAGTGGACGGGCAGGACAAAGAGGGAAACAAAAGAGTGGCTCCGGGCCTGAAAGGCCCGGAGCCACGGGAAAAACGCCGTGCGCCAGCGTAGGTGGAATACGGATGCCCCGGATTGGAATTCCAGCATGACACCCATTCTTCCGCTCCGGTCCGGATGGCGCTGCCCGCCTCCGGCTATCTGGAAAACTATTCCGTTATTGGGAAAGGAACATCTGGAAAAAGTCGGCTGCGCGGGGCACGGCCTGTGACAACAGGAGCATGGCGGCAGGAAGGAGGGAAAGAAAGTCCCGGTATCCCTACTTCCGCCAGGAGGAATCGGGAACCGCTCCGCGGGACTGCAGCGTCAGGATCAGCATCTTGAGCTCGCTGAGGCGCAGGTCGTGTTCTTTCCTGACCTCGGGATCCAGGGCCCCGTAAAACAGCCACTGGTCCGTCTGGGCGGACATCAGTTCCTGCGCCGTCAGGGCCATGGACAGGGCCTGTCCCGGGGACTGGGAGGCGGAAATCGCGCTCCAGGAATACAGTATATTGGTGTAAATGGTGGTCCAGGCGAACATGCGGTCGTCAAACCTGCCGGGATCCAGATACGGGCGCAGCAGCTGTTCCGCCTCCGTGTAGCGCCCCTGATGGATGTAAAGCAGGCTCTTGGCCGCTACCATTCCATGGTTGCCGGGGCTCAAAAGTTCCGCCTCTTCCTCCTGCCGTTCCAGCTCCCTGAGACGGGCCTGGTCCGGAGCCGGGGAACTGCCCACGGCGTGCAGGATGCTGCGCCGTACCAGGTCCGGGTCCAGGCTGGCGGAAGCGGCCTCTTCCAGCATGGGAAGCCGTCCGTCGGAGGAAGGAGGGGCGGCGTGCAGGGAGGCCTTCCAGACCGGGAAGGCCAGGAAGGCGAAACAGAGGGCAAGAACTGCCAGCAGAAGGGCCGCGGAAGCCTGGACCCAGCGTCCGGCGCGCCGGGATGCCTTCACTCTGGAAAGGGAGGCGGTGCAGGTAATGCCGCAGCACAGGGCGCTGGCGCCCAGCAGGGCCGGATTATGCCAGATAAACTCCCCGTAGGCATGGAAGGCGGCGATGCACAGCACGCAGAAAGCCGCGGGCCCCAGGGGATTGGTCCGCTGATGGCCGTCCGCCAGCTTCAGCACGCTGCGGAACCCGGAAAAGAGGAACAGGGCCAGCAGGGCCAGCATCAGCCCCAGTCCGGCATAGCCGTAGTCACAGGCGGCTTGCGCGTATTCATGGTGGGCAAAATTGGGGAGGCTGGCGCCGGAGAAGAATTCCGTGGAAAGGTTGGTGAACATCCTGCTGCCGTGGCCGGTCCACGGCGCCTGGTCCGCCAGGGCCCATGCCAGCTTGGACAGGTCCAGCCGGCTGCCGAAGGAGAATATGTCCAGCAGGGAACCCAGTTTTCCGGCCCCGTTCGCCAAGTCCAGCACGGCGTACGCGGCTCCAAAGAAGAGAAGGAGGATGAACAGGATGGCTGCCGCGTAAAACTTCCTGTTATTGCGGAATACGCTGGACGTATAAATGAAGAAGCAGAGGGTGACGCCGGCCAGGGCGTTCGGAAAGGCGGAACGGGAGCTGCAGGTGAAAGAGACGAGGATGAGCGCCAGCCCCGTAAACAGGGGGGCGCCCCATTTTCTGGCGGACGCCATGCTATAGGCGCAAAGGAAAAACCCCGTGATGGACAGGAAATGGGCGGAAAAATTCTTGTAGCCGAAAAGGCCGATATTGCGCAGCTCCGTGCCGAACAGGGAATAATCCGGCCTGAACCAGGAAGCCTCCGTTCCCGTCACGTTCTGGTACCCCCACAGCAGGGCGTTCAGCAATCCGAGAAATGCCGCCAGCAGGGGAAGAATGCTCTTCTTCCCGTCGCCCGCGCCCGCATACGCCCCGGCCATGAACATGACCATGGCAGTGGCGATCAGGCCCAGGTCCGCCACGCTCTCATAATAAAACCAGGGGGAAAGCCACGCGCGCAGGAAAAAATAACCGCCCCCCAGCCCCAGCGCGAGCCAGCCCGCCAAGCCGGGGCTTGGAATCTTGTCTCCCCGGATGATGCAGAAGCAGAACAGCAGAAGAGCCGCCGCCAAAAGGCAGGCAGGAAGAAAAAGGGTGTGCCATTCCCCCCCCGCGGCAGTCGTTGCCAGGGAAAGGTAAAAAAGGGCCAGAAGCGCGGTCAGCACCTTTCCGGCAGTGGTTTCAGCAATGCGCGGCGCAGGGGACTTGCTGGGGATGGGGTCTGGCATGGCTGAATGTGGGCTGGATGGCGGAAACGCAGGCAAACAGTATAGACGCGGGAAACTCCGTTGCCAAGAGCAAGCTTCCGGGGAAGGTGGGCGTGGCCGTCAAAAGATACCATAGAGAACCTTGTCCATCCCGTTTCCCGGGAAACACGGTCCCTACGCCTGGATGCCGAATTTGCGCTTGATCTCCGGAACGGAATAATTAACCAGCGTAGGCTTGCCGCCCGGCGTGCAGTACGGCACTTCGCAGGCCAGCAATTCTTTCAGGATGGCAGGTGCGCGGTGCGGGGGGATACGTTCCTTCCATGCGGATTTCCTGGCAATTTCCCCGATGAAAGTTTCATAGGCCATGCGTTTGGCGTTCCGGCTGAATTCGGACTGCGTGAGGCGGTCTACCAGCTCCAGAAGGAACGCGCGGGCGTTGTCCAGCTCCAGCAGGGCGGGAAGGGATTCTATCCTGATGGTGTTCTGCCCGAAGGGGGTGACGGTCATTCCAGCCTGGTCAAAATGGGGGGCGAACTGCTGGATAACGGCAAAATCACGCGGGTCCAGGTCCAGCATCACCGGGTCCAGAAGCTGCTGGGACGGCATCGGCGCTTCCCGGTGCGCGCGCAGGTGTTCAAAGATGATGCGCTCCCGGGCCGCCCTGGGATGCATCAGCACCAGCCCTTCCGGCGTTTCAAACAGGGCGAACTGCTGGCGGAGGGTTCCCATGTAAGTGAATCCGGCGGAGGCGTCCCTTTCCGGCGCTGCCTTTCCGCATGCACTTTGTGGGGAGCCGGTTTCCGTCTTATGCTGAAAATCCAGCCGTCCCTGGGTGGCTGGAACCTGTTTCAGGGGAATGGGCCGGAGGGGCGCCACGGGCCCGGTTCTGCGGGTCTGGCTGGTTCCGGCAGGGGAGGAGACGGGAGTACACGGGGAGGAAGGGGCGGAAGCCGTGCAGGCTTTTGCCGGAAAAGGCGGCAGGGGATGAACCGTCCGGAGGGCTTTTTCCTCACGCGGTGCGGAGGGCGGCGCTTCCGGAAGATGCCTTTCCGTGTCCGGTCCTGCGGCGGGAGCGTGGATTTCCCGGCGGGCATGTTTCTGGAGGGTGTTGGAGACCGCCTCCACAATGGTATTCACCACGTCTGCGGACCGGCGGAACCGGACCTCCTTCTTGGCGGGATGCACGTTGACGTCCACCAGCGCGGGTTCCACCTCCATGTACAGGAACAGCGCCGGATGCAACCCGGTGGGAAAGCCGCCGTAACCGTCACGGATGGCCCGGTTGATAAGCTGGTCTTCCACGGGCCGGGTATTCATGAAAACGTACTGCCCCTTTCTGGTGCGCCTGGCTTCGGAAAGAGGGAGCAGGAAACCCGTGACGGAAATGCCGGGGCCGATGGCCGGTTCTATCGGGATCAGGGCCGCCGCCGTAGCCGCATCCGTCAGCGCGGAAATGCGGACGCGCAGGTCCGCCGTGGCCGGCAGGTCAAAAATAAGCTGGTCATCCCGCTTGTAAGTAAAGCGCACCTGGGGGTAGGCCAGGGCGTGCAGGCGCAGCTGGTGCTCCACATGGGAGGCCTCCGTCTCTGCGGACTTCAGGAACTTGCGGCGCGCCGGGGTATTGTAAAACAGGTCGGAAACCTCAATGGCGGTGCCGGGGGAGACGCCGGAGCTTCTCGGCTCGTGCTCCTGGCCTCCGTCAATGCGTATTTCCCAGCCTTCCAGCTCCTGCGCCTGCCTGGTGCAGAGCTTGAAGCGGGACACGCTGGCAATGCTGGGAATGGCCTCCCCGCGGAACCCCAGGTGCGTGATTTCAAAAAGGTCCTCCAGGGAGGAAAGCTTGCTGGTGGCGTGGCGCTTGGCGCACAATTGGGCGTCTTCCCGGGACATGCCGCAGCCGTCATCCGTCACCTTGATCAGGCCTACGCCCCCGCGGCGTATCTCCACCCGTACGGCTTTGGCTCCGGCGTCCAGACTGTTTTCCACCAGCTCCTTCACGACGGAGGCGGGGCGTTCCACCACCTCGCCCGCCGCCACCTGGCTGGCAAGAGTGGAAGACATGACGTGGATGGCGGGCATGGCTGAAGCGGTTGGGAAAGAAGTATCGGAATCAGGGTACTAGCCGCCGGCGACGATGGACACGATCTCCACCCGGTCCCCGGGAGCGACGGTCACCCCGGGAAAATCCTGCGGCAGGAGGGCGGAGCCATTGTGTTCCACCACCACGGGGGTGTTGTTCAAGCTCAAGAGTTCCAGAAGCCGGGAAACGGAACAGGGTTCCGCCAGTCCATACGGGGCTCCGTTCAGCGTGATGTCGTTCTGGGCTGCCATGGTGGAAGCCAGTATACCACAACGGGAGGGAGAATCCAGAAACATACCGCGGGGATGGCGTAAAAAAGGTTCCGGTTTCAGGCGGGGAAAAAGAAAAAAGCGGCATCGTGGATGCCGCTGATTTTCCATTTGCCGCCGTTGCCGGCGGCTGGAAGGCTGAAGGTGCGCAAGGTGCCGCTCCCGGTTGATGCCTGTTTATTGATATTTATCTCACTATTTCAGTGGTGGGGGTATCAAAACTGTTTTTCCGAGGAACTCGCCGTTGTTTAAGCTGATTGAATAATCTTGACCACGGCTGCCTGTCCGTAATGGTGGGAGACAAATGCCCATACCTCTCTGGCAGCCCCGGTGGTGTTGGCCGCCAGCGTCAGGGTGACCTGGCCGCCGCCGGAAGGTATCTGTTCGTTAGACTGGGTGCACCACACGGCGGCGGGATTGTGCCCGCACATGGTGTCGTTGATCACGTAGATAGCTTCGGAGAGAGTAGAGGATACTCTCAGTGTTACCTCTCCGCCTTCTGCGCTCACCTCCTGCACGGAGGCCGTCACATCCGGTACGGGTTTGACCGTCACGTCCCGCATTACGACGCGCTCCATGATGTCAATGGGCCGGGTGATACCCAGCGGGGCGCCGTGGGAATCAATCCGCAGCCCCCCCATCCGCAGCCCCACCTGCAAGGTACTGCTCACATCGTGGGCCTTGGCCTTGGTAGTGATGCATGCCGTGTTGCCCAGCCCAAGCCACATTGAAGTCATGTTCATCACATAATTATTATCAATAAACAGTCCCCAGCGATTGGCAATGCCGCTGGGATCAATGCCCTGCTTGCGGGGCATTATGGCTACGGAAACGTAAGTTACGGCGGGAGCCAGCGCCCAGACATAAGAGGACTCGCCCAGGGCCGGACCGTAATGAGTGCCGCGCACCAGGCACGACGTGCTGCTGCCCAGATATCCTTTGGGGTAGACAGTCACCTGCCATGCGGGAGCCATCTCCTGAGCCTGGGCACCATTGATAGAGTTAGCCAATGGATACCTGTAATCCATGCCGTCACGATTATAATCACACCAATGAATGGGATGAGCATAACAGGTATCCGCCGGATTGATGCTTGACGAATACCCTTGGGTAGTGCTGCCCAATAGTATAGATACCTTGTCAGATCCGGCAATCCGCCACGAGGCTGCAGCAGCGTAAGTATCGCTGCGATTGTTGCCCATATACCCGGCAAATTTCCACGCGGACGTACTGCGGCCAATTAAAGAAATACCGGCTGCCGGGGCAATGTTGATCAATATATCTTGCAAGTCATCGTTACATATTCCCTCTCCTACGATTGCATTGGGGGAGGTTACTCTATTAGAGGATGACAGTAGCAGATTCCGCATAATAGTTGTCGCCCAGGACGGGATGACCATATCTAAGCGGTTGTTGTTTAAAAAATACCACGCCTGCAATGCCTGCCGTTCCATCAAGGCCTCGTAGGACAAGGCCTCCTGGGCAGTAGCGGGAGCAGGCACACGCACACCCCCGTTGGCATGAATTGTGTCGGAAAATGTTCCGCCCTGAGCTGTCAGCCTTCCGGCCAGCGCCATGTTTCCGGCATCGTCCACGATAGCATCCTGTTTTGCGTTCCACTCTTCTCGTTCGGTGGCTGTGACATGAACTACGACATTATTCTGGTGTACGTTAAATGTGGACGCGTCGACTTTTGTGGTGAGAGCGGAGGCATCCGCCTTGGCATTCCACATGATGCGATCCTCTTCTGTAACATGTGCAGTCTCATTTTCCGTATGCTCCTTCAATTCATTCAGAGAGGCCAGGAGAGTTCCGTTGATAGAAGTAATTTTATTCATTGATTGTTATTCTTTGTTATTGTTTGTCGTGAAGTGGTTGAATAACGCCACTGCCGCCCCGTCCACCATTGTGAACTCCAAATAATCCTGACTGATGAAAAGCCTGAGCCCTTCCCGGGCATTGAGTGCTTCTACACTCAACGCAAACGCATCTCTGTATTCCGGAATTCTTCTCCCGGGAGTGGGTTGACGATGACTTGGCTCAGCCGCGCCCAGACTCGAAGCGCTTTCATTCGTCGGATAAAACGGCAATGCGTGTTACCACTTCATTGAAAGTTTCTGCCTGTTCCTGGGAAATATCATCCTGTGTGAAGCGTTGGGATTGAATGAAGCTGTTCTTATCCGCGAATACGGCTGTCAGGATAAGTTTTCCCCAGTTGCCGGGTTTGGGGAACTGAAATTGTGATTGTGCGCGATTCATAAATTATTCCGTTGATTGTTCAGGATCAATATACGGTATTTTCGTCTCCGTGGTGATTCAGCTCCGCTGATAGGGTTCCAGCTCGTAGCACACGCGCAAGTATTACTGCCGATGCCGTTAAGCACCGTCGGGGACTCCAACCGGAGCAAGTCGCCTAATAGCGTATCAATGTACAAGACAGGTGCGGCATTTGCATGATAGGTATCCTCCCTGATGTCCGCCAGCATAACAACCGTATCTACCTTACGGTAAATTGGGAAAGAACAAAATTACTTCGTTGGATACCTCCCCTTACTCAATAATCTTGAAATCCACAGGAACAACCAGCTTCGGGTCCAAGTCAATCAATTTGGCCCCCGAATTGCCCGTGTAAGTCTTGGAAAGCGGGTTGAGAGGAATAAGCTCGTGGTCAACCGCCACGTTAAAAGCGCCGGATAGCGTGGATACGTACCGGATCACCGTGCCAACGGAAACCCGTTCAAGTTCACGCTCCACAAAGTCCTTTGCCATTCCTTTGTTTACGGCGGCAAGCACCATGTTGCGCCTGTCCCCCGGGAAGTCCAGGGAGTGATTCAAGCAGGAACTTTCCGCGGGCATTCCGTTGCGGCCAGCCTTCAACGCTGCCACACCTTCACTGGAGCTCTTTGCCATCCATGGAGCGGACAGCGGTTATCTATTTATTACCTCGGTTGATGATGACTACTGCACAGTTTTTGAACTGTGTACAGCGTACGGCACAGTTATCTTTTTTCCGGCCGCTTTCGGCGGGTTCTCTCCAAAATAGAAAAAGCCTGATAAAATCAGGCTTTTTTCTTTCCACTTCTTCTTAGGAGTGGCATCGCGTACGGGACTCGAACCCGTGTTGCCCGCGTGAAAGGCGGGAGTCCTAGACCGCTAGACGAACGCGACTTGAACCGATTTTATTACAGCATCTTGGAGGCGGGGGCGGGAATCGAACCCGCGAATAACGATTTTGCAGACCGTTGCCTTACCACTTGGCCACCCCGCCGCTGATGTTGTGCGCGGATACTAGGGGAAAGAACTGCGGGTGTCAATCTCGTTTTTGGAAAAGATGCGCTGTTTTTGCGGAAGGCTTGCGTGGTATACGCTTGGTTTTGCGTTGTGGTGTTTCCGCCTTCATGACATCTTCCTTTCCGGGGGGATCGTGCCGGGAAAGACCCTGATTTCCAGCTTTTTTACATGTTGATCGGTGAGGTGCCCTCGGTCATACCCCTCCCGCGAAATGCAGGTCGAAGGATGATATTCTATCAGGCTGGACGAGGAGAGATGCAGCTTTATTTCCACGCAAAACCTGCGCCCCCTCCAATCAACAATTCCATGACTGCACAAGGGAAATTCATGGGTAGAAAAGCCTGCATTTCTTGCCGCTGGCTCCCGGAGGGAAAACGCTTCGGGAGCGCCACAGGCCGTACTTTTTTGCCAATTCGCTGACGATCTTTTTAGTTACAGCAATGGGTTGTTGCCTTTCTCCCCGTTTATGGAAAGAGATAACTGTAACCTATCTTTGAAATATCCCGTAATTCTTTTAGAGAATATCCCGGAAAAAATGCCCAGGAAGAATGAACGCCGGTTTCTGGTAATGGCTCTGAATGGAAAATGGAGGAGGATTCATTTGACGGAGGCAGCCGCAGTCTGTAAAATAGCTTTTTCTATCCCTACGTTCATATTGAGATGGATTTGCTTTGTCTGAATATTGCTCTGGTCAACATATAATACCCGTACCCGGATTTTTTTGCAGGAACGCGGAAGAGTGAATTTTTCACTGGTTGAGGTGAGTTCATCCCCATCAAAACTGAAACCCGGGGTATATTTTTTAACGGGAATCGATTGTCCCTCCATGTCCTCCAGTTCCATCCCCTGATACCGGAAATTACCCAGATAGGCAGCGGTGAACGTCCAGGTATGGGTATCCGCATCTTTGTCTTCCATCTTTTCCACGGATAAGGAGATATTTTGCCTAGGAGAGAGCTCGGGTCTTCCTTCCTCATGCGGCGGGAAGGGAATCTTCACTTTTCTCATCTGGATCAGATCAATTTCTACCGGGACCAGAGACGAAGGCTTTGCGCTGGCGATAGGGAGGCTTCCTTGGAGATGTAGCCATTCTGCCGTAGCGGAGGGACATTCGGAACAGTTGAATATGATGCTGAAGCTGCATTTCTGCTCCGGAAGCTTTTCCCTGCCGGGGACAATCTTAACAGTGTCCAGCTGGTAGATTTTTCCTGTGGAATCCGTTAGGGAGAAGTCATGAAGGTCTTTCTTGGAAACATAGGTCGGGACTGTATCCTCTTTTCCCGGGGATGTACCGTGTAGCTCGAAGGAGAACCAGAGAGGGGGCGAGCCGGGATTGGAACCAAGGTAGAAGGAAACCAATTCCATCTTACAATCTTGCAGTGGAGAAGAAGGTGCCGTCAGAGCCGGAAGGCAGGATAAGGCTAGGAGGAGAAATGGCTTTTTCATCGGGTGAGAGTAGTAAGCGGGCTTTCGGATTTCATGCCCATGTTCATAGCCGTTTCAGCGGTTGGACAGCAGCTGCTTCATGTCCGGAAGGCGGAAGTGCAGGGGAGGAAGTTCCGCCTCCAGGGCGGCGGATTTTTCCTTCCGCAGGGTTTCCGCACCTTCTTCCAGCTTCCGGGCTTCAGCCAGGATTCTGCGTATTTCCTGCCGTCCGCGGCCTATGTGGGAGGCGGCGCGGACAGGATCAGGCGTGAATTCCGGTCCTCCCTTGAGGTATTTTTCAAAGTATTGCTGGTAGCGTTCCGCCAGTTCCCGCCCCCTGGCAAAGAGCCGGCGGTCTTCCTCCACATAGGCCACCACGGCGGGGTCCACGTCTTTCGTGTCCAGGTCCGCCAGTTCTTCATCCCGTTCCCGCAGCAGGTCCGCCGCGTCCCTGCTGCTTTCCGCCAGGCCCGGAAGGGTGGGGTTCTTTTTCAGTTTCAGGAGGCGCTGTACAAGCGCGTCGCTCTTTTCCGAATATTCCGTATTGATGTCAGCCGCTTTTTTCCAGTAGGAGACGGTGGGATCGCCGCAGGAGGCCATCAGGAGGGCGGCCAGCACGGGGAGCATGCGGCGCAGGTAGGTAAGGGGAGTCATGTTCCTTTTGTAGCATTCCCGTGATGGGAATCAAGGATGTTTTATGGTTTCCCGGCTTCTATTCCTTATGGAATGATGCTGAACCTTAATTGGTTCCGTTTCTGGAACGTTTCTTTTCCGCGGGTGGTGGCATTTCCACCACGCCGCTGCTGGCTCCGGGCGTCAGCAGGATTTCCACCTCCAGGGGCAGGGAGGTATCCGCCAGCAGTCCTTCCGGAATGGAGATGCCTATGGGAGCGGAGCTTTTGCCGGGCAATACTTCCTGGGGGGAAATAATGTCCAGAATGAGGCGTCCGTGCTGGAGAATGTTGATCTTACTGATGGAGAAGGCGTCTTTCATGCCGGTGTTATGCAGCGTGACGCCCTTGAGCCGGGTGGGGGCGAACGGCCCCGGAACGGAGAACCGCAGGATGGTGGATTCTCCGGAGGCAAGCGGCAGGGGGAGCCAGTACGCCGCAATGTCCGCCCTGGGGTTCAGGCTGTCCGTGAGGTAGCCGGACCCGTTGAGGCGTTCCATCATGAGGTGGGAAAGTTCCGAGGACGCGGGCACGCCCCACCCCTGTGAGTACATGAGGGAGAGCAGGTACATGGCCTCCTGGTCCCGGTACTGGACCGCCATTCTCAGGAACCGCGCCGCCTGGGCGTAATCCCGTGAGGCCAGGGGCGGCTGCTGGGGCAGGCGGGGGAAGTAGGAGGGGATGTCCATAAGCAGGATGCCCAGTTCCTTCATGGCTTCATAGCATCCTCCGGTGGCGGAACGGTAGAGCCATTCCACGCCTTCTTCAGGCCGGGGGCCTCCGGGGCAGTCCGGAGACATGAGGGCTTTCCCCAATACCTGCTGGGCAATGGGGTACCCGGCCCTGGACAGTTGTTCCAGAGCCGCCAGCGTGTCCGGCGTGACGTCCGCATGGTTCAGGACGTCTCCGTGGCCCGGGGTGGGCGTAGTGACCGCCGCCACCAGCCCCTTGTAAACCGGGTCATGCAGCAGGGCAGGCTCCGGCGCAGGCGGCGCGGCGATGAAGCGGATCTTGGGGAACGCCTCTTCCGTGCGCTCCGCCTCGCTTTTGAAACAGGACATTTGCATGGGAACGGCCTTGTGGGCCGCGGTTTCAAAGGTGTACGTGTAAACACGGTCCGTGGATAATTCCGGGAGGGACGGGAAGAAGAACGTGCTGGTGGACTGTCCCGGCACCGTGAAGGAGGGGACCGGGTTGACGGAGCGGTCCACGAGGGTGCCGTTGGAGTCCCGGATGGTCAGGTGGAGCTCCCCGCCGCCGGAGGAAGGCGGCGTGATTTGAAGATAAATGCAGGAGATGCGCAGTTTTTCCGGCAGGATGGAGGGGAGGCCGGAACGGGTGAGGATCGTATCATCAAGGCGCAGGTGGAATTCCTGGAGCGTCCGCGGTTCCAGCGCTGCGTCTTCCGTCATTTTAAGTTCCGGAATGCGGATGGACGCCAGGTCCCGGGGCGGGGCCGGCAGTTCCCGTCCATTGGAATTGGCGGCGGGTTGCTGGATGGCCTCCTTGATCGTGTTGATGGTGGTGCCCATGGGGGCCTTTTTCACGTAGTCCATCAGGTAGACGGCTCCGGCGGCCAGCAGGAGGGTGCAGGCGCTGCCCACCATCAGGTACATCATATGGCGGTTGCGGCGGAGGGTGCGCGCCGACAGCCTGCGGGAGGCGGAATGGAGGCCGCCCGGACTGGCGGCGGAATGGTTGCTCCCCGGTTTTTTTTCAGCGCAGGGGCGCGGCATCCCTTCCGGATGGATGTAGTGAATATCCGCCGGGGATAAATGGATGGTGGCGGAGGATTCCTCCCCGGAAATGGCGCAGATGTCGTGAATCCATTCCCTGGCGGTCTGGTAGCGGCAGTTGATCTGGGGGGAGAGCGCCTTGTCCAGGGACAGCAGGAACTGACGGGAATAAAAACGTGTGAGCACGGGATCACTGTGCAGGGGCTGCATGCCGTCTTCCGACAGGCGCACTTCCGCCCGTTCCGGAGGATGGCCGGTGAGCAGGGCGTAAAAGGTGGCGCCTACGGAATAAAGGTCGCTCCAGGGGCCTATATTCGTTTTTCCCAGAGCCTGTTCCGGGGAGGAATACCCCTGGGTGGTCAGGACGGTGGCGGCGTGCAGCTTCAGGGCGTGCCGCGCCGCGCCGAAGTCGATCAGCACGGGCGTGCCCTCCTCCGTCAGCAGGATGTTGCCGGGCTTGATGTCACGGTGGTAGATGTGCCGGGAATGGAGGTAGTCCAGAATACGGAGCAGGCGCGTCAGCAGCCCCTTGAGTTCATCCTCCGTGTAACGGTGGCCCGTGCTGTGGAGCTTTTCCCCCAGAAAGTCCAGGGAGAGCCCGGTGATGTGCTCCATGGCGAAGTAGGCCGTGCCGTTGGCTTCAAAGACGGACAGGATTCTGACGATGCCGGGATGGTTGAGTTCCGCCAGCGTCTGGGCCTCGCTCAGGAAACTCTTCAGGGCCCAGGTGTAGTTTTCCAGGTCGTGCTCGTTGTTGGGCCGGATATGCCCGGTCAGCGGGTCCCGGTAGGAGCAGCTGGAGGGGAAGTTTTCCTTGATGACCACGTTGCGGTTCAGGAACAGGTCCTTGGCCAGGTACGTGATGCCGAAGCCTCCGCTGCCCAGGACGCGGATGATTTCATACTGTTCCAGGCGCGTGCCGGGGGCCAGCTCCCGCTGGTAAACGAAAAAGGCGCCTTTTTCTTCCGCATGGGGAAGAGGGGGGCGGCCGGGCAGAATCTGTTCCAGGCCTGTCGTCGGAGCGGGAGGCGGGACTTGCCCTGTCGTCCGGGGCTGGTCATCTGGCTGGCCTTCTTCTGCTGGCATGAGGGGAAGTTCCTGAAGCGGAAGCTGCGGGCATTCTCATATGCCGGATGCGGCAAGTCAAGGTGAATGCCTGTTTTCCTCCGTATCAGGACTGCCGCCTGTGCGTAGTATCTAAAACGGCGCAAGTGGAATGGAAGGAATAAACCTAAAGGGAGAGATGAAGGCGGGGGATTCTTTCTGCCTTGCCCATCCTGTACGCCGTGCTTATGAAGTCCATTCCCGTGAAAGCCGACCCTTCACGTTTTCATGATTTGTGGCGCCTGATGAATTCCCGTGCGGCTTTCAGATAGGCGTCCGCCGCCGTTCCGGAAGGATCATGTTCAAAGATGGTATGGCCGAAGCTGGGCGCTTCCCCTAGCCGGATGGAGCGGGGAATGACCGTCTTGTACAGCATCTGGGGCAGGTGTTTTTCCACCTGGTCAATGACCTGGCGGGAGAGGTTGGTGCGGCCGTCGTACATGGTCATCAACACCCCTTCATGCCTGATGCGGGGATTGGCTCCGCTGGCGCAGATCTGTGCCGTCACGTGCAGGATTTTGGCCAGGCCTTCCAGCCCGAACCATTCGCACTGCAGGGGCGTCAGCACTTCGTCGCAGGCGGCCAGGGCGGAGGTCATCAGAACGCCCAGGGAGGGCGGCGTATCCATGATGCAGTAGTCGTACGCTTCCGACTCCCGCAGGGGAGCGAGCGTTTCCCGGAGCCGGGTCAGGTGGTTGCCGGACCGGGCCAGTTCTATTTCCACGCCGGCCAGGTCCATGGTGGAGGGGATGATGTCCAGCCGTTTTCTGCCGGAAGGCAGGATGCACTCTTCCGCCGGGAGCTGGCCGAGCAGGGCCGGGTACAGGCTGGGCATGTCTTTTCCGTCAATGCCCATGCCGCTGGTGGCATTGGCCTGCGGGTCCAGGTCAATGACCAGGATTTTCTTCTTCAGCTGGGCCAGGGCGGCGGCCAGGTTGATGGCCGTGGTGGTTTTTCCCACTCCCCCCTTCTGGTTGGCGATGGCGATGATTTTCATTCGGGAAAAGGGTGCGGGGAAAAGGTAGCATAACGGGAGGCCCTTTCAACCATTTTCCCGGAGAGGCCGGGTGGTCTGTGGGCCGCAGCGGACCTTTCCCTTTAGGGAACGGCTTGTTGCGTGGAACGGAGGAGCAGGGGAAATCTGCTGTTGCGGGGGCGGTGCGCCACGGCGTCAGGGGGCCGTGGGAACGGCGGGGCGGTCGGAAGACAGAATGAGGCGGAAGCCGAGCGCGTCATCCCGCGTGTTTTCCGGCAGGGGGGTGCGGATGGAGGTGATGAGCTGCTTGGGGCGGAAGGAGAGGTAGCTGCCTCCGCGTGCCACGCCGTAATTGCGGATGGGGAGGGACTCCGGCCCCCCGTAGGAATCGTCCACCCATTCCATGACGTTCCCCTCCAGGTCGTACAGGCCCAGGTGGTTGGGCGGGAAGGTTTTCACAGGGGCCGTGTACGGCTGCCCGTCCTCATACCCCACGATGACGCGGGAGGAAGGAAGGTAAATCAGGGCGGACTGGTCCGCAAAATTGCCCGTTTTATCCGGCGGCGGCCAGGAATACCCCCACGGGAACACCTCCCGGGAGTTTTCATGAGGCAGCGTCTTTTCATAGGGGGAGGACCCCTTTTCATCCGTCAGGCGCACCCAGGAGCTCCATTCCTCGTCCCTGGGCAGGCGGTAGGAATCATGCTGGTCAATCAGCCCCTGGGCCCGTTCCTTGTTGGTAAGCCATTGGGCAAAGGCGCGCGCGTCCTGCCTGCTTACATTAACCACCGGGTGGTTCTCCCCCTGCGGGAAGCCGGGCCGGACCGTGGCTTTTCTCCCCGTAGCTTTCAGGAACTGCTGGAAATCCTTCACGCGCACTTCATGGGACATGACCAGGGCGTTTCCCCCTACCGGGGCCAGCTGCATGCCCAGGCTGTTGGTCCAGGGTGATCCGAAGATCACGGATTTGTCCGGCTCCAGCTGGAGGGAAAGGTATAAATCCTGCGGGTCCAGCCCCCGGCGCCGCATGGTGGCGTGCCCCGGCAGTTTGATTTCAATCACGTAGGGCACCTGGTTGACGTATTCCTCAATGGGCGTCCGTCCGATCAGCCTGTTGTTGAAGAAGACGCTGGCCCCCGGCGGATTGGTGGTGACGGTGATGGGGACCTGGAACACGCGGGTGACGTTCAGGACGTAGGCGCTGTGGCCGTCCGTATTTCCGGATGTCTGCGGCAGGGGATCCGCATTGATGGAAAACTCCTTGCCCAGCAGTCCCTCCCGTTCGCATTTCTTGTTCAGCCATGCCAGGTAGGCCGTGATGCCGTCCTGCGTGAGCAGGGCCACGTCCTTTTCAGGATGGCCCGGTTCCGTCTGTTCCCGCTTCATCTGGTAATTCCCCTTCTGCTGGTCCTCCTTCAGGAACTTGTTGAACAGGGCGGCGGTGAGGGGGCCTTGCGCCACGTGGCGCGTTTCCGCGGGCAGGTATGTCACGCCCTCCGTATCCTTCCACGGCTGGCTGTCTGTAGGGGGGTGGTACTCCTTCAGCACGCCGCCCAGGGCCAGCGTGGAGCCTCCCTTGACGGTACCCGCCTCCTCCTTGTCCGCGAAGCCCGATTTTTTTACGGTATACGCCACGGAAGCGCCGGAGGGCAGTTCAATGGGGCCGTAGGGCGTTTCATCCAGGTAATTGCCGTCCGCATCATAAACGGACGCTCCCGCCGGGGAGCTGGTCACCAGCACATACCCGGTCCGGGATTCCTCCTCCGGGGCGGAGGCGTGAGGGTCCTGGCGGACGTCCGCGGCTGGTTCTTCCGGAAGATGCTGGCTGCTGTTGAGCCACAGGGCACCCCAGTATGCGGTGAAAGCTCCGGCTACGGCCGCGGCCAGCAGCTGGAGGGTGCGCCTGAGCTTGCGGCGCTTCTTTTTCTTATGAAGGCGGAAGCGGGAGGGCACTTCATATCCCCGGAGGGCGTCTATTTTCTCCGCCAGCTCTTCCGCGGAATCAATGGCGCACTCCTCCACGCGGGGTTCCGCCGCCTGGCAGATGATGGTATTGAACGCCTGCCACTTCTTGCGCACGGTGCCTTCCGGCAAATCATCCGGAAGTTCGGGGAAATCCATGCGGTCCTTCCCCGTGCTGATCTCGTATAAAACCTTGGCCAGGGCATAAACGTCCGCCCGCCGGGTGCCGGGACCGTCCGGGGGGATGAACCCCTCCGTCCCTACAAAGCTACGCTGGTCCAGATGGGCCACCAGGCCGATGTCCGCCAGCTTGGGCCGTCCGTTGACGAAAATGACGTTGGCTGGCTTGATGTCCCGGTGAGTCAGGTTCTTGCTGTGCAGGTACAGCAGGGCGTGGGCCAGCTGGCTACCTACCTCCAGGCAATAATCCAGGGGCAGCGGCTTGTTGCCGGAAAACTTCTTGTCCGTCTGGAGCGTGCGGGGAATATACTCGTCCGGCGTGATGTGGACGCCCGTGCGGGCGTCGTCGCCCAGCTCCATGACGTAATAATAAAACGGGGAATCCTGGTCGTGCCTCCCCACGTGCAGGATGTGGACCAGCCCCGGATGGTTGCGGGCGATGGGCTCATACTGCAGGATGCCCTCAAACTCCCGGTTGAAGGTGCGCTCATCCTCAAAATCCTCCCGCCAGACGATTTTCACGGCGCGCCACGCCCCGGTCAGGGAGCGGGCCAGCCAAACCTCCCCGTAAGCGCCGCTGCCTATCTGGCGCACGACCTCATGGTCCGGAATGGAAGGAGTGGGACGCACCACCCGTTTGACGGGCAGCGTCGGCAGATTGCCGCCGGGCATGGGTGATGCGTCCGAAGTCATGGAGAGTGCGGGAATCAGGAAATAACTCCCAGGTTTTTGCCCACCTTGCAGAAGGCTTCAATCGCCTTGTCCAGTTGTTCGCGGGTGTGGGCGGCGGAAATCTGTGTGCGGATGCGGGCCTGCCCCTTGGGAACGACGGGGTAGAAGAAGCCGACGGCGTACACGCCTTCGTCCAGAAGCTGGGCGGAGAATTTCTGGGACAGCACGGCGTCCCCCAGCATCACCGGGGAAATGGGGTGGTCCTTGCCGCCGATGGTGAAGCCCGCGGCCGTCATGGCGTCGCGGAAATACCTGGTATTCGCTTCCACGCGGTCGCGCGCTTCCGTGGAACCTTCCAGCAGGTCCAGCACCTTGATGGAGGCGGCCACGATGGCCGGGGCCACGCTGTTGGAGAACAGGTACGGGCGCGCCTTCTGGCGCAGGATGTCCACCACTTCCTTCGGGCCGGAAACGTAGCCGCCGGAAGCGCCGCCCAGGGCTTTCCCCAGAGTGCCGGTGGTGATGTCTATGTTGCCGAACAGGCCGCAGTGTTCATGCGTGCCGCGGCCCCTCTTGCCCAGGAAGCCCGTGGCGTGGCAATCGTCAAAATGCACGATGGCGTTGTATTTGGCGGCCAGCTCATGAATCTTGTCCAGCTGGGCGATGATGCCGTCCATGGAAAACACGCCGTCCGTGGAAATCAGCTTCACGCGCGCTCCGGTGGCGTCCGCTTCCTGGAGCTTGGCTTCCAGGTCCGCCATGTCGTTGTTGGCGTAGCGGAAGCGCTTGGCCTTGCAGAGGCGCACGCCGTCAATAATGGAGGCGTGGTTCAGGGAATCGGAAATAATGGCGTCGTCCGCGGTCAGGAGGCCCTCAAACAGGCCGCCGTTGGCGTCAAAGCAGGAGGGGAACAGAATCGTGTCTTCCGTGCCGAGGAACTGGGAAAGGCGTTCCTCAAGCTGGCGGTGCAGGGTCTGCGTGCCGCAGATGAACCGCACGGAAGCCATGCCGAAACCCCATTCGTCAATGGCTTTCTTGGCGGCCTCCATCACTTCCGGATTATTGGCCAGGCCCAGGTAATTATTGGCGCACATGTTGATGACGGAGCGTCCGTCCTTCAGCGTCACCTGGGAATACTGCTGGGAGGCGATGAAGCGTTCTTCCTTGTACAGACCTTCCGCACGCAGTCCGTCCAGGGTGGAAGTGAGGATGTTTTTGAATTCAGGGGTATACATGTCGAATAATGGAATATGAATTGAAATAGCCAGCAAGTGGACGATCAAGGATCACACGGTTGCTCCCGCACCTTTATCATTATTGAGCCGTGAAGAAAAGCTTAAAGAACACAAATTGAAGGCAGGGAGAGGACGGAACGGAGAAGCGGAACCCCTCCGCTTATCCTGCGGTGACGGGAAAAACGGGAGCTGGTCAAAGGGGTGCGTTTCCTGAAGAAAAAGAACAGGAAAAATACTCACCGGTCCGGAATGCATGAACGGCAGGCGGGGACGGGAAAGGAGGAGTTTTCCGGAGTATGGGAAATGCATTTGATACACAAAACAGGCGCCAGCGTGCGCTTGAAAAAGTGAAGGCCGGTTCCAACCTCCGGCCATTAAACCCATCATACCCGATCATGAAACTATCCCGTATTTCCTTATGGAGCCTGACCCTGGCAGGATGCCTGCCTGCCGTGCGCGCCGAATCCTGGAACCAGTTCCCGGAAAGCGGTCCGGAAACCACGCTGGATTCCATGTGGGCGTCCGCGGCTTATGTGCAGACGCTGGTGGAAGCCTCCTCCGCCCAGATAAATATCTCCCGTTTCCGGCAGAAGGGGCCGTCCAACCTGTGGGCGGGCGCCCTGGGCAGCTTTGGCGATGCCGGAATCCGGAACAACCAGCCTTCCTTTGACTACTCAGCCGCCGGCTACGCGCTGGGGTATGACTACGACACGTATGGAGAAAAATCCGGTTCCCTGCTGGGTCTGGCGTTCGGGCAGATGTTCGGGCACCAGAACATTCAGGAAATGCCGGACTATCCGGACGGCCCCATGGAGGGGGACCGCTTCCGGCAGTCAGCGTGGATGGCCAACCTGTACGGCGCCTTCTTCCGGGAAACGGGGCCGCGGTCCAGCCTGCTTCTTGCCGCGAATGCGGCCTTCGGCAGTACGGAAAACAAATGCCGCCACAGTGATGCGTGGGGAAACGCCTCCAAGTGGGACTCGGAAACGTTCCAGGCGGGGCTTTCCGCCTCCTGGCGCTACCAGGTGACGAACTCCTTCAGCGTGACCCCCTTTATGGGAGTAACGTATGTGCACGGAGCCAACAAGGTGAAAAGGGATGACCGGGGCGGCTACGGCGATTCCTCCTGGTGGGGGGATTACTGGTGGGATGACGACGACTGGGACGACGATGATGATTACAACCAGCGGCGGGACAACCGGGGCACGTTTGACAACGTGTCCATGGCGATGGGAGTGACGCTGGAACACGTTCTCCGTCTGTCCGGAAACACCGTATGGATCAATGCCCTGTCCGGGAGCTACTGCCCGGACATCTACCGTAACGATCCCCATTACACGTTCCGGGACGGCTGGTGGGAAGGGGATGAATACCGGGAATCCCGGTACAAGGGGAAGGGTTATTCTCCCGGAAAGCAGTCATTCAAAGTCAAGCTGCTGTCCAGAATGGTCTTCAATGACAGATGCTCCGTCTTCGCCTCCTACCAGGCGCACTTCAGGGAATCCTTCCTGGAGCACCAGGCGGCGCTGGGCGTCTCCGTCTCCTTCTGAACACTGGAGCCGCCGGGGAAAGACGAATGGAAAAGAGTTCGGCTTTCTTCCGGATGGCTCAGAGGGAAGGGGAGGGGGAAAGAGCCTGGTTTTCCGTGCCGGAATAGTCTCCGGTTTTCAGGGAAAACTCCAGCATCCGGTCTCCCTCAAACGTGAAAAATGCCTCAAACCGTTCCCCGTCCAGCATGGCGGGAAGCCAGAACCGGTCGTCCTGCCACATGAGATCGTAGGGAATCTCGTCCACCGGGCACCAGAAAGGCTCCGCCTCCGGCGTTTCCGAAGGGGTACCCTTGAAAGAGGACGCCATGAACACGTGGCAGCGGATTTCCGGAATGGTGCCGCAGGCGAAGGAAAAATTCAGCACGCCCATTTCCCGGGCGTCCGCAACGTCAATGCAGAGTTCCTCCCGGACCTCCCGCAGCACACACTGGAGGGCCGTTTCCCCCGGCTCAAACTTCCCGCCGGGACCGTTCACCTTCCCCGCGCCGATCCCCCTCTTCTTGCGTATCAGGAGAATCCTTCCGTCCTGCACCACAAACATCAGGGTGGCGAGGATATCAGGGGTCCACTGGGCAGGCCATTGAAAGCCGCTGCTTCTGTCTTGCATGGGCACATGTTACAGGATAAGAGGGAAATCATGAAGAAAAATGCGGAATAAACCCGGTTGACTCCGGTTCTGGCGGAATAGGCCGTACCGGTAAGGTAGAAAGCTCATCCGTGCTGTGAATCCAAGAGCATGGGAACAAGGTCTCCGGATGGAACCGGACGGGGCCGGTCTTATTCAGTCCGTTCCTTCCAGCAGGTCCTCTTTCCGGACGCGGGAACCCGCAAGGGCATAGGCAAGCATGACCAGCTCACAGAGGAAGACAAGCATCCATGACCAGCGCCAGCTTCCCAGCGCGTCCGTCAGAGCTCCCTGGAGGAAGGGGAAAACGGCGCCGCCGAACACGCCCATCATGAAAATGCCGGAAGCCTTGGCGGTGTATTTTTTCAGCCCCACGGTGGCGAGCGTGAAAATACAGCCCCACATGACGGAATGGAACAACCCTACGGAAACCAGCACCCACAGGTTATGGGTGTAAATGGCAACCAGCGTCAGGATGGCCGCCGCGGAGGTTGCCACCGTCAACTGGACTCGGGGGGAGATATGGTTCAGCCAGCTGGAAACGATGCGCCCCACCATCAGGCCGCCCCAGTACAGGGAGGCCAGCAGGGCCGGAATGCCCAGGTCCACTCCCCACACCACCAGGTTGCTGGAGCCCAGGAACAGCAGCGGTTCATCCGAATTGCTGAGTTCCAGGGCGTGCAGGTTCACGTTGATGCCCACGGACACCTCCGCGCCCACATAAAAGAAAATGGCGATCACGCCCAATGTCAGATGCCGGAAGGACCAGATGCTGCGTTCCAGTTTTTCTCCTTCTCCGGCCGTGGTGTCCCGGATGTTGGGCAGGTAAAGGCGCTTCGTCATCAGGGTGACCAGCGCAATGAGGACTCCCAGGATAAGCAGGGGAAGCATCAGCTGCCGCACGTGGACGCTCTCCATGGGCAGACCGGCAAACAGGATGCCGGTCACGAAAAACGGCGCGATCGTCGTTCCGAAGGAATTCACGGCGCAGACGATGTTGAGGCGCTGGACGGGCTGCGTTCCCTTCAATTCATAGGACGTCACATAGGGGTTGATGACAACCTGCAAAATCGTGGCGGAGGTGCCCATGGCATAGGACCCCGCCAGAAAAATAAAATAGCCGTAAGGGATGCTGGCCCCGGCGATCGTCGTGCGCAGGTCCCCGAACTGGACGGTGAACCATGCGGACAGGAAAAAGACGGCCAGCCCGAGCACCATGAACAGGAGGCCCCGTATCAGTGTGGTCTTGTAACCGTAACGGTTGATCCAGCGGGAGGCGATGTTTCCGTTCACCAAGTACGCTAGGAAAAAGAAAAAGGGAATCAGCGTGATGAACGTGTTTTTCAAGGCGCCTGCGTCCGACAGGAAGGCGCTTTGCAAAGGCCCCTGGAACTGGCCGTTCACGGTGGACAGGAACCCGACAAGGAAATAAATGAAGGTCAGGGCAAGAAAGGGGCCCAGGCGTGAATGAGGTTGTGTTTCCATGGGGAGGGTGAGAGGTGAAAATGCTGCGGAAAGGAAAAGACCGGGAAGGTGTCTTCATGCCGCCCGGAACAGGGGCCGGGCGGCATGAAGAATTGTAGGACTACGGAAGAACCAATTTTTCCAGAACGGGGAGCACGCCGTCTTTTTCAAGCTTCTTCACCATGCCCAGGTACTGGCTGACGAACTTGTCCGCCGCCTTCAAATCCGTGCTCCGGAAGGGGGAAAGGGCGAGGAAATCCAGCGGGTCGCCGCTGGCGATCAGCTTCCGGTCCTCCTTGGTCAGCCAGGGCTCGTTCACTTCATAAGCCTGGCCCCGGTCGTCCTTCCCGTGCTTCAGGTAATGGCGGTAGGCGGCCACGAAAAACGCCAGGCGTTCCAGGTCGGCGCCGTCCCTGATCATCTTCGTTAAAACGGGCATCACATACACGGGAATCTTGGAAACGCCGTCAAAGCACAAGCGGCTGATCTGGTCGCTCACCGCCTTGTTGCCGAAGCGCTCCAGCAGGGTCTTCTTGTACAGCTCCAAATCCGTATTCCCCGGAGGCGGAACGTAGGGGCCTGCGTCCCGGTCCATGAAAAGGCGCAGGTAGCGGGCGAACCGTTCATCCCCTACCGCCTCGTCCACCCGGCGGTACCCGGCCAGAAAGGCGGGGTAGGACAGCAGGGAATGGGACGCGTTCAGCAGGCTGAGCTTCATATTCTCATAAGCGGAAACGTCATCCGTAAACTCAACGCCCACGGCTTCCCAGTCCGGCCGTCCGGCAATGAAATCATCCTCAATTACCCACTGGATGAAATCCTCCGAATAAACGGGGGCGGCGTCTTCCACGCCGCTCTGCGCGTCCAGCCGTTTGACGTCGTCCGGCGTGACGGCGGGCGTGATGCGGTCCACCATGCTGTTGGGGAACGTCACATTCTTCTTCACCCACTGAGCCAGTCCGGGGTCCTGGGCCTTGATAAAGGAAGTGAACGCTTTCCGGGCCGTGTCCCCGTTGTGCTGGAGGTTGTCGCAGGATAGAACGGTCACGGGGCCTGCGCCGTCCTTGCTCCTCTTCCGCAATCCGGCGGCCAGAAAGCCGAAAACCGTACGGGGATGGCCGGGGTGTTCCAGGTCATGTTTCACGTCCTTGCTGTCGAGCATGAACTCTCCGGTCTCCTTATCCAGATTGTACCCCCCTTCCGTAATGGTCAGGGTGATGATTTTAGTCCGGGGGTCCGCGATCTTGTCGATGACCTTTCCGGGCTCCTTCGGCCCCCACGCCAGATCCACCAGGGAGCCTATCTCATAAAACTCGTCCTTGCCGTCGCGGCCGCAGACTGTCAGCGTGTAAAGGCCGTCCTGGCTCTTCAGCGCCTTGTAAAGGGGCTCGTCCTGCGGCAGCAGGGCCACTCCGGAAATCCCCCATTCATCACGGCCGCCCATGCCCAGAAGCTGGTTCGTGTAAAACTCCTCATGCGCGCGGTGGAAATTGCCCACTCCTATATGAACTATTCCCGGTTGAATGGTTGTCCTGTCATAGGGGACGGGAGCCCCCGGAATCTTCGCCTTGCCCTGTCGTTTCAGTTCCTTCTTCATCTTGAAATGAGGTATGGTATTTGCCGTCTCATACTAATGGGCATTTCCGGAGAGGCAGATGTTAGGGATATGCCAGACTTTTTCCATATCCGGCGCGTTGATCACGCGCCGCAGGGAGCGTTTACGGAAAAAATCCGGGATCTTCTCCCGGACGCGGCTCACTCAGGGAAGGTGAAAACTCCGGAAACGCGCCCTTTCCGGCATGACTGGAATGAACCTCTTTTTCCTTTCCCGGAACAGGCGGCGCGTTCTATGCTTTACTATCTCTCCCGGCTTTCCTTTATGCCGGAAGGACCACCTTCAACATTTGAAAAAGCATGTATGACGTCGTAGCTCTCGGAGAACTGCTGGTGGACTTCACCCCCTGCGGAGTGAGCGCCCAGGAATTGCCCGTTTACCAGGCCAATCCGGGGGGAGCCCCCTGCAACGTCCTCTCCATGCTGTCCAGGCTGGGGCGCAGGACCGCCTTCATCGGCAAGGTGGGGCATGACATGTTCGGGAAAATGCTCCGGCGCACGCTTCAGGAGGAAGGCATTGACGACTCAGGGCTGGTCTCTTCCCGGGAAGTCAACACCACCCTGGCCTTCGTCCAGATTGACGAACATGGTGACCGTGATTTTTCCTTTTACCGCAATCCCGGCGCGGACATGAAATTGACCGCCGGAGAGGTGGATATGGCGCTGGTGGAAAACACGCGCGTATTCCACTTCGGGACCATCTCCATGACGCACGGCGACGTGCGGCGCGCTACCAGGCACGCCGTCAGCCATGCCCAGGAAAAGGGGGCCCTTATCACCTTTGATCCCAATCTCCGGCCTCCCCTCTGGCCCAGCTTGGAGCTGGCCCGGGAGCAAATGCTCTACGGCTGCGGCGCGTGCAGCGTCATGAAAATAGAAACGGAGGAACTTCTCTTCCTCACCGGGTGCTCCTCCATGAAGGAAGGGCTGGATACCCTGAAAAGGGAATTCCGCAATCTCCGCCTCATTCTCGTGACGGGGGGCAGGGAAGGCAGCTGGGCTTCCTATGGAGACAAGCTGGTTTACCAGCCTACGTTCCTGAAGGTCAATACCATTGACACGACAGGAGCCGGAGACGCCTTTTTTGGTTCCTGCCTGGACTGGATTCTGGAAACGGGACTGGAAAACCTGACGGAGGGACAATTGGCGGACATGCTTTTATTCGCCAACGCCGCCGCTTCCATCGTGACAACGCGCAAGGGGGCCATCCGCTCCATGCCGACCCGCGAGGAAGTCCTGGCCCTGGTGGCCGAAGGCGTTTGAGGTTTTCCCCTGAATGCGCGTTCCTGAACCGGGACCCTTTATCAAAGTCGGAGACTGGACCCAGCCTCTGGAAGCACGCTCCCGGCTTCCTCTCCTATCAACAAGAAACCCTCTCCAAGCATTTCACTTAAAGAGGGTTATTGGATGGTGCTCGAGAGGGGACTCGAACCCCTACGTCTTATCGACACTAGATCCTTAGTCTAGCGCGTCTACCAATTCCGCCACCCGAGCATGGGTGCCTTAAGGCGGGGAGTTTTTAGCGCACGGAAGCGAATAAATCAAGCTTTTTTCTTCTTTTTTATCCTGCTGGTTCCGTTTTTGAAGGCGGCTTCTTTTACCGGACCGGTAGGGAGGTGGCCACGGGCATGATGGCCGGACGCAGGGTGACGGCCTTGGTGTCATATTTTTCCGAGGGTTTGAAGAGCCAGCCGGGATTGGTGTCGATGGGTTCGAACCGGGTCGGCTTGAAGATGGGCAGCTTCAGGTTGGAGTTGGGCTCGTAACCGTATTTGCCCGTGTATTTGCCGTACACCCTGTATTCATAGTTGTTGTCATAGGCGTAGCGCGGGCTCCCGGCGTATTCCGGCAGGCGGTCCGGAGTGCGGCAGGAGCTTTCATCCATGATGACGAGCTGAGCCGTTCTCCAGGTCTGGCCCGGCTGGCGCAGGTAACCCCAGAAGCGGGTCGCCGGGACATGGTAGCGGCGGCCGACGAAGTAGTTTCCCCTGGGCTCTCTGGCAATTTCCGCATTGCGGGCGTTGATGCCGGCGATGTCTTTTTCCAGGGAGTTGCACTGGGTCAGGGCGGGAAGAAGGACGGCCCCCAGCAGGGGAAGCAGGAGTTTGTTCATGGTTGCGGTGATGTTTGTTTTTTGTTTAAAAGCGTTTGAATGGCGGCGGAGGCCGCAAAGAAGCCGAAGGTGCCCGTGATGTGGGTGATGGAGCCGAACCCGGCGTCACAGCCCATTTTCCCCTGGAATTCCGGGTCGCGCATGCAGGAGGTTTCTCCGTCACAAGTGGGGTACACGGGTGTTTCCTGGGAGAAGACGCAGGGGATTTTCAGTTTGCGCGCTTTTTCCCCAAGCGGGAGGCCGTAGTCTTTTTTGAGCTTGTAGCGCAGGCTGGAGAGCAGGGGGTCTCCCTTGGTGCGGGAGAGGTCCGCTATTTCTATTTTAGCGGGGTTGACGCGCCCTCCCGCGCCGCCGCAAGTGACCAGCGGCTGCCTGCTGCGGTAACAGGTGGCGATGAGGTGGGCCTTGGGCGCCAGGGAGTCAATGGCGTCGATGATGACATCCGGTTTCGCGTCCAGCAGTTTTTCCGCGTTGGTGGCCGTGTAGAAGCTGTTGAGGGAGATGATTTCCGCCTCCGGGTTAATTTCCCTGATGCGTGCGGCCATGGCTTCTGTCTTGGACTGGCCGATGGTGGACGCCAGCGCGTGGATTTGCCGGTTTGTGTTGGTGATGCAGAGGTCGTCCAGGTCCATCAGGATGATGGTGCCTACTCCGGAGCGCGCTAGTGCTTCCGCCGTCCAGGAGCCTACGCCGCCAATGCCGATGACGGCCATGCGGGAGTTCCGGAGAAGGTCCAGCCCGCTGGTTCCGTACAGACGGCCTATGCCGCCGAATCTGGCTTCATGGTTTGTGGCGGTGGGCATGGTCAGGAGGCCGGTTTTTCCACGATTTGGCTGATGCGGGCGATGTTGAGGGCTTTGCCGGTGGTTTCATCCACCTGCACGACGGCTCCGCAGAGACGCACAGGCCAGTTGGCCACAGGGAATTTGGCGGGCATGGAGGAACGGAAGCGCTGGATAATGGGTTCCTTTTCCCGGCCCAGAACGCCAATAGCCGGGCCGCACATGCCGGAGTCCGTCAGGTAGGCCGTGCCGTGCTCCAGAATGGTTTCATCCGCGGTCTGCACATGCGTGTGGGTTCCGATAACGGCGGAAACAAGCCCGTCCAGATTGTATCCGGTGGAGATTTTTTCACTGGTGGTTTCCGCGTGCATGTCCACAAAGATGACGTTGACGCCTTCTTCCTCCCTTAGCCTTTTGGCTTCCGCTTCCGAGATGAGGAAGGGGTTTTCAAGCGGGGGCTGGATGAAGGAGCGCCCCTGCACCTGCATAACGGCTATTTTCCCCCTGGGCGTTTCCACCACCACGCTTCCGTGCCCCGGCGTGCCCCGGGGGTAGTTGAGGGGGCGCAGCACACGCGGCTCGGAGTCCAGCCACGGGGCCAGTTCCACCTGGTCCCAGACGTGGTCTCCTGTCGTGATGACGTCCACTCCCGCATGCAGCAGCTCCTGCGCCAGCCGGGGGGTGATGCCACGCCCGGCGGCCGCGTTTTCTCCGTTGACGATGATGAAGTCCGCCCCGTGCTTCCTTTTGAGTTCCGGCAGCATGTGCTTCACGGCGGTGCGGCCAGGTTCGCCGACCACATCGCCTATAAAGAGTATGGTAATCATGAAATGGGACGGATCTTGTGCAGATGGCGGCTTCTATTGTTCTTCCTTGGTGACGGGAACCACCAGGACGGGCACGGGGGATTTCCGCATGACGGAGCTGGCTACGCTGCCCAGAAAGACGGTGGAAAGAAAACCGTGGTTGTGCTTGCCCACCACGATCATGTCAATGTGGTGTTTTTCAGCGTAGTTGATGACCGCCTCGCTGATTTCGAATTCGTCTTCCACTGCCTGGATGATGGTGGCGTCCGTCAGCCGGGAGAGTTTTTCCGCCGTCTTTTTCAGATGGTTTTTTGCGATGGAGATGACCTCGTTTTCCTCCGTCTGGTCCATGACGGGTACGGGCACTTCATCCGGCAGCACGCCGGAGACTTCATAACAGATGCTGGGTTCCACAATGTGGAGCAGGTGGATGATGCTGTCGTTGGGGCACGCCAGTTTGCCGATCTGATGAATGACGGCGTCCGTGGCGTTGGAGAAATCAATGGCTACCAGAATATTTTTCATATATTCCTGTATAACATTCCGTGCTTTTCCATGCCACTAAAAAACGTGTTTCACTCCGGGTTCTCCGGCATTTCAGCCCCGGTTCAGATCAGGCCTACGGCCCGGCGCACCCTGTCCAGCACCACGGAGGCCGTTTCCCGCGCCTTGCGGGCCCCGTCTTCCAGCACCTGGCGCACGTAGTCCTGGCTGGCTTCCAGTTCAGCCCTGCGCTCACGCGCGGTCCGGAAGTATTCCCAATACGCGTCAAAGAGGCGTTTTTTGAAGTCGCCATAGCCACAGCCGCCGTTCTGGAAATCATGGACCATGGTTTCATAGCCTTCCGCGGAGGCAAAGAGTTTGTAAAGCTGGAGGATGATGGAGCCTTCCGTGGACTTGGGTTCCTCTACGGGGGTGGAGTCCGTGGGGATTCTCATGATGAGCTTGCGGACGGCTTTTTCCTCTCCGAAGATGGGGAGGGTGTTGTTGTAGCTTTTGCTCATTTTCTGGCCGTCCAGCCCCGGCACGATGGCCGTGCTTTCCGCAATGAGCGCATCCGGCAGCTTGCAGGTGCCTTCTCCGAATTGTTCGTTCATTTTGCCCGCCAGGTCCCGGGTGACTTCCAGGTGCTGTTTCTGGTCCTTGCCCACAGGCACCAGGTCGGAGTCATACATCAGGATGTCCGCCGCCATCAGTACGGGGTAGGTGAAGAGGGCGTTGCTGGGGGAAAAACCCTTGGCAAGCTTGTCCTTGTAGGAGTGGCAGCGTTCCAGCAGGCCCACCGGGCAGACGGTGCCGAGTATCCACGCCAGTTCATTGACTTCCGGTACGGCGGACTGGCGGAAGAAGACGCATTTTTCAGGGTCCAGGCCCACGGCCAGAAAGTCCGTCGCCAGATTTTTGCAGTTTTCCCGCAGGGCGGCCGCGTCATGAACGGTGCTCATGGCGTGGTAGTCCGCCAGAAAATAGTAGGAGTCTCCGCGTTCCTGCATGCGGACGGCCGGTTCCATGGCTCCGAAGTAGTTGCCGACGTGGAGCTTGCCGCTGGGTTGAAGTCCTGTGATGATACGCATTGCGCGCAGGATTGTGCCCGTTCGCGCCCGGCAAGTCAAGAAAGGGGAGAGTCAAAGGCTGCCGGGACGGCTTGCCCGGCGCCACGCTTGCCCCGGTATTTGTTCAGCACATTGGCCCTTCCTTTCCTTCTCTCCCGGAAAGCCGCTCGGGACGTGAGGATGGAGGAGTCCCTCCGGTTTTATTCTTCCAGCGCTTCCAGCACATTATGCACGCCGTCTGCAAAGCTTGGGTAGAGCGGTTCCCAGCCCAGGGCCAGAAGGCGGGAGCAGGAGATTCTCTGGTTGGAAAAGCCGCGGCGCGCTTCCGCCCGGAGCGGTTCAGGCTGCGGAGCGGGCCTGCCCAGCAGTCCGGAGAGGTAAGAGTAGATTTCTCCCAGCTGCATGGGGGTGCGGTCCGTCAGGTTGTAAATGCCGGAGGGCGGTTCACGGAGCGTGCAGAGCAGGTGCAGGGCGCCCACGGCGTCATCCCGGTGGATGTAGTTGATCCACCTGTCCATATCCCCGGGAAGGGCGGTGCCTTTCGTACAGTATTGGGAGACAAGCACGCAACGGTCCGGACCGTACAGGGCCCCCAGCCGGACGACGGTTCCTCCGGCGGCCAGAACCGCCTGTTCCGCCTGAATGAGAAGGCCGCTTTTTCCGGAGGCGGGATAGACGTTGTGTTCCTCCGTAATCCAGCGTCCGTCCGTGATGCCGTAGACGGAGGTGCTGGAACAGAAGATGACCGGTTTTCCGGGGAAGGCTTCCAGCGTGTTTTGCGTTCCACGGATGTAGAGGCTGCGGTAGGCATCCTCGCCACCCCCGCGGGTGCTGGCGCACATGACGATGATGTCCGGGGAGGGAGTGCGGGCGGCCAGGCTGCGCATGGAGTCTGCGTCCGTGACGTCCGCCTCATAAATGGCCCGCTGTGTGTCTATGTCCGCCGTCAGGGCCGTATGGCCGGCTTTCCGCAGGCTTTCCGCCAGGGCTTTTCCCAGATAGCCCGTTCCCAGAATAAGGACGGTGCGGGGTTGTGTACACAGGAGGCTGGTCATAGGGTATTGCGGCGGTGCTTGAGTTCCAGCAGCATTTCAGCGTAGGAAATGTCTTCCGGCCAGGTGATCTTGGGATTGGGCCCATGGTTGTGCACCAGCCGGGTGGGGTGGCCGATGAGCTGGAGGGCGGTGACTTCATCAGTTACCTTCATGTTCCGTTCCGTGACTGCCGCATAGGCGTCCAGGAGCAGCGGGTATTGAAAGACCTGCGGTGTTTCCATGCACCACAGTCCTTCCCGGTCCACCTGTTCCGGAAGCGTGAAGCGTTCTTCATCCGCGCGTTTCAAGGTGTCCGTCACGGGGTGTGCTGAAGCGGCAGCTCCACATTCCCTGGCAGTCTGGATGCAGCGGGAGATTTGCTCCGCCGTAATGAGGGGGCGCGCGCCGTCGTGCACGGCTACGAGCCGGGGCACGTAAAGCAGGGCTGCCAGGCCGTTCTTTACGGATTCATGCCGTTCGCCGCCGCCGTCCACGCGGGTGACGGGCACTTCCGTCTCCATGTCCGCAGCGTTAATGGCGCGGAAGCGTTCTTCCGGGCAAACCACCACGATTTCCGTGATTTCCCGGCAGCCGGCAAACGCCCGGATACTGCGTTCCAGCACCTTGACGCCGTGCAGGGGCGCCAGGAGCTTGTCAAATCCGGCGCGCCGGGAGGACCCGGCCGCTACGATGATGACGGCGCAGCCTTTCATGAGAGCCTGGCTGATACCATCCGGGCCAGTTCCTTGCCGTTGACCCGCCCGGCGGTGCGTTCCTGCATGAGTTTCATAACCTGGCCCATGTCCTTTTTGGCGCTGGCTCCCGTTTCCTTCATCACGTCTTCCAGAATGGCAGCCGTTTCCTCCGCGGTAAGCTCGGCAGGCATGAACTGCTTGAGGACGGTGATTTCCGCTTCCTCCTTGTCAGCCAGTTCCGGACGCCCGGCGGACCGGAATTGTTCCGTAGAGTCTTCACGCTGCTTGATTTGCTTGCGGACCACAGCCAGTTCTTCCGCCTCCTCCAGAGGAGTGCCCAGGCCTCCCTTGGCGATGCCCGCGTTCGTCAGGGCCGTCTTGAGGGCGCGCAGGGTATTGAGAGTGACGGAGTCTTTTGCCCTCATGGCGGTTTTCATCCCTTCCATGATTTGGTCTGAAATCTTGCTCATATCTCCATTAACTAAACGCATCCCCGGTGTACTTCAAGCCGTAAATTGAAAAAGGCCGCCAGCGGGGGAGATGCCACTGGCGGACCGGGAGAGGGTGTAAAAACGGAATAGTTCCGGTTATTTTTTCCCGCCAATGGGCATGATGTGGATTTTCTTTTCCGTCATGCCCGGCGCCACGATCATGGAGTCATACAGGATGAAGTCCGCCGTGCCTTCAATGGGGCCGGTGGCCACCGGTGCGGAGCGTCCCGTTTTCAGGTCCAGTTTGCGGATGGCTTCCGGTTTTTTGTCCTTGGACCAGTCGCTGTAGTAAAGGGCGTTGTCACGGTAGGCCAGGCCGTCATACTGCCCCCGTTCCTTGGAGAGTTCCGTGACTTCCCGGGAGACGGGGTTGATGGAGAGCAGGCGGCCGCTGGGCTTGCCTTTTTCATCCGTGGCATATTCGCAGAGGTAAATGACTTTTCTTTCCGGGTCCCAGGCCAGGCCGTTCGGCTTGTAAATGGGCTGCTTGGTGACCAGCTCCCCGTAGGAACTGGTGTTTGTGTCCACATAGAAGATCTGGTTGGTATCCGTGGAGGAGACCATGAGCCTGCCGTTGATGAACGCCAGGTCATTGAGGAATTTCATGCGGGAGGGGGACAAGTCCACATATCCCTCAATGGTGCCGGTTTTGGCGTCTATCTTGTAGACCATGTCCACATCCGTGCAGTACAGGAAGCCGTCCTGGTACAAGAGCCCCTTGGGAGCGTCCAGGGTGTCCACGTCCGTGATTTTTTTAGGTTCCGTGGAGCCGTGCGGGATCACTCCCAGATAGCCGTCCTTGTCCTTTTCCGTGGGCGCCAGTTTGGCGCCGATGCAGGTGAAGTAAATGTTGCCTTCCGCATCAGCCGCCACGCTTTCCGGGTGGCCGTCAATGGTAATGGAGGCTTTTTCCAGGGGAGGGAGAGGATCAGATGGCGCCTGCTGTTTTTTGGCGGGAGGCGCCGCCAGCGCGCTGCCGGCCAGGCAAAGAAGGAGGAATGTTGCTTTCATGGGGTTGTACCGTGTAAAAGGTCATGAATTTATGGCACGGCGGCAGGGGAAAATCAAGCAATAGAAGTTGTTCCCCGCTGCCGGGCAGAGGTCCGCCCGGTCCGCATAAGCGTGCCGGGCGGCGGGATCAGATGGCGCCTGCGTCCAGATTGTTGGGCTGGGGCATGTTTTCCATGCGGATGGAGCGGTTGACCGCGTTCAGGTAGGCACGGGCGGAGGCTTCAATGACGTCCGTGGAGGCTCCCTTGCCCACGATGGGCTTGGGCTGGCCGAAGTCCACGTGCACCGTGACTTCTCCCAGAGCGTCCTTGCCTTCAGAGGCGGCGTTGACGCTGTAGCCTTTCAGCGTGCCTTTGCGCTTGGTGATGCGTTCAATGGCCTTGATGACGGCGTCCACTGCTCCGTTGCCCGTGGAACTGTCTTCAAACTTTTTGCCTTCCTTGAGCAGTCCCACCGTAGCTGTAGGCCGGGCGTGGCTGCCTGCCACAAATTGCAGGAAGTCCAGTTCCCACAAGCCGGAGGAGGCATGCAGGGAGTCGTCCACAATGGCGGAAAGGTCGTCGTCATAAACGAATTTTTTGGAATCGCCCACTTTTTTAAAGCGTTCAAACACCGTATTGACCTCCTCTTCCGTGAGCACATGGCCCAGCTGTTCCAGCCTGGCCTTCACGGCGGCGCGTCCGGAGTGCTTGGTGAGCGGGAGTTCCGTGGCCCCCCAGCCGACCGCCTGCGGGTCCATGACTTCATAGGTTTCCCGGCAGTTGAGGATGCCGTGCTGGTGGATGCCGGAGGAGTGGGCAAAGGCGTTTTCCCCCACGATGGCCTTGGAACGCTGCACCTGCATGCCGCTCATGCGGGCCACGATGCGGGAGGTGCGGACGATTTCACGCGTGTTGATGTTGTCCGTCACGTCGCCAAACTGTCCGGCGCGGGTGCGCAGGGCCATGATGACTTCTTCCAGGGCCACGTTTCCGGCACGTTCGCCAATACCGTTGATGGTGCCTTCCACCTGGCGGGCTCCGGCGCGGATGGCGGCCAGGGAATTGGCTACGGCCAGGCCCAGGTCATTGTGGCAGTGCACGGAGATGACGGCCTTGCCGATGTTGGGCACGTTTTCCTTCAGGTGGCGGATAATGCGGTAGAATTCGTCCGGCGTGGTGTAGCCCACGGTGTCCGGAATGTTGACGGTGGTGGCTCCGGCGTCAATGACGGTTTCCACCACCTTGGTCAGAAAGTCCAGGTCTGTGCGGGAGGCGTCTTCCGGGGAGAATTCCACGTCCTGCACGAATTGCCTGGCGTAGGATACGCCTTCCGCTGCCATGCGCAGGATTTCCGTTTCCGCCTTTTTCAGCTTGAACTGCATGTGCAGCTTGCTGGTTGCCAGAAAGATGTGGATGCGTGCGCGGTCCCCGGCAGGTTCCAGGGCCCTGGCCGCCGCTTCAATGTCCGCCTTCACGCAGCGGGCCAGTCCGGCGATGCGGCATTTTTTGATTTCACGGGCGATGGTGTGCACGGCTTCAAAGTCACCGTCGGAAATGCAGGGGAAGCCCGCCTCGATCACGTCCATGCCCAGCCGTTCCATCTGACGCGCCACTTCCAGCTTTTCGCGTAGGTTCATGGATGCTCCGGGGCATTGTTCTCCATCGCGCAGGGTAGTGTCAAAAAAGTAGATTTGGTCGGACATGGATTGATATAATTAAGTGACCATATAATAGTGTTTTGCCCCGGTAAGGCAAGCCCTACGCGCTGCATTCCTCCACAGGGGCGCGGGATGGCGTCGGAAGGCCGCTCCGGGTAAAGAATGACGGAACCGTTCTTTGCGTAAAAGGGGGAAAACTGTACAGTGAAAGGGTGAAAATAAGATTTTACCTGAATGACCAGGCGGAACGCATCATGGCCCTGTGGAGTGAAAGCCGCAGAGAGTACCTGGTGGCGGATTCCGTTTTTGCGGAGGTGGATGCCTGCATTTGCGGGGAAACGGATTCCTGCGGGGAGGAGATGAAGCGCATTGCGGCGTTTCTGGACAATCCCGCCGCCAAGGCTGTAGACCCTGACTGGATGATTGATACCGCGCTTCCCTGTTCCCCCTCCAAGCTGGTGTGCCTGGGGAAGAGTTATGCGGCCCACGCGAAGGAGTTTGACGGCGATCCTGTGCAGGAGCCCGCCATTTTCCTGAAATCGCCTTCCGCCATTACCTCTTGCAGTGACGTCGTTTTATATCCCCCCGGCTGCGACAAGCTGGATTATGAGATTGAACTGGCCGTAGTGATTAAGAATGTGCTGAAGAACGCTTCCCCGGAGGAGGCCGCGCGGGCCATCAGCGGCTATACCCTGATGTGCGATTATTCCGAACGGGCCAACCAGTTGGAGCACGGCGGCCAGTGGACCAAGGGGAAGAGCTATGACAGCTTTGCTCCCATGGGCCCCACGTTTATTTCCGTGGAGGAGCTGGGGGACGGCTCCGGCATTCCGCTGGAATTGAAGGTGAACGGGGAAGTGCGCCAGCATGGCAATACGGACGGCCTGATCTGGCCTGTGCCGGAGTTGCTTGCCTATATTTCCCGTTTCATGACCCTGTGGCCCGGGGATGTGGTATCCACCGGGACTCCGGCGGGCGTGGGCATGGGGATGAATCCGCCGCAGTATTTGAAGCCGGGGGACGTAGTGGAGTGGGGGAGTCCTGCTTTCGGCTATGCTTCCCAAGCTGTGGTATTTGATGATGAAGAGTAAGAAAAGTTGAGAGGCAAGAGTTAAAAGTTAAGAGTTTTTTCTTGATTCCGCCGTTGCGGTTTAGTGAATTGGAAACGTGAAAACCGTGGTTTTTTATGTGGTCATGGTGACCGGACTGACCGCCATTTTCGTATGGCTGAAGGGGAGGAACGCAGAACGCGTTCCCCCGGCCCCCGCCATGGTGGTGTCTCCAGATGCTGGAACCCCTCATGAAATTCTGCTGGTGGACGTCCGTACCCCGGAGGAGTACCGCGCGGGCCACAAGGAGGGTGCCGTGAATATTCCGGTGGATGAACTGGAAGAGCTCGCGCCGCAGCTGCTTCCGGATAAGAATGCCGTAATTCTGCTGTATTGCCGTACGGGCAAGCGGGCGGACAAGGCTGTGGAAACCCTCAGGAAAATGGGGTATTCCCATCTGGAAAACCTGCACCGGTTTGAAATGTAGCCCTCAGCCCTTTTTATTGGTGCGGGGTTCCATCATGCGTGCGGTCATGCCGGGGTTGGAGCCGGTTTCCGGAGCATTTTTGACGTAAAAGGCACGGGTGCGGAAGCGGTCCGGAAGAGTGGCCGGTAAAATTAAACAAGCTCCAGCCGTTGCAGAAAAACGGCCGGAGCTTGATGAAGATGAAACAACAGGGTTATGCCCGTCTGCGGCGCATCAGCAGAACGCCCAGGCCCAGCAGGCCGAGGCTTGCCGTGGCCGGTTCCGGAACGGAGGCCAGGGCCAGGGCATTGATGCTGCCGCTTCCGCCCTGGGACTGGATATTGAGCTGGGTGCCATCCGCCGCCACGTCAAATGTATAGGTCACCACCATCCAGTCCCCGGTATGCGTGTTGCCCGTGACGGTGGCGCCGTTCAGCGTAGCGCCGGAACCTGTGGAGTAGTCGTCCAGGCTGGCGGAGATGTTGGAGATGCCGCTGCCGTCAATGCTGAAGGAGGAGGTGTTGCCCGTGCCGTAGTTGTTTCCGCGTCCCACCAGCATGGTGAGCGTGTAGGTGCCGGCGGACAGGTTGTTCAGGGACATCGTGAAATTGGCGTTGGCTGACCCGCTTGTGTTGACCACGCCGCCCATCGGATTGCCGGTGGACATGTCCTGTCCGAAAATATCATAAAACTTGTTCCCCAGACCCAGGGCGGAGTCTTTGGCGGTGGCATCCGTCAGAACGCCGCCGCTCCCGCAGCAGACGCCGCCGGTCGTCAGGGTGATGCCGGTAGCGTCGCCTCCGCTGGTCACCAGTGTTCCGGAAGTGTAGGAAGAGGAGCTGCCCGTGGAGATTTTATTCACTTTCTGTCCGGATTCTCCCAGATACGTACCATCCACAACGGCGGTGCCATTGCCCGAATTAATCCCGAACGAAATCAGAACGGTGGAAGCTTGAGCCGCAACCGCCGCTGCCGCCATGGCTGCCAGAATGAATAATGTCTTCTTCATGCTATCAATGAGATATGTGATTGGAAATGATGGAGCACCTCTCTAGACATGGAAAAGTAGCGAATTTATAATCCGGAGTCAAGCTTCAGTTCTAAAAGCAAGTCACTTGTGTTAAACGTTCGTTTCATTATTAAAATTTCCCCCGGCAGGAGAAATTGTCCTGATGCTGTCCAATACTTTCCGTTTTCCCATGGAATGCCTCCCTAATCATTGAAAGCGGATATGGAGGGGATGGCCGTTACGAGGATTTAATACATAACGGATTATAAATCCGCGCCATTTAAAAAGCGGGAACGGGGCCTGTTGATGGCCGGAGAGGTTTCTTGTTCCGGCGCCCAGGAGGCGTTTCTTCCAAAAAAGAAAACCCTCCGCATGGATTCATGCGGAGGGTTCCTGTTTAATGGTTGTCCGTAGGGTTATTCAGCCTTCGGCTTGCGGGGCGTCCTTTTACGGGGCGTCTTGGCTTTCGGAGACGCCTTGTCCTTGACGTGCAGGAAGGTGAGCGTTTCCGTCCCGTCCGTTTCCACGGCTTCAATCTTGTCGCCGGGCTTCACGTCGCCCCTCAGCAGGGCTTCCGCCAGCGGGTCTTCCAGCAGCCGTTCGATGGCGCGGCGCATGGGCCGCGCGCCGTACTGCGGATCGTAGCCGTTTTTGATGATCAGGCTCAGGGCTTCCGGACTCAGGGCCAGCGTGATGTTCTTGGTCTTGAGGCGGGAGATGAGCTTGTCAGCTTCCAGCTTCACGATGCGTTCCAGGTCATCCCGTTCCAGCATGCGGAAGACGGAGATGTCATCAAAGCGGTTCAGGAATTCCGGGCGGAAGTGCTTGCGCGCTTCCTCCAGGATTTTTTCCTTCATGGCCGCGTAATCCGCGCTGTCGGCAGACATGGCGCCGAAGCCCATGGTGCTCTGCCTCTTGGCGGAGACGGCCCCCACGTTGGAGGTCAGGATGATGATGGTGTTGCGGAAGTTGATCTTCCGTCCCAGGGAGTCCGTCACGCTGCCTTCCTCCAGAATCTGGAGCAACAGGTTCATGACGTCCGGGTGGGCCTTTTCCACTTCGTCAAAGAGGATGACGGAGTAGGGCCTGCGCCGGACGGCTTCCGTGAGCTGGCCGCCTTCGTCATGGCCTACGTAGCCGGGAGGCGAGCCGATGAGGCGGGACGTGGTGTGTTTTTCCATGTACTCGCTCATGTCCACCTGGATCAGGGCGTCCGCGGTGCCGAACATGATTTCCGCCAGGTTGCGGGCCAGATAGGTCTTGCCCACCCCGGTGGGCCCCAGGAAGAGGAAGGAGCCGATCGGGCGGCGCGGGTCCTTGATGTCCGCGCGGCTGCGCCGCAGGGCGCGGGCGATGGCGGAGGCCGCCTCGTCCTGGCCGATGACCTTGCTTTTCAGTTCTTCCTCCATGCGCAGGAGCTTGGTGGTTTCCTTTTCCTCCATCCGGGCCAGCGGGATGCCGGTCCATTTGGCAAGCACGCTCATCACGTCTTCATCCGTCACGGGAACGTAATTGGTCTCATAGGAGTTGCGCCAGGTGTCCAGCATGTTCTGGAGTTCCGCCTTGGCCTGTTTTTCCTCATCGCGGAGGCGGGCGGCGTCCTCAAAGAGCTGGGCGTCCACGGCCTGGTCCTTGCGTTCCCTGATTTGCTCGATTCCGGCTTCCATCTCGCTGATGTGGTCCGGGCGCGTCATCTGGGAGACGCGCTTGCGGGCCCCGGCTTCATCCAGGATGTCAATGGCCTTGTCCGGCAGGAACCGACCCGTCAGGTAACGGTGGGAGAGCTTGGCCGAGGCTTCAATGGCTTCCTTCGTATAATGCACCTTGTGGTGTTCCTCATACTTGGGCTGGATGCCGGCCAGAATCTGGATGGTATCCTCCACGGAGGGTTCCCCCACCTGCACCTGCTGGAAGCGGCGTTCCAGGGCGGCGTCTTTCTCAATGTGCTTTCTGTACTCATTGAGCGTGGTGGCGCCTATGGCCTGGAGCTCCCCGCGGGAGAGGGCGGGCTTGATGATGTTGGAGGCGTCCATGGAGCCTTCCGCGGAGCCCGCGCCCACGATGGTGTGCAGTTCGTCAATGAAGAGGATGACGTTGCCTTCACGGCGTATTTCATCCATCACGGCCTTGAGCCGTTCTTCAAACTGGCCGCGGTACTTGGTGCCGGCCACCATCAGCGCCAGGTCCAGGGAGATGACCCTCTTGCTGCGCAGGAGTTCCGGGACGTGGCCCTGGGCTATTTCCTGGGCCAGCCCTTCCACGATGGCGGTCTTGCCCACGCCGGCTTCACCGAGCAGGACGGGATTGTTCTTGTTCCTGCGGCACAGGATCTGGATCACGCGCTCGATTTCCGAGGCGCGGCCGATGACGGGGTCCAGCTTGCCGTCCCTGGCGAGCTGGGTCATGTCCCGGCCGAAGGCCTGGAGAGCGGGCGTCTTGGACTTCTGCTGCCTGGAAAAGGAGGGGGAGGAAGGCTCATCCGCCGGGATGGCGGGGGAGTCGTTTTCCTCCTCGTCGTCATCGTCATCCGGGATGATGTTGTCTTCATCCGCGTCCATCTGGTATTTGGGCGTGAGTACGTCCAGCAGCTCGCGGCGCGCCTGTTCCAGGTCCACGCCGAAGTGGCGCAGAATCTGTCCGGCCACGCCGTCGCCGTCCCGGATGAGGCCCAGGAGCAGGTGCTCCGTGCCCACGTACGTGTGGTTGAGTTCCTGGGCTTCCCGGTTCGCCATGGCCAGGACCTTGCGCACCCTGGGGGTGTAGGGGATGTTGCCCTCGGCCTGGGGTTCCGTGCCCCGGCCTATTTGTTCCTCCACCTGCCTGCGCACGGCGGTAAGCTCCACCCCCAGGTTTTCCAGGATGGTGACTGCTACGCCCTTGCCCAGCTTGAGCAGGCCAAGGAGCAGGTGTTCGGTTCCTATGTAATGATGATTGAAGCGGTCCGCTTCCCGGCGTGCGTGCGCCAGCACTTGTTGCGCCCTAGGCGTAAAGTTGTTCATGTGTTATGAAGATGTTTTATTGTTGCATTAATCTCCGGACAGTTCCTTCCGGATAATGTCCGCACGGATCTGGTCCCTGTGTTCCGGGGTGGTTTGGTCCGTGGTTGACAGGCGGGCCAGGTGGGCCGGCTGAATGTTCAGTATGGTTTTATTGACGTTTTTTAATGCCTGGTGGGAAAAGATGTCCAGGGAGGCTCCCATCCGGAGGAAGGAGAGCAGCCCCAGGGCCTCCTGCGTGGATAGCAGGGTGGCGTTGGTCAGGAGGCCGTAGGCGCGGGAAACGCGGTCTTTCACCTGAAGGGAGGAGGCCTGGAGAAGCCGCCTGCGCGCGTTCCATTCCTGATGGGCCAGGTCTGAGGTGAAGCGGGTCATGCGTTCCACGATCTGGTCTTCGCTGTCTCCCAGCGTGGTCTGGTTGGATATCTGGAACAGGTTGCCGGTGGCTTCCGTTCCTTCCCCGTACAGGCCGCGGACGGTGATGTTAAGCTGCACGGCCGCCTGGACGACCTGCTGCATCTGTTCTGAGATGACCAGGCCCGGCAAATGCATCATGACGGAGGCCCTCATGCCCGTGCCCAGGTTGGTGGGGCAGGCGGTGAGGTACCCCAGCCGCGTGTTGTACGCGTACGGCAGCTTGGCTTCCAGCTCGGAATCTATCTTGGAGATGGCTCCCCATGCTTTTTTAAGCTGGATGCCGGGCAGGATGTACTGCAGGCGCAGGTGGTCCTCCTCATTGAAAAGGATGCTGGCGTTCTGGCTGCGTGAGATGAGCACCGCGCAGCCTTCCGCGCGCGCGGCCAGTTCCCGGGAAATGAGGTGGCGTTCCACCAGCAGCTGCTTCTGTTGCTGGGTAAGTCCGGAGAGTTCCGCGTAGTACCCGCCCTTCATGACAGGGATTTGGCGCGCTTCTCCGGAAGTAAGCTTCAGCGTGTCTTCCCTCTGCTGGCGCGTAGCCCAGCCGGGAAAGGGGGTGGCGGTCAGATTGCGTGCCAGGCGGATGCGGGAGGTGAGAACGATGTCGTGTTCATCCCGTGATTCCACCATCCATTTGGCGGGGTTGTTCAGTAAGTCGTCAAAGAGCATGTAGGTTAATTGGTCGGCGTGCGCAATTGCTTGATTTGATCGCGGAGCTTGGCCGCGCGTTCATAATCTTCTCTTGCTACTGCCAGGGATAGTTGTTGTTCCAGATCACTGATGGTGTGGGTTTCCGTTTCGCGTTTTTCCGCCCTTTCAGGCGTCTTTCCGTGATGGTGGGAATCAGGCTGAATCTGGGCGAGAAGAGGGAGAATCTCTTCTTCAAAGACGTTGTAGCATTCACTGCAGCCCAGGCGTCCCACGTTTTTGTAATCCTGAAGGGTGAAGGAGCAGATCGGGCAGCTTGTGAGCGGGAGGGACTGAAGGGCAGGAATGGGGGCGGCGGGATCCGCTGCTCCTTCCTTGCCGAACTGCCCCTGAAGGTTCGGGAACAGTTTCTCCGCCAGATCAAAGGCGTCCGGGTCCAGCAGGCCCCGCTCCTGGGCGCATTTGGCGCAGAGGCAGAATTTGGTGGATTTCCCGTTGATGATCTGTGTCAGGAACACCGTTGCCGGTGCAGAGCATATCTCACATTTTTTCACAACCCGCATTATAATGGCGGCCCCCACGGCGGACTAGTAGTCTGCGTGTCATGGATTGTCATGAAAATGGGCCTTGTTATTGTACGGAGGAAGAATTCTTTCTGCGCTGTTTTAAAAGCCCGCACCGTGATGAGTACAAATAGGCTGCGCAAAAGATGATTCCCAGCACCAGAATGATGGTTGCGCCCAGGTGCCAGCCCAGCGGGAAGGACAGGTAAAAGGCCAGCAAAGAGCCCAGTCCGCCGATGATTCCGCCCCCCCAGAAGAGGTGGGAGGGCTTGTTGGTGAGCATGTATACCGTGGCGGCGGGACCGACGAGGAGGCCCAGCGTCAGGAACGCTCCCACGGCCTGGAGGGAGGAGACGAGCACCAGGATGATGAGGGTGAAGATGCCGTAGCTGATGAGGCGGGAGGGTATGCCCAGCGTGGTGGCGATGTCCGGGTCAAACAGGTAAATCAGGATGGGGCGGCGGAAGAGCAGCAGGATCAGGACGCTCACGGAGCTGATGGCGAAGGCGATCCACAGGTCGGAGTCTGACAGGCTCATGATGGAGCCGAACAGCCAGTCGTCAATCTTCTGCTGAAGGCCCAGCCGCACCAGCACGATGAAGCCGGCGGCGAAGGCTGTGGTGTGCAGGATGGACAGGGCGGTGTCCTGGTTCAGCCGGGACGTGCGGGAGACGAAGAGGGAACCCAGCCCTACGAGCAGGGCGGCAACCACGGCGCCCGTCAGCAGGCTCCAGCGGGTGAGGCCGAAGAGCAGTACGGCCAGGGCTATGCCCGGCAGCAGGGCGCAGGACAGCGTGCCGATCTGGAGAGCCGATTTTTTCAGGATGACCAGCCCGCTGACGAAGCCGTTGGCAAAGCCGATCATGACGCAGGCCAGCAGGGAGCGCTGCGCGATGGGCTCGCGGAGGAATTGAAGAAAATCGTCCATCATGAAAGTCGGGTTTCCGGTTGAGGTTCCATTCCATACGTCTCACTGACGCGCCGGGGGGTAAGCACTTCCTTGGCGGGGCCGAAGGCGACCAGCTCCCTGTTCATCAGCAGGATGGTGTCAAAAATTTCCGCAGCCGTATTCAGGTCGTGATGGGAGGCGATCACCAGGCGGCCTTCCGCCGCCAGGGAATCCAGCAGTTGTCCCAGGGACTGGCAAGCGGGAGCGTCCAGCCCCGTGAAGGGCTCGTCCAGCAGGAGGACGTGGGCCTCCTGGGCCAGCGCCCGCGCCAGGAAGGCCCGCTGCTGCTGGCCGCCGGAAAGCTCGGAAATCTGGCGGTCCGCCAGGGTTTCCATGCCCAGCGCGTGAAGGGATTTCTCCACGATGTCCCGGTCATGTGGCCCGAACTTCTTCCACAGCCCCAGGGAGGGGTAGCGTCCCATCTCCACCAGGGCGCGTACGGTGATGGGGAAGGACCAGTCCACGTCGGAACGCTGGGGAAGGTAGGCTATTTCTCCCGGTGTATCGTGCAGAGGGCGGCCATTCCACAGGATTTCTCCGGAATCAGGCCGGATCAGGCCCGCCAGGGCCTTGATCAGCGTGGATTTTCCCGCGCCGTTGGGACCCATCAGGGCCAGCGTGTGGCCGCAGGTAATGGAAAAGCTGATGCCGTCCAGGGCAAGAAGCCTCCCGTAATACACGCTGAGGTTACGCACCTCCAGCCGATGGCGGTCCGGATGGCTGGCATGGGCTCCCCAGCAGATGTGGTCCTGGGCGCAGTGGGGGTCTGGACTGTTTATTTCCATGAGAAGGAGTAGCTGTCGTTCAGGGAAGGGCCGAAGGACCACCGCGTGGCGGAGGCCGCCTCCCTCCCCTCCGGTTCCAGTTCCAGGGTGACGGGGGTGTCCGGCGTGTCTTCCGGCCACCGGGCGGAAACGGTGAGGGTGACGGAATCGTTTTCCAGCGGAAGGCCGCATTCCACTTCTTCATGCAGGCCGGGTGTGGAAGACTGCCAGAGGACACGGCCTCCATGGGAGATGGAAAGGAATTCCGGACGGTGCGCGCACCTCACCGTAATGACCGTGGGAACGTCCGCGGATTGCTCCGCGGAAGCCGGGCGGGATATTTCCTGCGCCGGAGGGGTCCCTGCCGTCATCCGGTAAAGGAACAGCCCCAGCAGGACGACGACCCCCAGGGCCGGGAAAAACTGTCGCAGGGGGGAGCTGGTCATGGTCTGGGTGACGGGGAAAGAGCTTCCTTGATGATGCCGACGTTCTGCTTGAACATGGTCTCAAAGGTGTGGCCGTCCGGTGCCAGCCCGTCGGTATTGATCGGCTTGGCGACGGGGATGTTCAGGGATTTGGCGATCTCCGTCAGGCTCTTGGGGTTGGAAGAATATTCCGGGAACAGGGCCTTCACCCCGGTGGCGCGCAGTTTTTTCAGCGTGGAGGCCAGCTGGGCGGAATTTCCCTCGTCTTCCCGGCTCACTCCCTGGATGCTGATGCTGCGGAAGCCGAACTCCTTGCAGAAATGGTTCATAGCCGCGTGCCCCGTCACCAGGATGCGGTCCGCTTCCGGAATGTCCGCAAGCTCTTTCCTGGCCCAGGAGGAAAGCTGGTCCATCTTCCTGTTCCACCGGGCCAGTCCCGCCTTGTAATCCTGTTCATGGGCCGGGTCCATCCGGGTGAGGGCGGCAGCCAGGGCGCGGGCGGCGCGTTTCATGTTGGCGGGGGTGTGCCACCAGTGGGGGTCATTGGGGCCGTGGGCGCAGCAGTCATCCCCGTGAGCATGGTCATGGTCTGCGGTGTCCGCCGCCACGGGAACGTCCGGAATGGAGGCTCCCAGGTCCAGAATTTGCGCTTTTCCGCCCAAGGCGTCCTTCAGCTTGGGAAGGTACGGCTCCAGATTCTTGCCGGAGGCCAGCACCAGGCGCGCCTGCCCGGCGGCGGCGATATCCTGCGGAGCGGGTTCGAAGCTGTGCAGGTTGCCGTTGGGGCGCAGCAGGTCCGCCACCTGCACATGGCTGCCGCCGATGGAGCGGGCCATGTCTCCCAGGACAGGGTGCAGGGCCGCGATTTTCAGGGCGGGGGCGTCCTGGGCCTGAAGAGTGCAGAACAGGCCCAGAAGACACAGAAAAGGAATCAGAATGCGCCGGAGCATGTTCCGCATTATGAACCGCCCTTCAAGTGATGCAATGGTCAAATTTGTCTTCCAAAGTGAGATGACGCTAACTTTTCGAGGCCTCTCCCTGGCTCTTCTTTTTGTTCCTCAGCTTCATGGTGAACTTCTGGTACAGGAAGGAGGAGATAAGCACGATGGCGGCCAGCCCCACCAGGGCTCCCACGCGGTACAGCTGCCCGAGGCTGGAAATGTCATAACAGACGACTTTCAGCAGGGTGATGCCCAGCAGGGCGAGTCCCGCCATGCGCACCCTGGAAGACCTGATGTCAAACCCCGTGGCGATCAGGCCCAGGGCAAAGAGGCTCCAGGCAATGGAAATGGTGAGGTCCTGCGCCACGCTGCTCCCGAACTGGATCATCAGCGGACGGTCACCCGGCGCGGCGAAGCCGCAGGATATTTCCGTATTCATCCAGATGAAAAGCAGGATGGCCCCGAAAATATTCAGGGCCGCGACAAGAACGCGGAGACCGGAGCTGCGGCCCCCCGGCAGGCGCGGCGTCACTTTCTTCTGGACCCACCAGGCTCCGGCCATGCAGCAGAAAACCATGGTGGCGAACATCGTGCGCAGGGCCGGCATTCCGGCAGGGTCAAGCTGCACGAAGGCCTGGGAGAGACCGTTGCGGACGAACAGGAAGGCCAGCAGGAAAAATCCCGTCCAGGCCAGCCTGGGCAGGGGGAATTTGCCGCACAGCAGCAGAAGGGCCAGCCCTTCCAGGGACCAGGCTACGGTCAGGGGGGCGCCCGTCCACTGGAGGCCGATGGCCAACGTCAGCATGCCGATGGCGGCTCCATAATAAAAGCAGAGGATGGCGGAACGCTTCAAAAGCGTTTCCTCCGGGAGCCGCCGCAGGGCCAGGGCCGCCAGCAGCGGAGGCGCCGCACAGGCAAGCGCGACGGTGGAATCCCAGAAGTGGGTAGCCTCCGGATGGTGGGCCGTTCCGAAGAGCCACCAGGAAAGGTAGAAGAGGGAGAATGCCAGGGCGGAGGCGCTCCAGGCCAGCAGGCCGCTGCGGAACCGCCGGACCAGCAGCAGGGGCAGCAGGAAGATCGCCAGGAAAATCACCGCGGAACCGGCAGGGTGGATGTCCTGGTAGGATGCCGCAATCGTGTACCCGGCCGCCGCGGCCACCAGGGCCTGCCCTCTCCGGTGCCATGCCGCCATTCCGCAGAACGTGGCCGCCGTCAGGAAAACGTAAAAGGGGGAAGGTGAAAGCGGGTGCATGACCAGCAGCCACGCGAGAGCCGCCGTGGCGAAGCAGGAAATCCTGACGCCGGGCTGAAGCTCCGCCAGGTAGGCCCCTCCGGACGGCGTGCGTGCGGACAGCACCGCATAAGACGCCGGAATCATGAACAGGCAGAAAAGGCCCTGGAGCTGGGAGGATATCCAGAGGGCAGATTGCGAGGCTTCTTCCGCGGAAGACTGGTAAAAATAGAAAACGGTGAAAAGCCCCATGGGAAGAAAGCAGGACCAGTACGTGCTTTTGGCGCGGGCCAGCGGGAGCAGGGCGATCATGGGGAGCATGCCCGCCAGCAGGAGGAGCAGGTGGGAGGAAGGGGAAAGGAACCGGAAGCTGCACTCCGCCTGAAGGCGGAATGCCGTCAGGCAGGTTACCGCAATGGCGCAGAAGGCCAGCAGGAAGGGGCCGCCCTTCCGGTCCGGTTCAGCCTGCCGTGTGCCGGCATAAAGGCCGTAGCCCCCGTACAGAAGCAGGGTGCAGAGGGACAGGATAACGACGGCGAGAATATGGGAGGGGCCGCCGTATTCGTCAAACCAGCCCATCAGCAGGATGGTATAGGCAGCCAGTCCGGCTCCCCCGGCTCCTGTCCATCTGGTTGCGGCCACGACGGCGAGCAACCCGGCGTTCAGGATGGTCATGTACAGGAACAGGGTGCCTGTATGGTCCTGGCCCGTGGACAGAATGACCGGGGTGAGGAACCCGCCGATGATGCCCAGAAAGGCAATCACCCGGAACCGCAGCCATACCGCCAGGATGAACGCGGCAGCCGTGGTGGCCGCCAGCAGGATGGTGGCTATGGCCGGAGTAAAAAAGGGAAGCTCGTAAAACATGCGTCCGGCGCAGGTAGCCAGGTACAGCACCAGGATGCCCGTGGAGGTCAGCGTGCCGGAAAGGATGGGATACTTCTTCCTCAGCCGCGACAGTCCGGCGCCCAGCAGGCCGGCGGCAGCCAGATACGTGAGGGTTACCCTCCATTCCGGAGAGATCAGGTCATTGTCAATGCTGTACTTGACGAAGAAGCCGGTCCCCAGGAACAGGACGAACCCTCCTATCCAGGATAGCAGCTTGGCGCCGATGAAGTATTCCCAGGAAAAGGAGGCGGGCAGGGCAGCGGCGGGCCTGATGTTCCGGACCGTCTGCACGCTGTGCCGGGGAGAAGGGGAGGGTTCCCGGACCGGAGCGGCTGGGGGAAGCCTGCGGATAGGCTGAACCGGAAATTCGGCAGGGGCCGGGAGGCTCTTCCTGGTCTCTGCCGGGACGTTCCGGGGGGAGGAACGGGGATCCAACCGTTCTTTCAGTCGGGCGACTTCCGTTTCCAGAGTGCGGACTTTTTGTTCCAGAGATGTGACCTGGCAGGCCTTCACAAAGGTGAAGACCATTCCGGAAAGCAGGCCGAGGACCAGCAGCAGAATGAAAAATTCCATGGGGAGGGAAGGGGGGTGGGGAAAATGTATTTTACACGGTAAGAACGGAACTGCAAGATGCAAAAGGGGACATGGACGGGGTGGGCTGAATGCGCAATTATCCGGTTGAAAAGGAAAACCGTATACTGGAGCCGGAAGTTTGGGTCATTCATCTTCCGGATTGTCTCGCCGTACCGGCTTAAGCTGTGCGTGGGTTAGAATTAAAAGCCTCTTAGTGGCAGGGATGGTTTGAGTAAAAAAGACCGGGGGTGAACGGATGCGTCCCGGGAATCTTTCCATCTACCGGCATCCTCCGGACTGGGCTGCCCGCTTTCCTCCTGTTGACATATTGCAGCGCCTGAACAAAAGGTTTTTTCTTGAGGTGGAAAGTGTTTTTTGATTCCATTATCGCGCATAATCATGAATGGCTTTCAACTTCTTCAATGTGGTTTGAGCGTGGCGGCCCTGCTGGGCGGTTCCGCTCTTGCGGCGGCGCCCGCCGTGTATCCGGCTCCCCAGCAGTCCAAACTCTCCTCCCAGACGGTTGCCTTCTCCGGAAAGCCTTCCGTAGTCATCCGCTCCGCCAAGACGGCGGGCAGCAAGCTGCTGAACGGGGTTCCGGAAAAATCAGGGGCCTACAAGCTGGTCATCTCCCCGCAGGGAAAAGTGGCCATAGGCGCCCATGACGAGCGCGGCGCGTTTTACGCCATGCAGACGCTGCGGCAGCTCGGCACGAAAACCGGCGGTGAAAGCGTGACGCTGCCCGTGGGTGAAATCACGGACTGGCCGGACATTGAATTCCGCGGAACGGTGGAAGGCTTCTACGGCACTCCGTGGAGCCATGAAGCCCGTCTGAGCCAGCTGCGCTTTTACGGCCAGAACAAGATGAACACGTACATCTACGGGCCGAAGGACGATCCCTACCACTCCTCCCCCCACTGGCGGGACCCCTATCCCGCGGACCAGGCCGCCCAGATCAAGGAACTGGTGAAGGTTGCCAAGGAAAACCACGTGGACTTTGTCTGGGCCATCCACCCCGGCAAGGACATCAAGTGGACGGAAGAAGACATGAACAACGTCATCAAAAAATTTGAGATGATGTACAAGCTGGGCGTCCGGTCCTTTGCCGTGTTCTTTGACGACATCTTCGGCGAAGGCAAGAGGGGGGACATGCAGGCGCTCCTGCTGAACAAGATCAACAATGAATTCGTCAAGGTGAAGAAAGACGTCACCCCCCTGGTCATGTGCCCCACGGAGTACAACCGCGGCTGGGCGGACTCCAAGCCGGGAACCTACCTGGACATTCTGGGCGACCGTCTGGACCCCTCCATCCACGTCATGTGGACGGGAGACTCCGTATGCCATGACATCACGCTGGAAGGCCAGCAGTGGGTGAACAAGAGAATCAAGCGCCCCTCCTACGTCTGGTGGAACTTCCCCGTAACGGACTACTGCCGCTCCAACCTGTGCATGGGCCGCGTGTACGGCGTCGCCACGGAACCGGGCGCCAAGGAATCCATGGGCGGCTTCGTCTCCAACCCCATGGACAAGCCGGAAGCGTCCAAGGTCTCCCTCTTCGGCCTTGCGGACTACACCTGGAACATCAACGGCTTTAAATCGGAGGAAGCCTGGAAGGAAGGCGTCAAGCGCCTGTTCCCGCAGGCGGCGGAAGCCATGCAGGTCTTTGTGAACCACAACTCCGACCAGGGCCCCAACGGCCACGGCTACCGTCGTGAGGAATCCGTGGAAATAGAACCCGTGGTCAAGCGCGTACTGGAAGCCGCGCGGGAAGGCAAGGTGGCTAAAGCGGATGCGGCCCTGCTCAAAAAGGAATTTGCACGCATGGCCGCCGCCGCGCCCGTTATCCGGGCCAAGGCGGACAATCCCCGGCTGATGAAGGAAATTGGCGCCTGGGTGGACGCCTTTGAACAACTGGGCCGCGCCGGGCAATATGCCATAGCGGCGCTGGAAGAAAACAACACCAGAGACGCCGTGACGCAACTGGTGCAGGCCACGCAGGCGCTGGCGGCCATGGACGGCATCTCCCGCCGCCACAACCAGGAAGGCCAGCTATACCGTTCCGTGGTGAAGACCGGTTCACGCGTGATGACCCCCGCCGTCAATGAACTGGCGGACATCGTCTCCAAAAAAGCCTTCCCCGCCATTGCGGGCACTCCGGCCCTTTCCCCCAAGCCCCTGGTCAAGGGCGGCAGCATGGACAAGGCGGAACTCTTCTGTGACGGGGACCGCGGCTCCTTCTGGCACTCGGGCGCTTACGGCGAGCCGGGAGACTGGTATGGCGTGGACTACGGCATGCAGATTCCCGTGCGGAGCGTGGAAGTGCTCATGGGCCGCAATGACAAGGACGGCGACTATGTAGCCAGGGGCCAGCTTGAAGGCTCCCGGGACATGAAGACATGGAAACCGCTGGGACCGGAAACCTCCGGCATGCAGGTGGTATGGCAGGCTCCCAAGCCCGTCTCCCTCCGTGCCGTGCGCTACCGCGTCATTGAACCGAAGAAAACGGACAACGGCCGCGCCGTCTGGACCGCCGTTCGTGAAATAGCCGTCAACACGCCTCCTGCAGCCATGGCTGCTTCCAATGTGGCGGGGCTGGAAGGGGTTTCCGTACAGAAATCCGACAAAATCGTGCGTATCAACCGCGTGATGGAAACGCACAAGATGAAGCCCGGAGAATTCATCTCCCTGCAACTGGAAGGCCCCACGGACGCCACCTGGCTGGAAGTCAACCTGGAACGGGATGACGTCAACTCCTGGGCTGAGGTTGAGCTGGACGTGGAAGGCTCCGCCAAGCCCGTGGTGCAGAAGCTGGACAAGCAGGGCAAAAACTTCATTGCCAAGGCGAACCAGCTCCCCAAGGGAATCAAGGGCATGAAACTGGTCAACAAAAGCGGCAAGGAACAGGACATCATCCTGAGCATGTTCAAATTTGACGTTCCCCCGTCGGACCCCGGCACCAGCCTGGTCTCCCTGACTGACAGGAACCTGAAAACGGTCTACCGTGCTGACAAGCCCCTGGACGTGACCATTCCCAACCTGGACAACCCCAAGGCTTCCAAGGTAGTCGTTGTGGGGTCCGCCGCCTTTGCCATTCAGGCGCGCCGTGGCGAGGGAGCCTGGGTGCCCGTGGGCAAGAGGAACGCCGGCCCCGGAGCCTCTGAATTCGCCATTCCCGCCGGGACTTCCGCCGTGCGCCTGACGTACAAGGCCCCCCAGCCGGACGCGATCATTAATGAGGTGGTCTTCACCTCTAAAAAGTAACGGGTTCAGGCTCTGGGCCTGATGTGACAGCCCCGTCCGGAGAGCATCCGGACGGGGCTTTTCCGTTCATGGAGCATCCGGCATGGAGGCCTTCCCTCTTCTTCTGCTCTGACAGCCTGTTATGGAAACAACCTTGACCCTGTTGGGCGGCGGGATAAAATACTCCCATGACACCGGGCTTTCATTGGACTCTCCGCCCCTCCGTGAGGGAGGATGATCCGGTCTTGAAAGCGTTTCCCGCAGACCTGCCCCTGCTGGTCAAGCAGCTCCTGCTGCAGCGCGGATTCACCGGAGGACCGGAAACTGACCTCTTTTTGGAGCCCAGGCTCTCCCATCTGAGCGATCCTTTCCTGATGGGGGAAATGAGGGCCGCCGTGGACCGCATCTTCCAGGCGGTGGATGAAGGGGAAACCGTGTGCATTTACGGGGACTATGACGTGGACGGAGTCACCTCCGTGGCGCTTCTCCGGGCCATTCTGATGTCCTATGACCTGGACCCGCAATACTTCATCCCCGTCCGCTCACGGGAAGGCTACGGGCTCAGTGAAGCGGGCATAGAACGCTGCCTCTGCGAATGTGCGGAAAGACCCAGCCTGCTCATTACGGTGGACTGCGGCACCTCCTCCGTAAAGGAAGTGGAGATGCTCAACAGCTTGGGAATAGACGTCATCATTCTGGACCACCATGAAGCGGGGCCGCTGGGCCGTCCGGACGCCGTGGCGGTGGTCAATGCCAAAATTGAGGAAGACAGCCCGTATACCTACCTGTGCAGCGCGGGCGTGGTCTTCAAGCTGGCGCACGCCCTGCTGAAGGACCGGAAGCTGAAAACCTTTGACTTGAAACTTTATCTGGACCTGGTGGCCGTGGCCACCGTGGCGGACATCGTCCCCCTGGTGGACGAAAACAGGATACTGGTGCGCCACGGCCTGGGAAGGCTGGCGCACAGCCGCCATACGGGCCTGAAAACCCTGACGGAAATAGCGGGCATCCGCCCTTCAGACTCCGCCAACCACGCGGGCTTCCTGAACGCCGCGCACGTGGGATTCAGGATAGGTCCCCGCATCAATGCCGCCGGGCGCATGGACTCCCCCATGGACGCCCTGGAACTTCTGCTGACCATGGACAACAGGCGCGCCGTGCAGCTTGCCCAGATGCTGGACTCCCACAACCGCAAGCGGCAGGAGGAAGAGGAAGCCATCCGGACGGATGCGGTGGAAATGCTTCACAACTCCTTTGATCCGGAACGGGACAACGTCATCGTGCTGGGTTCCCGCGCGTGGCATCCCGGCGTGGTGGGCATCGTGGCCTCCCAGCTCATGCGGCGGTACCACAAGCCCACCTTCGTCATCGCCTTTGATGAAAGCGGCGTGGGGAAGGGTTCCGGCCGCTCCATTCCCGGCGTGTCCCTGGTGCAGGCCATCCACCACTGTGCGGATACGCTGGTTTCCGGCGGCGGCCATGACATGGCGGCGGGCCTGGTGATTGAGGAAGCCCGCATGGATGACTTCCGCGAGGCCTTCAACCGGTACGTCTCTGAAACCACGACGGAGGAACAGCGCAGCCCCGTGCTCAACATAGACATGGAAGTCTCCTTCCAGGCCCTGACGCTGGACCTGCTGGACAGCTATGAAAAGCTGGAACCCTTCGGCAACTCCAATCCCCAGCCCCTCTTCATGAGTTCCGACGTCTTCCCCACGGAGCCGCCCAAGCGCGTGGGAACCAACCACCTGAAACTCTTCATGCGGCAGGGAATGGTGGAACGTGACGCCATTTTCTTCAACGGGGCGGAGCGGGAACTCCCCAATCCCCCCTGGGACATCGCCTTCACCATTGACCGGAACGTGTACCGGGGCCGCGCCTCCCTGTCCATCTCCATTCAGGAAATACGCTCCCACCGGGAAATGTAGCTTCTCCTCAAGGGGGGGGGGACGTGCACGGTTTTTTCTGCGGAAAAAGTCATGCATCCCGCCGTTCTTGACAAAACCGCGTTAAAAATGCATCGTCTCCCTTGTTCCCCCATTCAGGGCGGAGTTATGGTAAAAATAAGCAAGATGAACACCCTGTTCCTTCAAGGTCGTCTATTGCTACTTCTCGGACGGTAGTCCGTGAAGATATCTTGATATGCGCCGGTGAGCCGTTCCGGCGCGAGGGAAGTAAACGGCTGGTCTTGATTTGCGCCAAAGGAATGATTCCATAACAGGAACGTTTTCCGTGCGCAGTTTCCGAAGGAACGAACCCTTAACATTTTTACTGTAATGAAAGAACATATACACATTTTTGATACGACGCTGAGAGACGGGGAACAGTGCCCCGGCGCGGCGATGACTGTGGAGCAGAAAATACAGGTTGCCATGCAGCTGGAAGCTCTGGGAGTGGACGTAATTGAGGCGGGCTTCCCTGTCATCTCGGACGGCGACTTCCACGCTGTCCGCACCGTGGCGGAACGCACGGAAAAAAGCCGCGTCTGCGGGCTGGCACGCTGCGTGGAGAAGGACATCGTTGCCGCCCATGAGGCGTTGAAGGCTGCCGGAGAGCGGGAACGCATCCATCTGGTGGTGGCCACGTCCCCCATCCACCGGAAATACAAGCTGGAAAAAAGCCGCGGACAGATCAGGGAGATGGCCGTCAAGGCCGTCGCCATGGCTTCCGGATTATGCGGGGAAGTGCAGTTCTCCGCGGAGGACGCCTCCCGAACGGAGCCGGAATTCCTGGCGGAGATTGTGGAAGCCGTGATTGATGCGGGCGCCGCCGTAGTCAATATTCCGGATACGGTGGGTTACACGATGCCGGAGGAATACTACCGCCTGATTTCCTACCTGAAATCCAACGTTCCCAACGTAAGCCGCGCCAGGCTGTCCGTCCACTGCCATGATGACATGGGAATGGCCGTAGCCAATTCCCTGGCGGCCATCCGCGCCGGGGCGCAGCAGGTGGAGGGCACCATCAACGGCATTGGGGAGCGGGCCGGAAACACCGCTCTGGAGGAAGTTGTCATGGCGCTGCATTCCCGTCCGGATTTCTTTTCCGGCGCGGGCACCGGAATCCGGACGAAGGAACTGGTGAGGACCAGCCGCATGGTGGCCGCCATGAGCGGGTTGCCCGTCTCGCGCTCCAAGGCTGTGGTGGGGGCGAACGCCTTTGCCCACGGGTCAGGCATTCATCAGGACGGCGTGCTGAAAAACCGGAGCACTTATGAAGTGATGGACCCGGAGGAAATCGGCTGGGGCTCCACGGAACTGCCCCTGACCAAGCATTCCGGAAGGCATGCCGTGAAGATGCGCCTGAGTGCGCTGGGCTTTTCCGTTCCGGATACGGACATGCCGCGCCTGTTTGAACTGTTCAAGCAGCGTGGAGACCAGTGCAAGTTCGTGTATGACGACGATTTGTCCGCCATGGTGCAGGCTATTCAGGCGTGAACCCGCGCTCCCGGGGGAGCTGCTCAGAATTTCCGGAAGCCGGAACCTCTGAAAAGCGTAAATTCCGGTGGGATAGAGCTTCACTGGTCAACGATGCGCTGACGGCATGCCGGTGCACGTGTGCAGTGCAGTTTTTCTCACGGTTTCACGTACTCTGCCCTTTCAAAAGAAAATCCCCTCAAGTTTTCCACTTGAGGGGATTTATTTTGGTAGGCCCGGTAGGGTTCGAACCTACGACCAAGGGATTATGAGTCCCCTGCTCTAACCGCTGAGCTACGAGCCCGTTGAAGAACAACGTGGAAAAACAATAGCAGAATTTGACGGGAAGAGCAAAGTTTTTATGCAGGCATCACGTTTTGGATTTGCATGCGTCCGGGAAAGGCGTCCGGAAGGGTCAGACCTGCAGTTTCGTCCAGCTCCGGCCCTTGACGATTTTATAGAGAATGGTGGACTGGACGGCCATTTCAAAGGCGAAGAGCAGCCAAATGCCCCACAGGGTCATGGTCTCCGGAGCCGTCTTGAACCAGACCCAGGTGCAGACGACGCGGAAGAAGCCCATGATGCCGTAGGAGATGAACATGACTCTCCGGGTGTCTCCCGCCCCGCGCAGGGACATTTTCATGACGATGCAGGCGGCAAAGAAGGGCTCCACCAGCAGCATGGTGCGCAGCACGGGAATTCCGGTGTCAATGAGGGTCATGTTCCCGTTGGAGAATATCTCCATGAAGAGGGAGGGGAAAACGCAGAAGAGGACGCCCAGCCCCGTCATGAAGATAATGGCGTACCGCATGCATTTCCAGATGGTGATGCGGGCCATGAGCGCGTTCCGGGCGCCGAGGTACTGCCCCACCAGGGTGGAGGCCGCCATGCCGATGGCGAACCCGGGAAGGAAGCTGAGCGATTCAATGCGGACGGCGATGTTGTGGACGCCCAGCACGCCCTTGATGGGCAGCTCGCTGATGATGGAGAGGCAGAACATCTGGATGCCCCACATGCCGAAGACTTCCACGGCCTGCGGCAGCCCGATTTTCAGAATGCGCTTCTGCATGCTCATGTCCGGCCACAGGTTGGAGAAATTGAGATAGAGGGGCGGCGCGTAGTGCTCGCCGTTTTCCCTGACGAGTTCTTCCAGCGAGTCATGTTGCCGTCCTGCAAATATTTTCTTCTTGCGCCTCAGCATGATAAGGATGAGCGCGCACATGCTGATGGCGTAACCGCAGACCGTTCCCGCCGCAATGCCTCCGATGCGCCAGCCGCCCAGCGGGGCGTCCGCAAAGACGAAGGTGACGCTGAAGATGACGTTGAGAATGCCCACGCCCATCATGATCCAGAAGGGCAGGCGGGTATCTCCGGAGCCGCGCAGGGCGGCATTGATGGCAAAGACCACGCCGCTGAAGGGAGCGGCGAACGCGGCCACATAGACATATTGCAGGGCGTAGGCCCGGGCGGCTTCATTCATGGTCAGCACATGGGTGACCAGGAAGCCGCTGCATGCAAAGAGCAGGCCGCAGGAGATAACCCCGGCCAGCAGGCCCAGCATGGCGGCCTGGTGCAGGCCGTGCTGCGCCTGGGGGTAGTCCCTGGCTCCCGTCATGCGGGAGACGATGGCCGTGGCTCCCATCATGATGGACCCCTGGATGACGAAGCCAAACCACATGAGGAAGACCACAGCTCCCATGCCGTCGGAAATGTTGATGGTGTCCTGGGCGTCCAGGCCTATTTTGGTGGCAATGAAGAGGTCGGACGAGGTGACGAAAAAGCTCAGTAGCTGTTCCAGGAAGGGCCAAAAGGCAATCACGGCGATCTGGCGGGGCAGGGACAGCCCGGCAAGCTTTCCGCCCAGCCTGGCGCGTGACGCCTTGCCGCGTATGATGCCCTCTCTCGCGTCTCCAGCACTCATTTCTGGGCCGTGTAAATGCTGGCGATTCCTCCGTTCAGGGGTTCCGCCGTAATGTTGCCGTAGCCGCATTCCCTGAGCAGGTCAACCATGGCCTCCCCGCAGGGAAAGGCTTCAATGCTGTCTGCCAGGTAGTCATAGGCCTCCCGGTGGCCGGTCATCCACCCTGCGATGACTGGAAGAACACGGTGCAGGTAGAACCGGTAGGGGCTTTTCAACAGGTTTTCAGGCAGGGAGAAGTCCAGAATGAGCAGGTGGCCTCCCGGCCGCAGCATGCGGGCCATTTCCCGCAGGGCGTCCGGATAGCTGGCCATGTTCCGCAGGCCAAAGGCGACGGTGACCACATCATAGGAGGCGGAGGGGAAGGGCAGGTTCATGGCGTCTGCACAGACCAGGTTGTCCAGTCCGCGTTTGGCTGCCACGTCCAGCATGGGCTGGCAGAAATCAGAGCCTGTCAGTTGAATCTCCGGCATCGCGTTCAGAATGGCCAGGGCCAGGTCCCCCGTTCCTGTTGCCAGGTCCAGCAGGCGTTCCGGCTTCCATTCGGAGACAAGCTGGACGACGCGTTGGCGCCACAGCAGGTCCACGCCCATGCTCAGGACATGGTTGGTGGCCACATAACGCGGTGCAATGGCGGAAAAAGCGGCTTTGACGAATTCTGGATTGCGCATGCGTAGCTGGGGCTGGATAGTAAAAAAGAGCACCTAGGTGCTCTTTTTTATAAAGGAAAGGGGATGGGGTGTCGGACGGGGCTCGAACCCGCAACAACCAGAATCACAATCTGGGGCTCTACCATTGAACTACCGACACCATTTGATGTTGTGGTGCGGCAAACATTAGCCGCCCTCTTCCGTTTTGGCAAGAAGAAAATAAGTCTGATGAGTTTTTTAGGCGGAATATTTTCTCAAAAGTAAAATATGGGCGCGTCCGGGTAATTATTTGTTTCCTATTTGGAAAGTAATGAGGGATCGGGCATGTCTTCTATTGAGTCCGCCTGGATTTGATGTAAACTTTTTTATTATGGGAATTGATGTAATATATGCCGCCTTTCGGTCCAACCCGGTAGATTCTCCTTTCTCCGGGCTGCAGGACGCGGGAGGATTGCTCTCCGGGGACCGCTCCGGAGCACAGGGGCGTGTATTCCGGCAGAAGCGGTTTGCGGGTGCAGTGGGACAGGCAGCAGAGAATTGGAATGATGGCTGCCGGGATAAGAAAAGAATTCTTCATAAAGGTGTTATTATCTTTTTCAGGAATCTGTTTTGTCAAGTTATGTAGTCCTTCGGGACGGGGTTTTATGAGAAGAATATGATTTTTTCTTCATTATTTGAAAACGAATGTTTGAATTTGTCTTATTTCCAATTATTGTAATTACAGTCGACGGTATCCATTTCATGCGTTAACCGGTATTATCCATCTTCAAGACATGCATTTCTTCCCGCACATTCCCATGTTGTCCACCGTGTTCAGCAGTATCGGCTGTTATTTGCTTCCTTTCGGTGTGGTTTTGCTGTGGCTTCTGTATGAATCCAGAAAATTAAAGGCTATTCTTCTGGCCGGACTGGTGCTGTTGAGCATTGTATGCATGTTTCTTCATGAGGCCTGCTGCCCCAGCAGGGAATATCCGTGGGACTGCATGGTGGAGCACATGTTTACGGGAGTGCTTCTGCCTGTTTTCTGCCTGCTGGGATATATCCTGTACGTCATTCTTTGCGCGTGCATTCCGGTTTACAGGAAGGTGTGGAAGGGCATCGGCTTTATCGCCCTTGGAGGAATGAGCCTGGCCTTTGAATTCGTGAACGTCTCCTTTCCGGTGATGCTGCTGGCGGGTTACCTGTTCCGTTTCATCATCCGCCGGCAGTTGCCCGGCCATGTCCCCCTGGCCAGGAAATGCCATGGAGTGCTTGCGCTGGGTGTAGTGCCGGGAATTTGCCTGATCGGCATCGTCGGCGCCATTTTGTTTCCTCCGCCGGAAAGTTTTATCTGTGAAGCGATCAGGAAGGAGATGGCGCATGACATGGCCTTGTGGAACTACCAGGCGAACCTGGTGCTGCTGTCCTCCCGTTTTCTGAATGTGGAACGCGGGAAGGACTTCATTACCGTGAAGTATTATTGCGAGACCAACATGGGGCCTGCCGTCTACAAGGCCTTCTGCAATAATTACGGCGGTTATGTGAAAGCGGAGTGTTTCCTGCTGAACAAACAGGCCCCCTGACGAGGAGAATGCGCGTTTGCCCGGCAGGGGGCTGGTTCAGAGTTCAATGTCTCCGGTAAAGACAAGGTCCGCGGGACCAGTCAGGGTGACATGGGTAAAGTGGTCCCCCATGCGCCGGAAGCCGACTTCAAGCGTGTCACCCCCAGCCACGTCTACCTGGATGGGGGAGGGAGCGTCTGTCAGTACGGCATGCAGCAGCGCGCTGGCGGTCATGCCCGTTCCGCAGGCCAGCGTTTCATTCTCCACGCCCCGTTCATAGGTACGTATGGCGATGTGGCCCGGAGACAGGATTCTGGCGAAGTTGGCGTTGGTTCCTTTTGGAGAGAAGGCATCATGATAGCGCAGGTAGGCCCCCAGCCGTGGAATGTCAAGACCGTCCAGCTTATCCAGGAACGCTACGGCGTGCGGAACGCCGGTATTCAGGAAATGGACGTCTGCGCCCACGGTCGGGTCTGCATTCAGGGCGAAAAGCTGCAGGGAGTGCGGATCCGTCAGGTTGACGGTGACATGGCCATTCTTTTCAAAGGAGGCGGTCACGATACCGGCCATCGTTTCAAAGGGAAGGGGGGCGGATTTGTCATGCCGGAGAAGGGCTGCCGCAAAGTTGCCGAAGCAGCGGGCTCCGTTGCCGCACATCTCCGCTTCTCCGCCGTCGGCATTATAATACCGCATGCGCACGGCTCCGCCTTTTCCCTGGGAAGGTTCCACGGCAATCAGGCCGTCAGCGCCGATGCCGAAGCGGCGGTCGCAAAGGGCTTCAATGGTTTCCTTGTCCAGCACGGAGGAAAGACCCAGGTCACGGTTGTCCACCATGATGAAGTCGTTGCCTGCCCCCGTCATCTTGTAAAAATGAAGCAGCATGATCGTAAATTTATGTTGTGCCGGAATTTTAATGCGCCCGTCCGGCTTTGGCAAGGCGGCTTACATGAATGACATGGCGTCCACGTCAATCACGGCCGTCAGGTCATCTCCCAGTTCGGCCTCCTGCACCAGCTTCCGGAGGGTGCGGGAGAGGACGCGCGCGGAAGGGCCCTTCACCGTAATCTGGAATCTGAACTGCCCGTGCGCGCGCGGGATGGGCGCCGGCATGGGGTCCGTCATCGTAGCGGGGGGGGGCAGCATTCCGCGGAGGCGTGCGGCAAGCGTGCGCGTGGCGAATTCCGCCATGTTTTCATGCTGGGAGCGTATGGTCAGCACGGCGATGTGGGTGAAGGGGGGGAGATCAAAGGCGCGGCGCATTTCCAGCTCCTGGGCCGCGAACCCGTCCGTATCATGATGCCGTGCATATTGCAGGGAGGGAGACTGGGGCGTAAAGGTCTGGATGATGACTTCTCCGGAGAGGTCGCCGCGGCCCGCGCGGCCCGCCACCTGGGTCAGGAGCTGAAAAGTGCGTTCTCCGGCCCGGGGGTCCGGAATATAAAGCCCCAGGTCCGCGTTCAGCACGCCTACCAGCGTTACGTTGGGGAAATCCAGCCCCTTGGCGATCATCTGGGTGCCCAGGAGAATGTCTATCTTGTGGGAGCGGAACTGGTTCAGGATGGTTCTGACGGCGTTTTTCTTCCGTGCCACGTCCGCATCCACGCGCGTGATGCGCGCCGCTGGAAAGTTGCGGCGCAGGATTTCCTCCACCTTCTGGGTGCCGTATCCCTGGAGCAGGATATTGGCGGACCGGCACTCCGGGCAGGCGCGGGGAGGCAGGGCCTTGAACCCGCACAGGTGGCAGATAAGGCGGTCCTCCGTGCGGTGGTAGGTCAGGGGGAGGGAACAATGCAGGCACGTGACCACATGGCCGCAGTCCGGGCACTGGATGGAGCGCGCAAATCCGCGCCTGTTGAGCAGCAGGATAACCTGTTCCCCCTTTTCCAGCCTCCGGTCAATGGACATCCGGAGCCGTTCGGAAAGGACATTGGGGCCGGACTTGTTCTTGCCCTCCGTTTTCATGTCCAGAATGCGGATGAGCGGGAGCTGCTGGCCGTCCGCGCGTTCCGTCAGCTTCACCAGGGCGTATTTCCCGGTCAGGGCGTTATGAGTGCTTTCCAGGGACGGGGTGGCGGAGCCCAGGACCACGGCGCAGTCTTCCAGATGGGCGCGCAGCACGGCCAGGTCCCGCCCGTGGTAGCGGGGGGAGCTTTCCTGCTTGTAGGACGCGTCATGTTCCTCATCCACAATCACCAGCCCCAGATTCTGAAGAGGGGCGAAGACGGCGGAACGGGGACCGATGACGATGCGGGCCTTTCCGGAACGGATGGCGTGCCATTCATCAAAGCGCTCCCCGTCCGATAGGAGGCTGTGCAGGACCGCTACGGAGGAGGGCAGTTCCGCGAAGCGGGATTTGAAACGCTGGACGGTCTGGGGCGTCAGGGAAATTTCCGGCACCATGATCAGGGCGGATTTTCCGGATTTTACCACATTGGAAACGGCCTGCAGGTAAACCTCCGTCTTTCCGGAACCCGTGACCCCCTGCAGGAGCACCGGTTTTTTCTGCTCCGCCGCGCACATGGCCGTGATTTCTTCCAGCGCCTTCTCCTGCTGATGGTTCAGCGTCATCGGCTGGCTGGGAACGAATTGTTCCCCCGTGCTGGGGTCACGGTGCACGGATTCCTCCTTCAGGGAAATAAAGCCCTTGGCTTCCAGGCTGCGTGCAATATTCAGGGCTCCGGCGCCGAATTCCGCCAGCGGGGCTTCCAACTGTTCCGTGGATGAAAAATAATCCAGTATCCGGGCCTGCCGCGGCGCTTTGCGGTACAGGGCGTCCAGTTCCTCACGGGACGGGCGTTTTTCCAGATGCACTACTTTGCGTACTTTCTCCGCCGTATTTTCCTGCCGGACGGTTTCCGGCAGAAGGCAGCGGATCATCTGGTCCAGCGCCACGGAATAATAATCCGCCGCCCAGGAGGCCAGGCTCATCATGGCCGGGGAAATTAGGGGCTCCGGGTCAATCAGTTTCAGAATGGGCTTGAGCTTGTCCCTCCAGGCAGGGTCCGGTTCGGACAGCGTAAGGACGGTGCCGGTAGCCGTCCTGTTGCGCAGGGGCACCCGGACGCGGCAGCCCGGTTTTACGTCTCCCGCTTCCGGCGGAATGCCGTAATCCAGCACCAGATCACTCTGTCCGTCAACCAGGATGCGTGCCGCCTGCATGGAGTGGGAGGGGAAAGATAAAGTTAACGATAGCCAAATGGAAAACGGGCGATGCCGCTCATGTCTTTCAGCACTTCAATGTAATTATAGCCGTACCCGTCCATGATCTGCGTCACGGCAGGCGCCTGGTCATACCCGATTTCCAGCGCTACGAAGCCGTTATCATTCAGGTAATCCCGTGCGCGGGCCAGGAAGCGTTCAATGATTTCCCAGCCTTTCGGGCCGCCGAACAGGGCCGTATGCGGATCCTTCATGACCTCCGGGGCAAGCTCCTCTCCGTCCGCAATGTAGGGAAGGTTGGCCACAATGACGTCAAAGCGCATTTCCTGCCCCGGACTGTTCTCTTCCTCTCCCGGGGCGGCCCCGGAAGAATCCGTTTCCGCCGGGAGTGGGGCGGCTTTTTCCAGGGGGATGTTTTCAAACAGGTCCGTCTGGATGGTGGAAACCCTTGCTCCCAGCCGCATGGCGTTTTCCAGCGCCAGGTCCAGCGCCTGCGGGGAAATGTCCGCCAGGACGACTTCCTTCGCTCTCTCCTTGAGTTCCAGGGCCAGCGTGACGCCGATGATGCCGGAACCGGTGCCCATGTCCAGCACGCGTACCGGACGGGCGGGAATCTTTTTAAGCACCATTTCCACCAGTTCTTCCGTTTCCGGGCGCGGAATCAGCGCGCGCGCATCCGTCAGAAAATCCCTCCGGAAAAATTCGGTAGAGCCCAGCAGGTGCTGCAGCGGTTCGCCCGCCGCCCTGCGCTTAAGCAGTTCCCGCAGGGGCGCCAGTTCCGTTTCCTCAACAGGCCTGTCAAACTGGGAGTAGAGAGCCGTGCGGTTGCAGTGCAGGACATGGGCCATCAGGTGCTGCATGGTGGCGCGGGCTTCTTCGCAGCCCTGGCGCGCCAGGTAGTCCGTGCCGGACTGAAGAACTTCCAGTAAGGTTTTCATAAAAGGAGCGGGGAAGGTTAGGACATGCCGGCTTCCGCCAGGCGTTCCTGCATTTCCGCGTGCTGGAGAGCCATGATCAGGTCTTCCATCTGCCCCATCAGGATGCCGTCCAGGTTATGGGAGGTGTAGCCGATGCGGTGGTCCGTCAGGCGGTTTTGCGGAAAATTGTACGTTCGGATCTTCTCTTCACGACCGCCGGACCCGATGAGGCTCCGGCGTGCGGCGGAATACTTTTCCGCCTCTTCCCGCTTCTTGGCTTCAAAAAGCTTGGCGCGCAGAATCTTCATGCCTTTTTCACGGTTCTTCATCTGGCTGCGTTCTTCCTCGCACCGGACGTAAACGCCCGTGGGAATGTGCCAGATCTGCACGGCGGATTCCGTCTTGTTCACGTGCTGGCCGCCTGCGCCTCCGGAACGGCACACTTCAATGCGGAGGTCCTCCGGACGGATTTCAATGTCCACTTCCTCCGCTTCAGGCATCACGGCCACGGTGGCGGTGGACGTGTGAATGCGCCCCTGCGTTTCCGTAGCGGGTACGCGCTGCACACGGTGCACGCCCCCTTCATACTTCAGGAAGCGGAATACTTCTTCCCCGGCGATGCGGCAGACGACTTCCTTGAAGCCGCCTACGTCGGAAGGGCTGCTTTCCAGGTGTTCAAAGCGCCAGCCGCGTTCTTCCGCAAAGCGCTGGTACATCCGGAGCAGGTCTCCGGCGAACAGGGACGCTTCGTCCCCGCCCGTGCCGGCGCGGATTTCAATAATGGCGTCCCGGTCTTCCGTCGTGTCACGGGGAAGGAGGCTGTACTGGACGTCACTGCGCAATTTTTCCAGCGCCGCTTCCAGTTCCGGGATCTCCAGGGAGGCCAGCTCCGCCAGCTCCGGGTCATCCGTCTTCGCCAGTTCCTGATTGTCCGCCAATTGCTGTTCCGTGGCGTTCAGGGAGTCCCACGTTTCCATCAGTTCCTTCAGGCGGCGGTGCTCCCTCATGGTTTCCGAGGCCCGCTTCTGGTCATTGAAAAAATCCGGTTCGGCAATGATCGTTTCCAATTCTTCCAGGCGCTGGCGGCGTTTTTCAATGAGAGGTGTGTAATCCATGGCGTTTGCGTGTGAAAAATTCTAAAAGATAACAGGGCTTTCTGGAAGTCAAATCCGGGGGATGTAAGACATGTTCCGGCATTTGAAAAGGAAGGGGATACCCCTCCCGGCTGCGCTTTCCGTATTCCGGAGGAACCGGACCAAAAGAAAACCGCAGCTATTACGTTTTTCCAATATGCCTTCCCTGGAGAAGGAGAGCGGAAGCATCGTAACTGCTGCGGCGGTAAAGCTGGCATCGCGTACGGGACTCGAACCCGTGTTGCCCGCGTGAAAGGCGGGAGTCCTAGACCGCTAGACGAACGCGACTTTTAGGTTTGCAGGGACTGCGCGGCGAAGTAAATACTACCGGAGGCCGAAAGGCAAGAATTATTTGAATCTGAATTTAAAAAAATCGTTATTTGCCTTCCGGAATATGGGAATCGTCATAATCGTCCAGCCTGTGCTGCCAGAGGTAATACCGCGTTTGCTGGACAAGCACGCCGGAAAGGGCCAGCAGTGAAATAAGGTTGGGAAGGGCCATCAGGCCGTTGGCGCAGTCCGCAAAGACCCATACCAGGTCTATCTTGGAAACGCAGCCGGTAAAGACCGCTGCCACCCAGATGACGCGGTAAGGCGTGATCAGCCGGATGCCCCCCAGGTACTCCAGGGCTTTTTCACCAAAGTAGGACCAGCCCAGGATGGTGGAGACCACAAAGGTGACGAGGCTGACTGTCAGGAGAGGGGAGCCCACATAAGGAATTTTACTGAATGCCAGCGTAGTGAGCCTGGGACCGTCACTGGACGAAATGTCCGGATGGGCGAGGATGCTGGTAGTCAGCACGATGCCCGTCAGGGCGCAGATGACCACGGTATCCCAGAACGGGCCGCTGGAAGAAATGAGAGCCTGCCGTACGGGGTTGCGGTTTTGTGCGGCGGCGGAAGCGATGGCGGCGGAACCCAGCCCGGCTTCATTGGAAAAAAGGCCGCGGGCCACGCCGGTCCGCATGGCCGTCATGACGGCGGCGCCCACCACGCCCCCTGCGGCGGCTTCCCCGGTAAAAGCGCAGTCCAGAATGTACCGGATGGCCGGAAGAATGTAATGCGACTGTACGGCCAGGATGTAGACACAGCCTATAATGTAGATTACCGCCATGAACGGGACGAAAAAGGCGCATACCTTGGCAATGCTCCGGATGCCTCCCAGCATGACCATGGCCGTCAGGATGGTCAGCACTGCTGCCGTTCCCCAGGAAGGAATGGAAAAAGCGTGGTGGAGCTGTTCCGCTGCCGCATTCCCCTGTGTCAGGTTGCCGATGCCGAAGGCGGCAATGGCCGTAAATACGGCAAAGACTACTCCGAGCCATTTGCATTTCATGCCGCGTTCCAGTACGAACATGGGACCGCCGCTCATGTTGCCGTCCGGGTTTTCCACACGGTACTTGATGGCAAGCAGCCCTTCCGAATACCGTGTAGCCATGCCAAGAACGCCCGTCAGCCAGCACCAGAAGATGGCCCCGGGCCCCCCGGCGGCAATTGCCACCCCCACGCCGATGATATTGCCCGCGCCGATATTGGCGGCCAGGGCCACCATCAGGGAACTGAACGGGGAAATGTCCCCCTTGTCCGTATGGTCCTTCACAAAATACAGTTTCAGGGCCTTGAGCAGGTAGCGTTGCGGAAAGCGCAGAATGATGGTGAGGTACAGGTGAGTGCCCAGCAGCATGATGAGCAGAGGCCATCCCCACAGGAAACTGCTGAAGGCGGACAGCCAGGTTGTGAGCATGTCTCCGGTCTGGAGAAAGGCGTTTTGCAGGGCTTCAAGCATACCGGGAAAACTCTAAGGAAAAACCGCACGGAGGCAAGCCCTTAAAATGAGGAGGCTGGAAATGAAGGGCCAGAGTTCTCCATCTTTTTTTGTTGGTTTTAAAAAATGAATTTGTTATTCGTTGGAACGTTATGAAAAGACGTTGCAAGTTGTTGAATGATGGTGACTTTTACACAGGGAGCATGTGGAGGTATGGATTTCCGTTGTGGGGATGCGGAGTGTTCCTTTTTTTATTGGGTACCGGAGCGGGGCTCGGAGTGGAGGCTGCGGCAGACCATGCTTCTGATGAAGGAGTTCTTGTTGACACGGCCAGGGTTGGCTTGTTCAGGGATGCTGCCGGGAGGGGGGAAGTTGCCGGTCTGGAGGGGTTGGCCCTGTGTTATTTTTGTGGAAAGGGTGTTCCTCAGGATTTTCACAAAGCTTTTTTGTGGGCACAGAAGGCTGGAAAGAAGGGTAATTCTACCTCCCAGTTTATTCTTGGGTGCCTTTATTACGATGGAAAAGGAGGCGTCAAGCAGGATTTCCGGAAAGCCCATGAGTGGTTCTCCCTGGCCGCCGGACAGGGAAATGCCGCTTCACAGTTTTATTTAGGGGTGCTGTATTCCGAAGGACAGGGTGTCAGGCGTGATGACAGGGAGGCGTTCAAATGGTATTCCTTATCCGCTTCCGCCGGTTATGCCGACGCGCAGGATGCCGTCGGTTGCTTTTACGATCAGGGACGTGTCGTCAAACGGGATGAACGGAAGGCCCTGGAATGGATGAGGCGTGCGGCACAGCAGGGCAATGCAGATGGCCAGTTCCATCTGGGAAAATTATACGGACGTCAGGAAAAATGGAAGGAGGCCTATCACTGGGCATCTCTTTCCGCAAAAAAGGGGAATGCGGAAGCCCAGTATCTTGTCGGGATGATGCATATGGGCGGTTTAGGAACGGAAATGGATACCAAGGAGGCGGTTTTCTGGTGGGCGCGCGCCGCCAAGCAGGGAAATCAGGATGCCCTGGATATGCTCCGGAAAATGGGAAAGGAAGATTTGACGAAGGATCCCTTTTTCCGTTAAGGCAGCGGTGCCGTCCGGACATGGGTTCCTGATGCCGGGATACAGTAAACCCGCGGGAATCCTTTCGGATCTTGGCTCCGCGGGTTTACCTTCTCATCCCGGATCAGCTCCGGAAAAGGTTCAGATTCAATTCCTTGATAATGGATTGAAGAGCTGCCTGGCCCTTGACGGTGTTTCCGGCGGGGTCTAGGGGCGGGGAGAAGGCCGCCATGGCCATCTTGCCGGGGACCACGGCCACCAGGCCGCCGCCCACGCCGGACTTGGCCGGAACGCCTGCCTTGTACATCCAGTCTCCCGTGGAGTTGTAGAGGCCGGACATGCACAGTTCCGCCAGAATGGGGGGAACGTTCTCATCCTTCACCACCCGCTTTTTGCTGACGGGGTTGACGCCGCCGTTGGCATAGCAGGCGCCCATCAGCGCCAGCTGGGAGGTAGTGATATTCAGGGAGCACATGCGGGTGTACAGGTCCACGATCATGGGCGGCGTATTGTAAAAATAGCCGTAGCTGTCAAGCAGCCATGCAATGCCGCGGTTGTGCTGGTTGGTGGCGCTTTCCGACTTGTAAATCTCCTGGTTCACGGTCAGGGCCGTGTTGGCGAAGCTGTTGAAATTATGAATCATGTTGGACCATATTTCATCGGAATCCGAGCCGTTGACCAGGCTGACTGTCGCCATGGCCCCTGCGTTGACCAGGGGGTTGAGGGGCTTGCCGCCGTGCAGCTCAATCGCCATGACGGAGTTGAAGGGCTCCCCGGTGGGGTCCGCCCCGATCTTCGTGCGCAGCTCCTTCATTCCGATCAGATCCATGACGTAGGCCAGGTTGAAGGCCTTGGAGATGGATTCAATGGCAAAGGGCGTGTCTGCGGAACCTGCGGTCAGGATATCTCCGTTGACAGTGACCACGGCAATCGCCAGCAGGTCGGAAGGGACTTGGGCCAGAGCGGGGATGTAGGAGGCGTTTTTGCCGCCCTGGACCGTTTTGGCGTAGGCGTACGCGTTGTCCACAGCCGTCTGGATTTGTTCTTTGGTGGGTATATCACTCATGATATTATTGAAAGTTGAAATGATAAATTAATGGTTGCCGTTCGTCTTTTCCCAACCGAAGGGCTCAAAGGCGTCTTCCGGGGAGATCGGGCGCTTCCAGGACGGCTTGGCCATGGCCTGGATGATGAAGGGAATGCCGGCGAAGATGAAGGTTCCCACGACCAGCAGCAGAATGTACATGGTGTTGCTGCCCACGGTGATCTGGTTCGGCGGGATGAAGCTGACCAGGAAGGCCGCCAGGCTGGCCAGGAAGCCGAGGCCGCCGACTACCCACATGCCGAAGGTCTTGCCGCCGGGAATGCGGAAGGTGCGCGGGGTATTCGGTTCACGGTAGCGCAGATAAATGCCGGAGGCGAACATCAGCATGTACATGATCAGGTACAGGATGATGGTAAGCTGGGAGATGATCTGGTACGTGGACTGTACGGAAGGCATGATCACGAACATGACGGACAGCAGGGTGACGATGCCCCCCTGAATGAGCAGAATGCCCATCTGGACGTTGTTCTTGTTCCGCTTCTGCATCACGGGCGGCAGGTTGCCGGTCAGGCCCACCTGGAAAAGACCCTTGGAGGGGCCTCCCACCCATGCGGTTACCTGTGCCAGAACGCCCACAGCCAGGGCGAGCGCCAGAATCCAGTTCATCCAGCCGAGGCCGAAGAAGCTGAAATAGTCGTCGTAGGAAATCAGCAGGCTCTGCACCAGGTTGATCTGGGAGCCGGGAATGATGAAGCCGATGGCGAGCGTGCCGAAGACGAAGATGACCACCGTAATGATGGCGGAAATCAGAATCGCCAGCGGATAATTGCGCCCGGGGTTGTTCACGTCCTTGACGTGCACGGCGGACATTTCCATCCCTGCGTAGAACAGGAAGATACTGGCCGCCAGCACCAGGTTGTTGAAATTGCTCATGTCCGGAATCAACTTGTCCCAGTTCATGTCCAGCAGGACGGGGTTGCCTCCGGCCCAGTAGCCGATGCCGAGGAGAATCAGGATGGCGCCCGGAATAATGGTGCCGATCATGGTGCCCCACTTGGTGACGCCTGCGGACGTCTTCATGCCGCGCAGGTTGAGCAGGGTGGCTCCCCAGTACACGCACAGCACCACGATGAGTACATACCATTTGTTGGCGGCAAGCGCTTCATCCCATCGCTGTCCTGGTCCCATGAAAGCCAGGGAGACGGCGGCGAAGGTCAGCACGGTCGGGAACCAGATGGTACTCTCAATCCATTGGAGCCAGATAGCCAGGAAACCCAGCTTTTTGCCGAAGGCTTCACCCACCCACCGGTAAACGCCGCCTTTCTGGGGCCATCCGGTGGTGAGTTCTGCGGCTACCAGGGAGACGGGCACCAGGAAAAAGGCCGCGGCGAAAATGTAATAGAAGACGGAGCTTAGTCCGTACGTACTTTCCGCCGGCATGCCGCGCAAGCTGACAATGGCGGAAACGTTAATCATGGCGAGCGTAAATACCCCCATGCGAACGGCGGATTTTACCGCCGGAGCGTTGTTAGTTGTTGAGGTCCCCGTTGGAGAGGTCCCTGATTGAGTCGTATTGTTCATTGGTTTATTCCGGGTTGAGAATTGGGACGGCGTATCGAAGTGCCGACACCGGCCTTATCTGAACGACCATCAGGAAGGCTCTTTCGTTGAAGGGATGGTGCAGATAGGGCTGCCGGAGTCTGTCTTAACGGCGGTTACCGCTTTCCGGATGGAATGGGAAAGCCGCCCGCTTTCATGCTGGCGCTTTTTTGATCAGCAAAGCAGGAGCATACGGGCAGAACGCCCGGAATGGCTCTCCGGCTGCGGGGGGATTATCTGCCTTTTTCCTTTCTGGCGGAATTCCGGAAGGTGCTTCCGCACTTGTTCTGCCGATAACTGTTTCAATTCCATGAAGAGCGGGTCTTCCATGGCTTAATTGTCCGGGTAATAAAAAAGCCTGCTCTTGATGGGCAGGCCTCGGATAAAAAAATGGAGCGGATGATGGGATTCGAACCCACGACATCAACCTTGGCAAGGTTGCGCTCTACCCCTGAGCTACATCCGCTTTGAATGACCGGAGCCTTGCGGCGTCCGTGTGGCAAAAAATATATAGAGCTATCCGGATTTGGCAAGATTTTTTTAGAGAAAAATTCATGTTCACCGGAACAGGGCCACGCTGCCATACCTTTTAAAGAGGTCTGATGCTTTTGCGGAAGGTGTATGGAGGACGGGAGGGGCAGCGGATGCTTCCATGCCGCTGCGTATTCCCACATCCTGTTGTGTTCCTTCCAGTCAAGGAAGTGGACAATGTCGTCCGGCGCCAGGCCGTCCAGGTAGATTCTGAATTCCCTGCCTCATTGTGGAGCCGGATTCATTTTCCTTTCATGTGTTCATCGTCGGCGCTGGTGATTTTGGCGCATTCCGTCCGGGTGGCCTTGTTTCCCTGCATGATGTGCCATTCAAACCATTTGGAGGCGGGCTTCAGGCAGGGAGTCGCCAGAGCCCGGGAGAGCGGCTGTTCCCTTTCCGCTTTATCCGCTGGCGCGGCAGGGGGAGCGCCAGGCAGGCATCCGAAATGAAGCGGTTTTTATGGAAAGAATGGGGAAATTATGAAGGGCTCCCTGTTTCCATAAAAAACGGGGCTGTTCCGGAAAGGCGCGTTTGCCTTGCCTTGGAACAGTCCCGTGAAGAAAGGGAGTCAATGGGAGATTAGTAGCTTCTGGCCCAGAGGACGCGGCGTTCCGTCATGCGGCCGGTGAGGATGCAGGGAGCGGGTTCCCCGCGGCCCAGTTCGCCGAGCGGGATGCAGCGTATGGAGATGCGCAGGCGCTTGGCGAGTTCCTCTTCCTCTTCCGGGGAGCCGTCCCACGGCACCTGGAGCCAGTCGGCGTCTCCTTCTCCGGAGAAGTTTTCTTCCAGCTCCCGCAGGGTGGAGGCGGGGCGGATGTGGGCGTCCCGGAAGGCGACGGCCCGTTGAAGCAGGGTGTCTTGGATGTTTTGGAGAATGTCCGTGACGGTATCAACCAGTTCCGTTTCCGGGACGAAGGATTTTTCATTGACGGGCAGGTCGCGACGCTGGAGGCAGACGGAGCCTTTTTCCAGGTCCCGGGGGCCGATTTCCAGGCGCACGGGCACACCCTTTTTCACCCATTCCCATTTCTTGGCGCCGCCGCCCAGGTCGCGTTTGTCCACCAGTACGCGAAGCGGCTGGCCATGGAAATTCTTGGCACGGAGGGTGTTCGCCAGTTCCTCGCAGTGGTCCAGAATGGCCTGGCGGCTTTCTTCCTTGGGCGTGACGGGGATGATAACGACCTGCTGGGGGGCGACGCGGGGAGGGCATACCAGGCCGTCGTCGTCGGAGTGCATCATGATGAGCGCCCCGATCATGCGGGTGGAAACGCCCCAGGAGCTCGTCCAGGCGAACTGCTGGGTGTTGTCCCTCCCGGCAAAGCAGATGTTCTGAGATTTGGAGAAGTTCTGCCCCAGGAAGTGGGAGGTCCCGGCCTGGATGGCCTTGCGGTCCTGCACCATGGCTTCCACCGTGTAGGTCTGTTCCGCGCCGGGGAAGCGTTCCGCCTCCGTTTTTTCTCCGGGAATGGTGGGAATGGCCAGAACGTCCCTCTGGAAGTCCTCATAAACCTTGTGCATGGTGAGGGTCTCCTCAATGGCCTCCTCCCGGGTTTCATGGGCCGTGTGGCCTTCCTGCCACAGGAATTCGGCCGTGCGCAGGAAGATGCGGGGCCTCATTTCCCAGCGCATCACGTTGCACCACTGGTTCACCTTGAGGGGCAGGTCGCGGTAGCTGGATGTCCAGCGGGCGAAGGCCGCGCCGATGACGGTTTCCGAGGTGGGGCGGATGACGAAGGGTTCCGTGAGCTCCCCGGTGGGAATCATGCGGGTCTTTCCGGTAGCTTCATCCTTCTGCGCTTCCAGCCTGTGGTGGGTGACCACGGCGCATTCCGTGGCGAAGCCTTCGGCGTGCTCCGCTTCCTTCTCCAGATAGGAAATCGGAATCAGGAGGGGGAAGTAGGCGTTCGTGTGGCCGGTGTCCTTGAAGCGCTGGTCCAGGTCCTTCTGGATGAGTTCCCAGATGGCGTAGCCCCACGGCTTGATGACCATGCAGCCGCGCACCTCGGAATTCTCCGCCATGTCGGCGGCCTTGATGACTTGCTGGTACCACTCGGGAAAGTCCTGGGCGCGGGTGGGGGTGATTGCAGTTTGTTGAGACATATTGGATGGTATGTTGAATGGAACGGGCGCGGCCCGCAAAGGAAGCTCGGAATATTAAAAGGGGGCGTTTCTGTATTCCCGGTAATTGCTGTAGGCGAAGAGGGCCATGAATATGGGAATGAAGTAGCCGTGGAAGAGCTGGAAGCTGAGCAGCCCGATAATGATAGACGTGATGAATCCGGTCATGAACACTTTCCGGGGGGAGCGGATGAACTGGGCGATCAGCTGTCCGCCGTCCAGGGGGTAGATGGGCAGCAGGTTCAGGATTGTCCACCATTCCCCGATCATGATGAGGCAGGAGAGGATGTAAAGCTGGGGGGAGATGGCCGCCGCCGTGAAGGGGCTGATGGCCAGGTCCCAGAAGGTCAGGTTGTGCGCGGTCATGACCGGAGCGACGATGTTCCAGGTAATCCACAGGCTGATGATGCCCAGCAGCAGGGTCATCATGGGGCCCGCCAGAATCATGAGGGCCCTTCCTCCGCGGGTCAGCTGCATGCCGTGGCTGCTCGTCAGGCCGCCGAAGAGTTCCAGGACGATCGTCTGCTGGCCGCCGCCCAGCCTGCGGCCCACCAGCGCGTGCCCCATTTCATGGGACAGGATGGCGACGAAGCCGGCAATGACGAACAGGGCCGGATAAATGAGGCCTTCCACACTGTTGATGCTGAGAGCGCCGCCGAAGATGGCCAGCACCACCCAGAAGCTGGGGCGGATGTAAACAGGTATCCCGAACAGGGTGAAATGAATCATGCGCGAGAGGGTAAGGGCAGATTCCCCTTTTGCCAAGCCCGGAGAATGTGCATGCACCGTTTTGGCGTTGGTACGGTGCAGGGGATTGTGTTAAAAGGCCTTCATGAGGCTGTTTCCCATCATTCTGTGCTGCGCCGTTCAGGCCGTACAGGGGTATGACGGACCCCCTCCCCTGACGGAGGTGGACGGCCGTTCCCCCATCCGCATGGGGGGGGAATTGCTGGGCGGCTACCGTTCGGACTACATCCACCGCGGGGAAAAGATGGGGCCCAATTCCGTGGAAGGCCAGATTTCCGGCGGGGCCTCCCTGTCGGACTCATGGGCGGTCAGCGGGGAACTCTTCGCCATCCGCAACTGGCAGGGGCGCAATTTCAGCCAGACCACCCTGCACGGGGAGCTTCAATATTACCTGGCGGACGAGTGCACGGCCGGACTGTTTGTCAACGGGCAGTGGTATGATTCCTGCCCCCTGAAAACCGGGGTGGAGCCCGGCCTGTCCCTCAAGTGGAACCCCATGCCGTCCTGGTCGTTCAGCGGCTCCTTCCTGTATGATTCCGGGCAGGAGGGGGTGTACTCCCAGTGGGGCGTTACCTGGCAGCCCCTGCTGTGTGAATCCGTCGCCATGGTGAATACGGTTTCCCTGGGGTTTTCCCATGATTACCTGGGGAGAAACGGCTTGAAGGAACTGATGGTGCGCACGGGCGCGCGATGGGCCGTTTCCGGCAGTCTGCGGTTGGAGCCTTTCCTGGGATGGTATTGCGGCTACGGGCGTGACGATTTCAAAAAAGTGGTGCTGGGCCTTTGGTGCTCTTACGTTTTTTAACGGGCGGATTTCTCCGGTTTTCCGGCATTTTCCAGTTGCCAAACGGGGAGGCTTGGTCATAATGGCCTGCGTATTATGAAGCCTACACTTCTTGTTTTAGCAGCTGGTATGGGTAGCCGTTACGGCGGTCTCAAGCAACTTGACCCGATGGGTCCCAACGGTGAAGTCGTTCTCGACTATTCTGTTTATGATGCCATCCGGGCCGGTTTCGGAAAAGTGGTATTCATTATCCGCCGTGACTTTGAAGATATTTTCAAGGAAAAGGTCGGCAGCCGCTTTGCCGGCAAGATTGAGGTTGATTACGCCTTCCAGTCCCTGGACGACCTGCCTGAAGGCTTTTCCGTGCCGGAAGGCCGTGAAAAGCCCTGGGGCACCGCCCATGCCCTGCGCGCCGCCCGCCAGGTGGTGAAGGAACCCTTTGCCGTGGTGAACGCGGATGACTTTTACGGCGCGGACGCCTTTGTGCAGGCCGCCAAGTTCCTGACCTCCACCACGGATGAACCCGGAAAGGCCCATTACGGCATGATCGGCTATCCGTTGAAGAACACCCTCTCCGACAACGGGGACGTGAACCGCGGCATCTGCTCCATCAAGGAAGGCCTGCTGGACGGCGTGGAGGAATTCGTGAAAATCCAGGCTGATGAAGACGGCGTGGTGCGCGGCAACAATCTGAAAGGCGAACGCCTGCCCGTGGACCCCGGCGAACTGGTTTCCATGAATTTCTGGCTCTTCTCCCCCTCCTTCATTGAGCTGACGGAAGACCGTTTCATTGACTTCCTGAAGAAACACGGCCAGGAGCCCAAGAGCGAATGCTTTATTCCCACCGTGGTGGACGCCCTGATTCATGAAGACCGCGCGGACTGCGCCGTTCTTCCCACCTCCTCCACCTGGTTCGGCATGACCTATCCCGGGGACAAGCCCATGGTCGTGGAAGGCATCAACAAACTCATCAAGCAGGGCGTATACCCTGAAAAGCTCAACTAAGCCTCTTTTCCCATGCACGATCTCAAGGCTGTATCATCCCTGTTCGATCTCCGGGGCGACTTCGTCCACGGTTACTCCTACGGCAGCGGCCACATCAACGACACTTACTGCATCTGGGTGGACCAGGCGGGCCAGCGCATCCGCTACATCCTCCAGCGCGTGAACCATAACGTGTTCAAGCAGCCCATCCCCCTGATGGAAAACGTGAAGCGCGTGACGGACCACGCCCTGAAGCGCCTGAAGGAGGAGGACTGCCCGGAAGCCTACCGCCGCACCCTCACGCTGGTTCCCTCCGTGGACGGCAAGCCGTACGCCCTGGATGCGGACGGCAACTGCTGGCGCGTGTACCCGTTCATTGAACGCGCACGCACCTATGACCAGATTGAAACCACCAAGCAGTGCCAGGAAGCGGCCCGCGCCTTCGGCGAGTTCCAGAAACTCACGGCGGACCTGCCCGGAGAACCCCTGTTTGAAACCATCCCCGATTTCCACAATACCACTTCCCGCCTGGAGGCCCTGAAAAAGGCCATCCAGTCCGATCCCCTGGGCCGCGTGAAGGAAGTGCAGAAGGAAATAGACTGGTACCTGGCCCGTGAAGCGGACTGCCATCTGGTGGTGGACTACCTGAAATCCGGAGAACTGCCCCTGCGCTGCACGCACAACGACACCAAGCTGAACAACGTGATGCTGGACGACGTGACCGGGGAAGGCATCTGCGTGATCGACCTGGACACCACGATGCCCGGTTCCGCCATTTACGACTTCGGGGACATGATCCGCACGGCTACGTCCCCCGCCGCGGAAGATGAAAAGGACATCTCCAAGGTCACGATGCGCATGTTCATGTTTGAGGCGCTGGTGCAGGGTTACCTGAGCTCCGCCAAGAGCTTCCTGACGCCTCTGGAAAAGAGCCTGCTGCCGTTCTCCGGCAAGCTGCTCACGATGGAATGCGGCATCCGCTTCCTGACGGACTACCTGTCCGGAGACGTGTACTTCAAGATCCACCGCCCGGAACACAACCTGGACCGCTGCCGCACGCAGATGGCCCTGGTGGAATCCATCGAGGCGCAGATGGATGAAATGAAGGCCGTTGTGGACCGCTACTAACCAATACCTACCAACATCGGAAAAACACATGAAGATTCTCGTAACCGGCGGCGCCGGATTCATCGGTTCCCACATTGTGGAACACTATCAGGACAAGGCGGAGGAAATCCGCGTGCTGGACAACCTGCGCACGGGCTACCTCAAAAACCTGGACGGGCTCAAGCACACCTTCATTGAAGGCTCCATCTGCGACCGCGAACTGGTGCGCCAGGCGGTGCAGGGCGTGGACTACATCTTCCACATGGCCGCGCTCGTCTCCGTGCCGGAATCCATGAGCAAGATCGGAGAATGCATTGACATCAACGTCAACGGCCTTCTGAACGTGCTGGAGGAAGCTTCCGCCGCCGGGGTCAAGAAAATCGTGCTGGCGTCTTCCGCCGCCATCTATGGTGACAACCCCACCGTGCCCAAGCTGGAAACCATGTACCCGGAACCCAAGAGCCCCTATGCCATCACCAAGCTGGACGGGGAATACTACCTCAACATGTTCCGGGCGGAAGGCAAGGTCAACACGGCGGCCGTGCGCTTCTTCAACGTCTTCGGCCCCCGGCAGGACCCCAAGGGGGCCTATGCCGCCGCGGTGCCCATTTTCATTGAAAAAGCCGTCAAGGGAGAAGACATCACCGTGTACGGCGACGGCACCCAGACGCGCGACTTCATTTACGTGAAGGACATCGTGGGGGCCCTCACCTTCGTGGCGGAGCATCCGGAAGTCACCGGCGTGTTCAATGCCGGTTACGGCGGCCAGATCACCATTGAAGAACTGGCGGACAACATCATCAAGGCCGCGGGTTCCTCCTCCAAGGTGCTCCATGCCCCGGAACGCGCCGGCGACGTGAAGCATTCCCGCGCCTGTGCGGACAAGCTCCGCAATGCCGGGTGGCAGCCCAAACACACCCTGCCGGAAGGCCTGGCGACTACGCTGGAATACTTCAAGGGAATTCTGGGCAAGTAACTTTCCGGAATTTCCGGTTTACCATTATTCAGGGACTGTCTCCGCTCCTGCGGCGGAGGCAGTCCTTTTTTTGTGGGAAAAACGGCGCGTGTATGACAAATATGCCCGGAGCCCTAAAGTGGATCATTCAAAAGGCTTTTTTCCGGAGCGGGAAAAGCGGGGGAAACGAATCGCCGGAAAAAATGGAAATTCATTCATCATGAAGCATGTTTTATGGAATGCGGCAGTACGTTGGAGTTACAAGAAGATGATTGGAGCAAGTTGATATTTCATGTTTGTTAGAGAACATCATTTCCTACAGAAAGGATAGCCTCCGGTATTGAATATCATTGACAGGAGGAAGGGTTAATAATAGAGACCAAAAACGATATGAATCCCTACAGAAATTCTTCTGCCAACCAATTATCTGCGCTTGATGATACCTATCTTGAACTGGTGATGGCCCGCCGGAAGGAGGAAGCCCGCTGGGGATGGATACCTTTTGCCGCATTCGTTTCCTTTCTGCTCGTATACCGCATCTTTGGCTTTCTGATGCCTACCAATGACACGGACGGTTCGGAACCCTGGCTCTTCGTGCTGGCGCTGGCAGGCTGGGGGCTTCTGGCTCTCATCCACATGATAGTACTCCCCATCTGGATGCTGATAGCCTCCCTCCGCTATTGGGAGGTGAACCGCAGGGGACTGGCGGTGGCGGGGCTGCTGTTCAGCGTGCTTGCCCCAGTCTGCATGGTGCTGATGCTCTCCTGCTGGTCCGTTTTTGGATAACATGGAACTCCCCTCCATTCACGGGCGGGAAACTTGCCGCATTCCGGGGATTGGCCTTTTCTCCGCTCCTCCGACCGGGTAAAGTGCCTTTAATGGATCTGTTCAGTTTACAGGAAGCGGAGGCGCGGGAAGGGTTTGAACCCGGGGCGGACATCTCCGCCATGCCTCTTGCCGCGCGCATGCGTCCGCGCTCCCTGGATGAAGTGGCCGGGCAGAAGCACCTGCTGGCGCCGGGAAAACTGCTGAGGCGCGCGATTGAAACGGACCGGTTTACCTCCCTGATTTTTTACGGGCCTCCCGGCTGTGGAAAGACCACCCTGGCCGCCGTCATTGCACAGACGACGAACGCTCATTTCATGATGCTCAACGGGGTGGAATCCAACGTGGCGGACATCCGGGAGAAAATAGCCCAGGCGCAGATGAGGATGAGCATGCACGGGCGGAAAACCGTCCTCTTCGTGGATGAGCTGCACCGGTTCAACAAGGCGCAGCAGGATGTCCTGCTCCCCCATCTGGAAAAGGGAACGGTCAGGTTCATCGGCGCGACGACGGAGAACCCATACTTTGCGATCAACTCCCCCCTGCTGTCCCGCTCCCAGGTCTTTCCGCTGGAGCCCGTGCCGGAAGAGGAGCTGGCCGCCCTGCTGAAACGCGCCCTGGCGGACGCGGAGCGCGGGCTGGGAGCCTCCCGCGTGGACATGGAGGAGGAAGCCCTGAACCATCTGGCCGCCAAGGCGGACGGAGACGCCCGGAAGGCCATCACGGCTTTGGAAGTGGCCGTTCTGTCCACTCCTGCAGGGGAAGACGGCGTTATCCATGTGAACCTCTCCGTGGCGGAGGAATCCATCCAGCGCAAGGCCATCAAGTACGACCGCCTGGGTGACTCCCATTACGACACGATTTCCGCCTTCATCAAGTCCATGCGCGGCTCCGACCCGGACGCCGCCCTGTACTGGCTGGGGATGATGCTGGAAGCCGGGGAGGACATCCGCTTCATCGGGAGAAGGCTGGTCATCGCCGCGTCGGAAGACGTGGGGCTGGCGGACTCCAACGCCCTGCGCGTGGCACTGGATGCGGCGCGCGCGGCGGAAATGATCGGCATGCCGGAGGCCCGCATCCCGCTGGCGCACGCCACCGTTTACCTGGCTACGGCCCCCAAGAGCAATTCCGCCTACATGGGCATCAATGCCGCCATGGATGACGTGCGCAACGGAAAAACGCTGGCCGTGCCGGAACACCTCCGGACGCCCACGCGCAAGAAGCTGGCCGCCGCCGGCGGTGCGGACGCCGCCAGGCTGGAATACCTGTATTCCCATGATTATCCGGAACATTACGTTCCCCAGGCCTACCTGCCTGAAGGCCGCGTATACTACACCCCCACCGGAAACGGGCTGGAACTGCGCATCAAGGAGCGCATGGAATACCGCCGCAAGCTGGCGGAGGAAGCGAAAGAAGTCGGGAAGAAGAGCTGAACAGGGCATTTCCCTTCCGTCTTCCGCCGGAAAAAGAAGAAGGCAGGAATTCCCATGGGAACATCCTGCCTTCCTGAAGGTTTTGATCGTGGTGTCTTGTACGTTTGCCGCTTTCCGGAAGTAGTCAGGATTCCTTGGTCACGATGATGTCGCAATCCGCGTCAAACCAGCCCTGGCCCTGGCAGTCGAAGACCAGGTCCGGCTTTTCCGAGCCGGAGAAGCGCAGGGTGAATTCGCGCCCGTTTTTGTCCTGCTGGTCCTTGGGCAGTTCGCTGACCACGCGGCTGCCCCTCATGAAGCGGGGATTGCGGATGTTGCAGCCGCCGCTGTTCATTTTGAAGGTGATCTTGTAGTTGCCGGGGCCGTTGAGCATGCTGCCGATGTTGACGCGGGTGGGCGTAAATTCCGGGCGCAGGTCATAGCCCGTGAAGTGCGGCTCCTTGAGGGTGACGGGTTCCGTCAGGAAGCGGTAATAGTTCTGCGCGCCTGTTCCCATCAGGGTCTTGGGGGAGATTTTGGCGATGTCCGCCAGGGTTTTCAGCGCCTGGTCCTTTTTCCCCTCGCTGCGGTAGAGCCAGAATCTGGCCGCCATGACCTGCTGTTTTTGCAGGGGAGTCAGGCCGGGGATTTTGAGCTGCTTGTCCACATAGGCATGGGCGGCCTTGTAGTCTTTCTGCCCGCCGTTTTTGCCGGAGTCTTCCACCATCCGCTGCACCTTTTCAATGTAGGGCAGGTGCTTGAAGGTGTATTTGAAGTGCATGCCCCTGGTGTCTTCCGGGTCCGCCTTCTTGATTTTTTCCAGAATGTCCTTCCTGGCGGAGGCCGCGTACGGGGGAAGCTGCTGGAGGCCTTCCCCGTAAAGAAGAGCTGCGTTCGCTCCGGAAGAGGCGTCCGCCTTTTCCCACAGGGCATTGGCCTTTTCCTGCTGCTTCACGGCTTCCAGCGCCTGCTTCATGACGGCGGGTAGCGTTTCCTTGGAAACGCCTTCGGACAGGAAGACCATGCCGCCGCCGGGGGAAACCACCTGGATGGCCGGGATGTTCCACATTTCACCGGGAGGCTTGGGCAGCTTCTTTTCCTCTTCCGTCATTTCCTCCCGTTCATCCTGGATGCACCAGAGGACGGGTTCCGGGGAGTCCTTGGCCAGGTGCTCCACCGCGCGGGTGACTTCGCGCGATTTGGGGGACCAGTCCGTGCCGGCCCACACGACGATCATGTATTTGTTGACGGTTTTGGCCTCGTCCTTCACGGCGCTGTAGGCCGGGAGGGCCGCCTGGACGGGCGCGGACAGGAGGAGGGCTGCGGCCAGCAGGCCGGGGACGATGTTGAGATGGTGAAACATGGCGTTAATGGAAAAGGGTGCAGGGGTTATTTTTCGTAAACGAGGATGTGGCGCAGGTGCATGAATTCCGGCTGGGCGTTCTTGGCTTCCACCTTGATCCACTTGGCCTTGGTGCCTTCCGGAGCGGTGATGACCCATTCCTTGGGCATGTTTTCCGTGGCGGCCAGGGGGAACCAGGTGGCTCCGTCCGTGGAGGTGGAGACCTCCATCTTCTTCATCCGGTCTTCGTTGCCGTTGCGCTTGGTGACCACCAGCCCGGCCAGGTTCACGCCGTTTTTCAGTTCCACAATGACGTTGGGGTTCGCTTCCTTGTCCGTATGCTGGGAGCCGCCGCAGGGGCGCAGCAGGTTGATGTGGTCCCACGGGCTGTCCCACTGGCAGGTGGTGGAGCACCTGACCATGCCGTCCGCGGGCACCAGCTTCCAGCCCTGGGGGATGGCGGCATTGACCGTGTTGGCAGACGTATCGGCGTCAGAGAAGGAGGCGGCCGCCTTGCTCAGGGTCTGGAAGGCCGGAATGGAGCGGGCCATTTCCGTGGCATAGATGGCTTTGCCGTAGGCTTCCTTCAGCTTCTTGGGATCGGGAGCTTTTCCGGAGGCTCCGGCTTCCCCCGTCTGCTGGGCTACCTTGGCGAAGGCGTTGGAGAAGACGTCCGCCTGTCCGTTTTCCACAAAGGTTTTCACGGCCCATTCCAGCGCCTGGCCGAAGTTGGTGCCGTCCCCCGTTTTCAGGTGCGTGGAGAGAACCGTTTCCAGATAGGCCGCCTTTTCCTGCGGATTGGTCAGGAAGGCGGACTGGGAATCCAGCACGGGCTGGAATTTCACTGCCCAGGACGTGGGGGTGGTGGCGATGGTTTCATGCAGGTCCCGGAACCAGGCGATCCGGTCTTCGGACGGGATGTCCATCAGGAACTTGTTCTGCACGTCCTTCAGGGCGTCGAACGCGGCAAAGCCGTTCCCCTTGTAGTGGGAGAGGGCGTCCTTGGCGTACACGTACCAGTCGATGGGCTGCATGCCTTCCTTTTCCATCAGCAGGCGCTGAAGCTCCGTGCGGAAGAACGGGTGCAGCGGGGTTTGCTTGAGCGCTTCCCCCCAGGCCTGGATGGCCTTGTCCTTGTTACCGGCGGCTTCGTCCAGGCGGGCCTGCGCGGCCCACAGGTAGGCCTGGTCCGCCTTGGCGTTGTCCGCAAAGACGTTTTCCATCAGCAGGTAGGAGGTTGGAGCCTGTCCGCCGAAAATGTGGTTGTGCATGCCGCCGTCCGGTCCGCCGAAGCCGCCTTTCCATTCCCCGCGCTTCACGCGCACCGCATAGGCGCAGTGGCCGGGCTGCCCTACCGGATAGGCCGGAATGCCATGAGCCTGGGCGGCCATGGTGCCGAAGTAGGAGAGGCCGCCGCACACGCCGCCGATGACCTGCGTGTTTTCCGCGGAGGTGTTGACGTCGCGCCACGGCACGTAGAAGAGGGGGCCCTGGATGGTGTCGCCGAAGAAGTTGTTGCCCGTATAGGGGGCGGCCCAGCAGGCGTCCGTATAGCGCCGCCAGGGGAGGTTGATGTGCTCATTGCTCCATTCGTAGGATTTGTCGTCCCACGTATGGCCCACGACGAAGCGCATTTCCCACGGGCGCAGCTTGATGAAGCCGGGATGCAGCTTGTTTTCCTGATGCAGTTTCTTGAATATCTGGTAACGGCGCACCGGGTTGCTGTTGGCGGAGTTGGTTTTCAGTTTTCCCGCCATGGGGCCTGTGGAAAAGACGGAGGCAAGCCCGGTGGCGAGGGACTGGTAGTCCCGGAAGTCCGCGCTCCTGCCGTCCGCCTTCCAGATGTCGGAAAGGATTTGAAGGCCCTCCGGGGAGTTTTCCGGAATCAGGCCTGCGCCCAGGTAGAGTTCCATCCATGCCGGGTCCTGTAAAAAGGCCTTGATGAAGGCCGCGTCCTGCGGGCTTTTGGAGAAAACGGCCTTCACGTTGTCCGGTCCCGTGACGCGCAGGAGTTCGTGAATGTCCAGCAGGTGGCGGTATTGCTTGTCCTGAAGCAGTTTTTGTTCCGATTTGGTTTGTTCCCCAGCCTTCAGGAGGGAGGAGCGGAGTTCCGTTTGCAGCCCGGCAAAGTCGCCCGCGGCTATTTTCTGCGCCAGGGGGGCAGGAAGCTGGCTGGTGGCGGACGGCGCTTCCGTTTCAGGTTCCGTCAGATCCTGCGCCATGCAGACGGGCGCGGCGAGCAGGGCGGTGCAGAGAAGAAGGTGTGAAATATTCATGTGGAAAAGCTTGTTTAAGGATAGCGGAAAAAAGGGGCCGGAGCCAGTTTGTTTTCCGACTTATTACGGTGCCGGAACAGTATTTTTATCATGCGCCGCGGGGCATCTTTCAGCATAAATGGTCGCAGAGCATTTTCACGCCCAGGCCGATGAGGATGAGCCCGGCCCCCGCTTCCAGGTGGAAGGTGGGGAAGCGGTGCAGCCGCCGGGTCAGGAAGAAGCCTGCCGCCGTGCACAGGAAGGTGGTGAAGCCGATGGCGGCAGCGGGAAGAAGCACGGCGTGGAGGGTTGGGGATGCGCCGCACTGGGCGGAGGAGAGGTAGATGCTGACGCCTGCCACCAGGGCGTCTATGCTGGTGGCGATCCCCACGGCCAGAAGGGTGGGCAGCGTCAGGCTGGTGACGTGGGGCATGTGCTCCTCTTCATCACGGTGGTTCCAGCCTTCCCGGATGACGTTGATTCCCAGAAAGGTGAACACGGCAAAGCCGAGCCAGTGGTCCCAGGCCGCAATGTACTGGTGCACGGTTCCCGTGAGCAGGAAGCCCAGCACGGGCATCAGGAATTGTCCCGCCCCGGTGGACACGGAAAGCTTGATGCCGTTGCTCAGGCGTTTTTGCTTAATGAGCAAGCCGTAGGTAAACGCCACGACAAAGGCGTCTACGGAGAGGGCAAAAGCCAGGAATAACAAGTCGGCAAGCGGCATGCTCATTGCGGAGAGGCACTCTAGGACATCCCCGGGAAAAAGCAATTTTTTTGTTCCACGCGGTTTTTCCGGGTCCGGGCAAGACTGCCGGAAACGCTTTCGGAACATTCCCGGGGGCCGGGCGGAGAAGTCCAGCCCGGCTATCCGTGGACAGACCCCCGTCACAAGAAATTCAGTGAAGACAAATTTACGGGATGACAGGGCGGGCCTGTTCTGTCCGGAACGCGTCTGGTGCGTGCGCGGGAATGGTCCTGGAACAGTATTTCTGCCGGTTCCCCTGTGGGACGGACCAGGCTACTTGCAGTATTTTTTGATGTAGGGCAGCACGGCGTCCGCCCAGATGGCATAGCCCTTTTCCGTGAAGTGCAGGTTGTCCCTGCTGATGCCGGGCAGGAGCTTTCCTGAAGGGTCCAGAAAGCGCTTGCTGATGTTGGCGTAGGTGGTGCGGGGCAGTTTGCACAGGGCCAGGACGGCATTGATTTTGTCATTGTGCTGGCGCAGCTTGTCTTGCGGCCCCGTGCCGCGCGGGAAAATGCCCAGCAGCAGAACGTGGGTGTCCGGGAACCTGACCAGCAGGTGCTGAACGGCTCCCAGAATGCCCATGGCCGTTTTTTCCGGAGCTTCTCCTCCCTTGAAATGGCCGGTGTTGTTGGTGCCGATCATGACGATGCAGAGCTTGGGTTCCGTTTGGGCCGGAATGCCGGAGTCCGTGATGCGGTAGATCAGGTTGGTGGTCTGGTCCCCGGAAATGCCGAAGTTGCAGGGATGGTAGGGTTTGAACGCCTTTTCCCATACTTGCTTTCCTTCTCTTTTCCAGTAGTCCGTGATGGAGTCTCCCAGGAAAAGGACGCCGCAGGGGTTGTTTTTTACCTGTTCCACCTGCTGTTCATACTGCTGCCTCCACCACTGGGGCTGTTCCCTGGGCACCGGGGCCAGGGGTGACGGAGATTCCGCGGAAGAGGCCGGCATGAGAAGGGTGGCCAGCAGGGAGAAGGCAAGTGCATGCAGGGTTTTCATTTACCTTCATTATACGGGCGGTTTTCAAAAACGTTACAGGAAAGTTGTGGTCTTTTTCCGCTCCTGCGGTACGCGGGCAGCTCTTGCGGCGGGGCGTTCCCCCTTGCCAGATTCCGGAGGGTGGTGTAGCTTGTGACGGTATGAGTGAGGTGTCCCTGCAGCATGGAATGGCGCGCCAGATGGCCGCTTCCCAGTCCATGCAGGCGGGGATGCAGATACTCCAGGCCTCTGCTCTGGAATTGAAGCAGCTTCTCCGCCACGCGCTGGAGACCAATCCCATGCTTGAAGAATTGCCGGACGCCTCCCCGGAGGCCCTGGAAGACGGCCCGGACGGGGACGGCTGGAACGAGCGGGAGGACGGCTGGAACGAGTTTACGGCGGAAGGCCGCCCATCCGCGGAGGCCGCCGCCCGCCGCGATTTCATGTATGAATCCATCGTGGCTCCGGAGTCCCTGAAAACCCATTTGACGGCCCAGGCGCAGCATTCCGCGCTTACCGGGCGTGCCCGGGACGCCCTGTTTCTGCTGATTGACGCCCTGGACGACCGCGGCTTCCTGACGGAATCCCCGCAGGAGCTGGAAGAACGGGAGTGCTTCAGCATGAGGGATATGGAGGAAGCCCTGGCCGTACTGAGGGGGATGGACCCTCCCGGCGTGGGGGCGGTGGATTTGAGGGATTCCCTGCTGATTCAGCTTGAGCAGCGCGGCCTGAAGCGTTCGCTCGCCTTCCGCCTGGTCAAGCGCTGCTGGCGGGAGCTGGCGGCGCACAAGTATGAGGAGGCCGCGCGCCTGCTGGACGTGGAGCCGGAGGCCGTGGCGGAGGCCCTTGAAGTTATCCGCAGCCTGACGCCGGATCCCGGCTGCGCCTATGCTCCCGGCGGCAATCCCCATTTGCTGCCTGACGTCGTCGTGGAGGAGGGGCCTTCCGGGGTTCTGGATGTAGTCCTCACTTCCGAGTACCTGCCGCGCCTGTCCATGAATGAACGGTACATGGAGCTGATGGCGGAGAGCTCCGGCAGCCGGGAGCTCCGGCAGTACCTCCGCAAGGCATTCCGGGAAGGGCAGGAACTGCTGCGCGCCCTGGACATGAGGCAGGAGACCGTGCTGCGCCTGGCCCGCGCCATCGTGCGGCGGCAGGAGGATTTTTTCAGGTTCGGGCCGTCCCGGCTGAAGGCCATGGGCATGGAGGAGGTAGCGGAGGAAATGGGGGTGCACGTGTCCACGGTTTCCCGTGCGTGCCGGGACAAGTACCTGCTGTGCAAGTGGGGGATGAAGGAACTGAGAAGCTTTTTCAGCGCGGGCGTTCCGGCGGAAGGGGACGTTTCTTCTGCGGGAACGGGCGCGGAGGCGATGGCTTCCGGAGCCGTTCAGGAGCTGATGCGGCGGTTGATTGCGGAGGAAGATTCTTCCAAACCCCTCAGTGACGCCAGGCTGGCCGCCGCGCTGCAGGAGAAGGGGGTGAACATCGCCCGCAGAACGGTGGCCAAGTACCGGGAGCAGATGAAGATTCTGCCCGCGTCCCTGCGCCGGGGGATATGACAGTTCGCTATATTTTTAAATAATTTATTGATATTTTATATTCAACGAATTATGTATTCATTTACAGGGGCGTTCCCTTTGTTTTTATTTCCGGCGGAAGAGGCGGTTGACTGATGCGGCTTTGGTGCTATAGTCCCCGCTTTATCGTGATGCGTACATTTACCTGGCCTATTGCCCTGCTGCTGGCGGGGCTTCTTTTTCAGACGGTGGCGTTTGCCGTTCTGAATACGGTGGTTCCGCTGTGGATGGAACAGTCTGACGCCGCCACCTGGGAGGCCGGGCTGGTGGGGGCTTTTTTCTTTCTGGGGAACCTGGCCGGCACGCTGATGGCAGGAGGGGTGATCCGCAAGACCGGGTTTAAGGGTAGCTACCAGTACGCGTGCATGTTATGCGCGGCGTCCACCCTGCTGCTGCTTGTGTTTCCCGGCGCGCTAGCCTGGAGCGGCCTCCGGCTGCTGACGGGGATAAGCTGCGCCCTGGTCTGGGTGGTGGTGGAAAGCGCCCTGCTGAGGGCCGGAACGCTGCAAACCCGCGGCATTCTGCTGGCATCCTACCTGGTGGTTTATTATCTGGGAACGGTGCTGGGGCAGTTGCTCCTGGGCTGGTTCCCCAGCGACATGTCCCTGGTGGTGACGGAGGTGTGCCTTCTGTCCGCGGCAGCCATGGTTCCCCTGATGTTTGCCCGTCTGGAATCTGATTCCGCGGGCCCCCTGTCCTCCGTGCGTGTGGAGGTACGGACGCTGTTGAAACGCCGCAGCGTATTCCTGGGCGTGGTGGGGTGCATGATTTCCGGCGTGGTGCTGGGAACGATTTATTGCCTGATGCCCCTGTTCCTGAAACACCAGGGCATGGACCATTCCTCCGTGGGGTACTGGATGGCCCTGCTGATTGCCGCGGCCATTCTGGGCCAGTGGCCCATGGGCAGGCTGGCGGACAAGTACGGGCGCGCCTTCGTCATGAAATGCCAGTCCCTGCTGGTGGTGGCCGCCTGTGCCGGACTGGTGCTGAAAGGCGGCCTGATGGCCCCCTCCCTGATCGCGCTGGGGCTGGCCGGGTTTTCCCTGTACCCCGTCGCCATGGCCTGGGGGTGTGAAGAGGCCTCACGGGATGAGCTGGTGACCATGAACCAGCTTCTGCTGCTGAGCTACTCCATTGGCACGCTGGCCGGGCCTTCCCTGACCTCCTTCCTGATGCAGCGGTATTCCGATAACTGGATGCCGATGGTCATTGCGCTGGTGGCGCTCTCCTTCATGCCCGTGCTGATGCTGGGCGGCGGCCATGGAAGAAGAAAGCTGTCCCGGTAAAAGAAGAGGGGGAGAAAGAGGCGTCAGGGTTTTTTCGGCTCTGGCGGGGCGGCTTTCTCCGGCTGGGGCGCGTCATTGTCCGCCACCTGGTGAATCATGTCCGTCAGGGCGTGCACGTAATCTTCCGTGTGGGAATCCGTGACGGAGTATTTGCACAGGCAGGAAACCGTGGGAATGTTCAGGGCCGCGTAGTGGCGGTCATTTCCGGCAATGGCCGCAGGCTCCCGGTGGAACGTGGGAGGCGCCTGCTCCCAGGATTTGGTGAAGGGGGCGGCGCACTGGCCCGCAAATTCCTTCCCGCGGGGAGTGGTCATGAACAGCACGGCTTCCTGCGGGGATTCCGGTTCCGGCTGTTTCTGCTCCGCAGCGGCGGCCAGTTCCTGTGGTTCCAGGTTGATCATGCCCAGGATGTTGGCCGCGCCTATGCTGCCGCTCAAGGCTTTGGCATGCACGTAAGCGCCGGAAGAGGAAGATTTCCCCGCGGGGCCTGCTCCGTTCGCGTACGCGACGAAGTAAATATTATGGTTGGTGGGAATGTCCTTGAGGTCCCTGGCCGTTTCCAGCAGCAGGGCGGTCCCGGTGCCGTTATTGAGCTGTTCGCTGGAGTCGTAATTGGCTCCCACCACAATGCTCTGGTTGTTGGAATAAAGGCCCGGCTTGTACACCAGGACGTTGTAGATGGCTGTGCCCTTTTTCGCGTCGCCGCCGGCCACGGGCTGGAGGGTGACGGCATAGCCCATGTCCGAGAAGCTCCCGGCGATGTATTTGGCGGCGGCTTCCATGGATTTGGGCTTTTTGGCGTTCCGGGCTCCGATGTCTTTTTGCAGGACTTTCGCGTGCTTTTCCATGCGCGCGCCCAGGGTCCGCGGCGTTTCCGGGCCGCCGGAGGAGGACGCGGGAAGGAGGGTGCAGGAGGATAGGCCGGAGGCCAGCAGCAGGAATCCGGCGGTCAGGGCGGCGTGTTTGTGAATGCGGGTCATGTCTTACAGGGTTTCAACGTAGTGCAGTTCACGGGCAATCTGGGCGGCCAGGGGGATTTTCAGGTGGTCCGGCAGGACGCTCCAGGTGTAGGTTTCCACCTCCAGGTGCGGGTTCAGGCCCGGATGGCTGCGGAGGAAATCATGCGTCTTGAGGATGAACTCCTCCGTGCCATTCAGGGGCGGTTCCGGGGAAGCGTACAGGGGAATGTGGTAATGGATGCGCCACTGGGAATCCCGCGTTTCCTCCGCGTAATCCCGCCCGTAGGCCAGGGCGTTCGGCAGGTCCGGGAAAAGCATGGTGCAGTCCCGGTTGCGGATGCTGGTCTGGTGGAAGTAAACGCCTTCGTCAAACTGGCGCAGGCGTTCCAGGTCTTCCTCCCCGCGTATGCGGCATTCCAGCGCATTGGAGAACTGCACCTTGCAGAGGGAGATGTTGTTTTCCTCCCAGGCGGAAAGGGTGTCTGCCGGTTCCTCCCGCAGAATGGCGAAGTGGCAGGTGTCATACGTCAGTCCCAGATGGCGTTCAATGAGTTCGGGGCGGCGGGAGTGGTTGCGCAGGCCGTTGAAGAAGCGGACGGCGCCCTCCGTATCGTGGAAATGGCCGAAGGGCTCCGGCTCCAGCCCAAGCTGCATCAGGCGTCCGGTCTGCCTGCTCAGGACGTCCAGGAATCCGCTCATGGCGTCCAGACGGGAGAACATGCGCTCCTCCTCCGCATGGAACCAGCTGTGGGAGGCGGGGAGCGTGCTGACGGTCAGCCTGTCTGCGTTTTCATCCCCGATGCGGGCCAGGATGCGGAACAGGTTGCAGGTGTATTCAAAACGTTCCGGCGTGGTCCAGTCCGGCTGGAAAACGTGTTCCTTCACCCGCTGGCCGTGGAAGTTCCCGTACGGGAAACCGTTCATGGTCTCTACGCGCGCGTCGTGTTCATCCAGCCATGCTTTCAGGTCTTCCACGGCATCCGGCGTTTCCAGCAGTTCCGCTGCCGCCCTGGCGGACAGGCGCAGGCCGATGCCCAGGGGGCGGTCCTTCAGGGGGGAATTCAGTGCGGCCAGCTCCTGCCTGATGCGGGGAACGTGGGTCTGGAGGGCTTCCCGGGTTTCCGCCCAGGATTCCGCGGGATGGATGTTGGTGCAGTAGGAAAGCATGGCGGGGCAATATTTGCTGTTTTGGGGAACGGCGTTCCACTCCGGGGGAAAATGGTGGATGATGCATGCGCATGAGACGTTCCTCAAGCCTACATACGGTTCCGCGGAGGGGAAAAATTTCATGGAATTGCGGCTTTTGGCGTCATCCGGAGGCGGCCTTTCCGGCGGAAAGAATGGCTTTGAAAAGACTCCGGATATATGGTAGTACCTTTTTGATATGCGTCCGTTCTTCTTTCTCCTTCTTGGTGTTCTGTTCCACGGGGGCGTCCTGCGCGCGGCGGAGGAATCAACGGCCTGGAAATCCTGCCTGGTCCGGTTCAACCGCCCGGCGGAATGGAAGGAGACGCGCCCCCAGAAGGGAACCGGGGACAACTCCTGGGCGAAGGACGCCACGCCAATCGGCAACGGAAGAATAGGCGCGCTTATTTACGGAGGCGTGGAAAAGGACCGTCTGGAGCTGACGGAAATCAGCATGTGGTCCGGAGGTTTTTGCAGTGCGGAAGCCAAGGACAAGGGGCCGGATTCCGTCAAATTCGGCTCCTACCAGCCGTTCGGCACGCTGGAAATCACGTATCCGGCAGCAGAGAACGTGCAGGATTATAAAAGGACGCTGGATGTGGCGGAGGCGCTGGCCTCCGTGTCCTACAACTCCGGGGGAGTCCGCTACCGGAGGGAGTATTTCGCCAGCGTTCCGCACCAGGTGGTTTCCATGACGGTGCAGGGGGACAGGCCCCGTTCCGTGGAAGCCTCCTTCCGCCTGGCAACCTTGCATCCTCAGGACAGGATTACGGCCACGGCCGGAGGGGGCAGGGGAATGATTCTGATGCAGGGTTCCCTGAAAAACGGATTGACCTATGAGGCGCGCATTGCCGTTCTTCCCAGGGGTGGAAGTGTCACGGCAGACGGCGGCACCATCACCGTCCGGCAGGCTGATTCCTGCCGCGTGCTGGTTTCCCTGGCTACGGATTACGTGCTGGACGCTTCCCGGAACTGGAAGGGGGAGCCGCCCCGCAAGAGGAATGAAGCCGTTCTGGCCCGTGCGCTCAAGGCGGCTCCGGAGCAGCTGAAAGCCGCCCACCGGGGCGCCTACGGCAAGCTTTACAACCGCGTTTCCCTGGACCTGGGAGAGACGGAGGACGCCACGGCGGAACTCCCCGTCAACGAGAGGCTGAAGAGATACAGGCAGGCGGTGGACGCCGGAAGGGACGCCCGTGATCCCGATCTGGAGGAACTGGTGTTCAACTTCGGCCGCTACGTCATCCTTTCCTCCTCCCAGCCGGGGAATCTGCCCGCCAACCTCCAGGGCCTGTGGAATTACAGCCTGATTCCGCCGTGGGATTCCGACTACCACAACAATATCAACATCCAGATGTGCTACTGGGGGGTGCTCCCCTCCAACCTGGCGGAATGTTATGACCCGCTGGTGGATTACATCCGGGAAATGGCGCCCGCCGCGCGTAAAATCACCCGGGAGGAGAAAGAGTTCAGGACGGCTGGCGGCAAGCCCGCTCCGGGCTGGACGGCCAGGACGGCCCAGAACATTTACGGGGGCCAGGGATTTAAATGGAACAAGCCCGCTTCCGCATGGTACGCCCTGCATCTGTGGGAACGCTACCTGTTCACGATGGACAGGGAATACCTGAAAACGACGGCTTACCCGATGATGAAGGAAATCTGCCGTTTCTGGGAAAGCCAGCTCAAGCCCCTGCACGCGGGAGGAAGCAATTTCCGGACGGAGGACAGGAAGGTGACGCCGGAAATAATCTCCCGGGAGTTGAAGGACGTGAAGGAAGGAACGCTGGTGGCTCCGATGGGCTGGTCCCCGGAACACGGCCCCAGGGAGGACGGCTGCGCGCATGACCAGCAGATTGTCTGGGAATTGTTCCATGATACCGTACAGGCCGCGGAAATCCTGGGCGTGGACGCCGCCTGGAGGAAGGAACTGGCCGCCAAGAGAGACCTTCTGGCCGGTCCCAGGGTGGGGGAGGACGGCCTGCTGCTGGAATGGATGATCGCCCGCAAGCCGGGCGGCTCTTGGAACCCGCGCCACCGTCACACGTCCCACCTGTTTGCCGTTTATCCCGGCAACCGGATCAGCCCGGAAAAGACGCCGGAATGGGCGGAAGCCGCCCGTAAATCCCTGCTGGCGCGCGGAACCACGGGGGATTCCCGCCGCTCCTGGACCTGGGCGTGGCGCGCCAGCCTCTGGGCGCGTTTTCTGGACGGCAATAAAGCGTATGAAATGCTTCAGGGCATGATGCGCCACAGCATGATGGACAGCCTGTTCACCACGCATCCGCCCATGCAGGTGGACGGGACCATGGGCATCGTGGCCGGCTTTGCTGAAATGCTGCTCCAGTCCCGCACCGGGCGCCTGCATCTTCTGCCGGCTCTGCCGGAAGCCTGGAAAAACGGGAGCGTGCGTGGGCTGAAAGCCCGCGGCAACATTACCGTGGACATGGACTGGAAGGACGGCAGGGTAACGCAGTTCCGCCTTTCCTCCCCGGTGGCGCAATCCGTCCGGGTGGCCGCCAATGGCACGGAAAAGACGTATGAACTGACGCCGGACACGCCCGTCAGGGGCAGTTGAGGGCCACCCGGACGGTTTAATTCGGTGTCCCTTCAGGCCGTCACAGTTGTTTTTTCTGCAGCCACAGTCTTATTTCTGTTGTAAGGTCCCCATTTGCCAAGGGAGAAATGCGTCCGCTGATGCCCGGATGAACAAAAGGGCTTGTGCCTGCAACGGGAAGTCGGGGCACGGAATGAGTTTTTGACATTTCCACAGGCGGATATTAAAATTAGTAGAATGGAAGATGCGCCTTTGAATACGGATTTTATCAATTTAACGGCGGACAATCTGGCCAGTGAACATTTATGCTGCATTATCCGCAGCCGGGCCCCCCATCCGGGCGTTGAAGCAAAGCGGCAATGGCTTTCCAGCCGGATCAGGGAAGGCCACGTCTTTAGAAAGTTAAATGCCAAGGGAGTGGTTTTTATTGAATATGCCCCTCTGGAGACGGCCTGGGTTCCCATCCTTGGGGACAACTACTATTATATATATTGCTTGTGGGTTTCCGGCAGCTACAAGGGGAAAGGGTATGGAAAATTGCTGATGGAATATTGTCTGGCTGATGCCAGGAAAAAGGGCAAATCCGGCGTTTGCATGCTCGGAGCTGAAAAACAGAAAGCGTGGCTTGCCGATCAATCCTTCGCGAAGAAGTTCGGCTTTGAGGCGGTGGATGCTGCCAGCCATGGCTATGAACTGCTTGCGCTTTCCTTTGACGGCACAACGCCGAGGTTTGCGCCGAATTCCAAAAAGGGGAGAATTGAGAGCCGGGAGCTGACAATTTATTATGATATGCAATGCCCCTTTGTGCATCAAAACATTGAGATCATAAAACGGTACTGTGGAGAGAACGATGTTCCGGTATCTCTCATCAGGGTGGACACGCTGCAAAAAGCAAAGGAATTGCCCTGCGTCTTCAATAACTGGGGCGTGTTTTACAAGGGGAATTTTGAAACGGTGAATTTGTTGTTGGACATTGCCAATCTAAAAAGAATCCTCAAGAAATGAGTTGAGGCGACGCTTTCATAAAATAGTCAGGCTGTGTGGTTGCACCTTCCCGGTGCAAGTCATTCTTCCTTTCCTGCCTTTTTCAAGAATAGCAGGCAGGGAACCGATGCTTATTGCGGGTTTCCATGCTCCGCCTTTATGAACGTGAGTGCCCGTTCCATCAAGGAACAGGGGGGCTGCCAATGGAACAGCCTGCCTCCTTTTGCCCCTGCAACCGCTGTTCACGCCAATAAAAAACAGGCACGCCTTGCAGCGGCCTGTTTTCTGAACGGGAAATCCTCTCTGGCCTGGAAGCCCGCTGTAAAGGCGGAAAAGCTCCAGACCGGGGAGGGAATGATTTTTTTACTGAACGATGCCCAGCGGAGCGGTCGTCTTCCAGTCTCCGCGGGTGAAGTCCGGGAACACCTGGGGGATGCCGCCCTGGGCCACGGAGTATTCGGAAAGTTCGGAGACGGAGGACCAGAAGGCGCCTTCGTAAACGTTCTGGTCCATCGGTTCGCCCTTGCGGAGGCATTCGATGATGCGGTAAAGCATCACGAAGTCCATGCCGCCGTGGCCGCCCATCTTCAGGGCCAGCGGGCCGACTTTTTTCCAGAGCGGGTGATCGTACTTTTCAAAAATGGGGGCCAGTTTTTCGTTGCCTTCAATCCATTCGTGATAGTTGCCGTTGCCCAGCTTTTCACCGGCCACGCGGGTCGGGAAGCCGGCCAGCGTGCCCAGCGTGCCCTGAATGAGGTTCAGGCGGGAGTAGGGGCGCGGGCTGGTTTCATCCCATTCCACCAGAATGGTGCGGCCCATGGTGGTCTTGATGATGGAGGTGTTCATGTCGCCGCAGGCGAAGTCCAGCTTGTTCCACTTGTGGTCTGCGGGGAAATTCTTCTTGGCATAGGCGGCGCGGCCCAGGGCCGGGCTGGAGAAGGAAACGAGCCTGCCGAAGCAGTCGTCCTTGCGGGCCAGGTTCATGTACTGCGCGATGGGGCCTAGGCCGTGCGTGGGGTAGACGTTGCCGTTGCGCTTGGCGTAGTGGTAGGTTCTCCAGGAGCCGGTGCCGCGGTCCACCTGCTTCATCTGGCCGCGCAGTTCGTGGATGTAGGCGGCTTCCCCGTACAGCAGGTCGCCGATGACGCCCTGGCGCACCATGTTCAGGTACATGAGTTCTTCACGTCCGTAGTTGACGTTTTCCATCATCATGCAGTGTTTCCGGGTTTCCTCGGAGGTGTTCACGATTTCCCAGAGTTCCTTGATGGAAACGGCCATGGGCACTTCCACAAAGGCGTGGGCGCCCATTCTCATCACGTCGCAGGTGACGCGGCAGTGCCATTCCCAGCTGGGGCAGACGATGACGGCGTCCGGCTTGACTTCCTTCATCATGCGCTTGTAGTCTTCCGGGCCGTCTGTGAAAATGGGGGGGCGCTTGCCCGTCTTCTTTTCCACCAGCGCCGCATTGCGTTCCGCCCAGTCCTTGTACAGGTCACAGATGCCGACGACTTCCGCACCCTCAATGACGGCCATCTGGCCCACGTGCATGGAACCGCGTTCGCCCACGCCGACAAAGGCCACGCGGACCTTGTCCAGCTTGGGGGCCCTGAAGCCGCCCATGTAAATGGCGCCGGGCTTGCGCGGGGGCCACGTGGTCATGGGGCCGATGATGTTCGGGTCCGGGATGGTAATCTTCCGGGGAGCCAGAGGGGCCACTTCCTGGGCGTTGGCAAAGGGACCGGCAGCCAGGGCGCCGGTAGCAAGGCCCAGGGTCTGAAGAAAACGACGGCGTGATGATGAATTATCCATGGATGGTAAATGTAGGGAAGGATTTGAATCCTTAGTTTGCCATAGATACCGGGGCTTGAGAATCTTTCTTTCACGGATGGTGTAAAAAATATATTCCCATGTGGGGAAGATATTTCCCATGCCGGAGGCGAAGAAGCAGGGGCTTTCCAGGACGCATGGGCACGAAAAAGGCCCCATTCCTGCCGCAGTGCGGGGAGGACGGGGCCTGTCGGTTGCATTCTCCGGTTGTGCCGATGTTGCATGCCGTTGCTTGGGAGTGAACAGGGTGAGCGTATCGCTTCACCGCGTTCCGAAGCATCGGCCCTGCATCGGAGTACATCCGGAGTGGGTTGCGTAGTGCCGCCGGCAGTGGTGCTGTTTCCGTTCCTGGCGACGGGGAAGATCATTCCGTTTCTTGCGGCTTCATATTCAGGGAACCTTGACGGGGTCCGCGTGCCGTAGAATCGGGATCATCTTCCCGGTCGTTTTGAGGGGGTCCGGTTACTGCGCCGTACCGGCGGCGGGAAGTGTTGGCGCGGCAAGCCTGGCATAGGCTTCATTCAGCGCCTTGCCCAGCCTGGGGCGGAAAACGGTGGTGGTGGGCAGCTGCGTGCCTTCCATGTCACAGGAACGGAGGATTTCCGGAATGGACGAGCCTAATGCATGCTTCATGATATTCATGCAGTCTTCCAGGTCCACGCCGTACTTTTCCTCCATCAGGTTTTCTATACGGTCCGCCATCTGTTCCATCCTCTCAATCTGTTTTTTAGTCAGAATCGGCTGAATGGTCGCGTTCGGGTCGGGGACGTAGCTGGTCAGCATTTCAATGGCCCGTTTCAGGTCTTCCGGCAAATCAGTTGCATTGCCGCTGTTGAGGACCTGAGCCAGAACCTGGTAGCTGCTGGTGGCGTTTTCGTCATAATCATGAATGCCTGAGGCCAGCGCCACGCCTGCGATGCTCTGCACGTAGCGGGCTACTTCCGGGGAATAGTTGCCTTCCACAAACGTGGAGGGAACGTCATCCGCGTAAGCCTGCATGGCGGCCTGGCAGGCGAGGGAACCGATGGTACCCACGCACAGTGTCTTGATGATGGACGAGACGATTTTCATGATTGAAACTCCTGTTGAAGCTTCCCGACTGGAACGGTCCGGTGAACCGTTTGTAGCAAGTGAGACTCCGCAGCCCCTGATTTTGTTCAAAAGATTTTTTGAATGATTAAAATCAGGCGCCCATGCGGCTTCCGTGCCTTCCGGCGGTATTCCGCCTTCCGTAACTTTTCCGCGGCCCCCTGCGGGATGCGGAGCGGTTTTCCTGCATGGAGTTTTTCCTTTCCCTCTGTGTGCCGGGAACCGTCTGCAATTCAGACGGTACGGCGGCGCTGGAGGAGTGGACGGGAAGGAGGCGCCCCAGCAGCTTGTGCACGTCCCTGGCTTTTTTGATTTCATCCGGGGAGCAGAGGGCGATGGCTTGCCCGGCGGCTCCGGCGCGTGCCGTGCGGCCGATGCGGTGCACATAAACCTCCGGCTCTTCCGGCAGATCGTAGTTGATGACGAGCTGCACGTCTTTCACGTCAATGCCGCGGGCGGCGATGTCCGTGGCGACGAGAATGGGCGTTTCCCCGGAACGGAATTCTCGGAGCATGCGTTCACGCGTGCCCTGGCTTTTGTCGCCGTGGATGGCGGAGGCCGGGTGGTCCTTTCCGGTCAGGAAGGAGGCCAGGCGGTTCGCGCCGTGCTTGGTCCGGGTGAAGATGAGCGTGCGGCCCGGCTGTTCCTGCTGTTCCAGCAGATCCAGGGTAAGGGGCCTTTTTTCCGCCTGGGAGCCAACCATGCAGAGGGACTGTTCCACCCTGTCCGCCGTGGCGGCTGGGGGGGTGACCATCACCGTTTCCGGTTCCTGAAGCAAGGACTGGGCCAGTTGCAGAATGTTGTCCGGCATGGTGGCGGAGAACATCTGGGTGTGGCGTTTCTTCGGGATTTTGGCGACGATCTTTTTCAGGGCTGGAGCGAAGCCCATGTCCAGCATGTGGTCCGCTTCGTCCAGAATCAGGGTTTCCACACCGCCCAGGCTGACGGTCTGGCGTTCCAGATGGTCAATCAGCCTGCCGGGCGTGGCTACCAGAATGTCCAGGCCACCGGCCAGCTTTTTGAACTGGGGGGCATACCCCACGCCGCCGAAGATGACGGCCGTGGACAGGTTCAGCCCTTTGGCGTAGGCGAAGATGTTGTCATGAATCTGCGCGGCCAGTTCCCGGGTGGGGCTCAGGATGAGCGCCCTTACCTGGCGGGCAAGCGGCTTTCTGGGATGTTCTGAAAATTGTTGAATAAGGGGCAGGGCGAACGCGGCCGTTTTGCCGGTTCCGGTCTGCGCCAGTCCCATCAGGTCCTTGTTCTGCAGCAGCAGGGGGATGCAGGCTGCCTGGATGGGGGTGGGGGTCTTGTACTCCAGTTTCTCCAACTGGCGGAGAATGGGAGCCGACAAGCCAAGCTCCCTGAATGTGGTGGATACCATGTTTATTGATGTGTCTGTGAATGCGCCTCGGCTGCAATGAACTGACGGAATCACGACAATAGCGGAACAAAAAGAAGCCCGCAGGAGCGATACTGAAAGGATCAATACGGAGACGCCCGTATTCCGCCAACCGCAAATGACTATCAAAAATCAACAACCAAGCACCATTCGGCGGGAACAGCGCGATATAAGCACGGCGCGGAATATCCGTCAAGAGAAATAAAAACGTCCCGCACGTCATGAATTCTTTTTCCAGCGGTTCCGGAAGTGGTGGGAGTATGGTTACAGGATGGAATCCGGTTCATGGTACCGGGAGCCCGGCAATATCCCATTCCCGCATCATTTCCGTTTTTCTCTATCTGGCTCTTTATTATTGATAATAATCAAAAAGCGAATTGTTAATCCGGAGTCAAGCTTTGATTTTAAAGCCAAGCAGCTTATGGCCCCCGACCGTTTCACTGGGGGAAGACTTCCGGGTTGTGCAGCCGGCACCTTGAGCGCCGCAAGCCTTTGCGGCCCTTGAAAGTCATGTGCCTGTCAGGATGCACTGACTTTCAGGGAAAAGAGCGGCAGGTATCCGAATGCCGCAAGGGCTTGCGGCGCTCCATATGGCATGGGGATCATTCCTTGTTAATCCATAACGGATTAACAATCCGTTAAATACTTCATGTAACCTGTCTCTGGTAAAATTATGTATTATGGAAAAACAAGAAAGGTTTTTGTCTATTTTTTGATGATATTAACCGTATGCTGTAGCAGTCATTTTGTTGCTTTTTCTCAAATTGGAGAATCTGTTGATTTAAGCAAACCCCGAATTTGGACGGCAGTGACGGGACATCAATTAAAGGCGGCGTATGAGGGAAGGGAAGGAAATAAAATTCGGCTGCTTGTGGATGGTGGAAAGGTAAGAACCGTTTTGTTGGAAAAACTTTCGGAAGCTGATCAACGGCTTCTGGATAATCAGATGCAGGAGAAAAGTGGAGGAGAGGGAGAGAAAATTGCCTTTTCAGGTTCCGGCAGGAAGGGCATGAATCATCCCTTTGTCGAATTTCTTTCTGAAGCGAAGCAAAAACGCCTCACTTCTGCGGAAGGAGTGGAATATTATCAATATGTTATTGACGCGCTTTCTAAACAGGTAAGTGAGTATAATTTCCAATATCCGAAGGATTTTGTAAAAGAAGATCATTCTTTTAATATGAAATATTTAAAGAAAATTGTGGAGAAGAAAAAACCTATTTCCCAACGTAAAAACCTTTTTACCGGAGAATACCTGCCGACTCCTGTATATGCCAACGAACCTCAGTGGAAAAATGTGATGCAGGAATCACGCTATACATTGGATGAGAGATATGTATATCTTGAACAATGGGATACCTTGTACTCTGGCAGTGATGAAAAAATTGTTAAATTTGGTATTGGTGTAGATAGAAAAGGGAAAGATCAGGAGGATAATGTAAAATATTTTGCCTGGTACAAGGAAGACAGCAGGGAATATTTATATGTTGTGCAAACTTTCGTTGAGCGGGGGAGGATGGAGTTCTTCTTTTGGGAGGAATAAGGGGTATGAGGGATGGGGAAAGGAATGGTGAGTGGGCGCGATGGCACAGTTACGATGTTCGAAAGGGTATTTTTTATTCGTTATTCATTTTAATTGGTCAGAATGGAAAGATCTCAATTCGCGATTCAGAAGGAGGTTCATTGCAATTTTCTGCTTCCGCGCCGAACAAAAAAACGTTCAATTATCCCAGAAATGATGATAAAAATTATTATTTCGATATAGACAGCAAAAAGTTTGCTCTTGGGCGGTATGATTTGAATGGAACTCCGCTTTCTCTGGAAAGCTTGTGGGAAAAGGCCGGCAAACAAAAGTCGGGGGCTGCCATTGGTGCCAGGCCTACCGCCAAACACGATGACCCTCTTAACGTTTTTGCGGAACGCAATGTCAAGGATAAGTGAAATTGCCTGAAGGCAGTGAGGGCCGGAAAAGCGGAGGGAGGAACTTCAGGGATTCAAGGCGGCAGCATATATCCAACATACTCGCATGCTTTCCACACGGGAAACTTCCTGAAAAAATAAACTCTCTCGTGGAAATATCTGTTAGCTAATGAAAGCCAATGCTTTACTTTTTCTGACAGGTGCAGAGAAGAATATTTTTCAGCGTTGCAGGAATTTGCGCGCGCCCACGCAGTAAACGGCTCCGGAATAAACGGTCAGGATGATGGAGCCCCACAGGGTGAACTGGTACAGGAAGTTGGAAGCTCCGGACCCGTACCACAAGCAGAGCGCCGCAAGCTGGTCCAGGAAGGAGGGCAGGTATTCCGGCGTGTGCGTCCAGGTCAGGGCCAGCAGGGAGGCGATGCAGAAAGCCAGCTGGAAGGCGGTTTTCCATTTGCCGGACGTGCCCGCGGGGATGATGACGCCGTGGTCCTGCGCGATCTGGCGCAGGCCCGTGACCAGGAATTCCCGGCTGATGATGAGAATGGTGACCCAGACGGGGCACAGCCCCACGCCCGTCAGGTAAATGAATGCGGCGGAAACGGCAATCTTGTCCGCCAGGGGGTCAATCAGCTTGCCGAAGGTGGTGACCTGGTTCAGGCGGCGGGCCAGGTAGCCGTCCAGCCAGTCCGTGCAGGCCGCCAGGATGAAGGTGACCAGTGCGGCCAGGTATCCCCAGGAATACTGGTCCGCTATGCTGACTGCTGCCGTGAAGACGACTACCAGGGCAATCCGTGTCAGAGTGATGGCGTTAGGCAGGTTCAGCATACGCGGTTATTAGGGGGGAGATGACGCCCCGTAGCAAGCTTTTTTGCAGGATTCCGGAATTAAATTTCCGGCAGGCGGAGCACGGAAAAAAGCAGGCGGAACAGGGGCGGGAAAGGGTGGGTGGCAGGTTTTAATCCGCAATCAGCTTGTTGAAATCTTCCTCGGAAATGACGGGCACGCCCAGCTTGACGGCCTTGTCCCGCTTGGAGCCGCCCCCGCTGCCTGCCAGGAGGTAGGAGGTGGATTTGGAAATGGCTCCGGTGGCCTTCCCCCCGTGAGCGGCAATGAGTTCTTCAAAGTAGTCCCGCGGATGGCTCAGCGTACCGGTGATGACGAAAGTTTTGCCGGACAGGGCCCCCGCCGGGATTTCCAGAAGGTTGGCCCGGTAGGACTGGGACTGGGGATTGATGCCCAGGCCGCGCAGAACGTCCATCGTATGGTTCCCCGCCGCGGAGGTGAAAAAGCTCTGGAGGGATTTGGCCGCCGCCACGCCGATTTCGGAGCCATAGCTGAACTTGGCCGTGTTCTTGCGCAGGTAGCCCGTTTCCAGATAGGGGGCGGTCAGGCGGTCGATTTCATCCGTCAGTTCCTGATGGCGCTCCTGCACCGCCTCTGCGGAAAGCGCGCCTTCCTTCACCGCCTTCCTGTTTTCACGGGTGTTGGGGTTGGTTTTGGCGGCTTGTTCCATCAGCTCGTCCAGGCGCACAATGTCCCGGAGGTAGGGGGAGTCCGCCACATGCTCCAGGTCCGGGTGCGTGTCCGCCAGCGCCTTGGCGACTACTTCCCCCACCAGGGGAATGCCGAAGGCGATGAGCCAGCGTTCCAGCGGAAGCTCGCGCGCGTATTGCAGGGCGTCCAGCGCTTTCTGGGCATTCTTTTCCCCATACCGGCGCGGTTCCTCCGGAGTGCCCAGGTTCAGGTTGGCGAGCTGGTCCAGTTTCAGGAAGAAAAGGTCCAGGGGGGAGGATGCCAGCCCGGAGCTCCTCAACGCTTCCGCTACGGAAGAGCCGATGCTTTCCACGTCAAGGGCGGAACGGGAGCAGAAATGGGTGATGCCGGATACGGCCTGGGCCGGACAGGTGAAGTTGGTGCAGCGCCAGGCCACTTTTCCCTCTTCCTTCATGATGGGGTTGCCGCACGCGGGGCAGAGGCCTCCGGTGGCCTCCAGAATGCTGTAGGGCCTGGCATCCGCCGGGCGTTTGGAAAGGATCACCTTCAGGATGGCGGGGATGATTTCCCCTGCCTTTTCCACCAGAACGGTATCACCGATGCGGACGTCCTTCCGGTCGATTTCATCCTGGTTATGGAGGGTGGCCCGCGAGACGGTGGAGCCGGAAAGCAGCACGGGCTTGAGTTCCGCCACGGGCGTCAGCACCCCGGTGCGGCCCACCTGCACGGTGATGTCCAGCAGGGGGGTCTCCTTCTGTTCCGGGGGGAACTTGTATGCAGCGGACCAGCGGGGCGCGCGCGCCGTGGCGCCCAGAGCTGCCCGCGTGGCCATGGAGCTGATCTTGATGACGGCGCCGTCCGTGCCGTAGGGGAGCGCGTGGCGTAGTTTGTCAATGTCCCGCACCGCCTGGCGGGTGGCTTCCAGGGTGTCCGTATAATACACCGGCTCATTGGCGGGAATGCCGCAGCGGTGCAGCATGTCCCAGAAATCCTTTACGTTCTTCAGTTCCGGCCCTTCATAGGCGCCCAGTCCGTGGGCCAGGAAGGCCAGAGGCCGGGCGGCTACCTGCCTGGAGTCCAGCTGCTTGAGGGTCCCGGCGGTGGCATTGCGCGGATTGGCGAAGGCGGGGAGCCCTTCCGAGTCCCGCTCTTCATTCAGTTTGGCAAAGGCTTCATTGAGCATGAATACCTCTCCGCGCACCTCCAGCACGGGAGGGGCCCCAGCGGGAAGGGTGAGGGGAATGCTGCGGATGGTGCGGACGTTGGCCGTCACGTCATCCCCCACGTCTCCGTCCCCGCGCGTGGCCGCATAAGCCAGCCTTCCGCCGCGGTACATGATGGATATTGCCACTCCGTCAATCTTGGGTTCCACGGAGACGGGCACCTGCTCTGTTTTCAGCGTCTTGGCCAGCTTGTTGTAAAATTCCACCAGTTCCTCATCCGGAACGGGAGCGTCCCGCTGCTCAAAAATGTCATCAATGGACAGCATGGGAACCGTGTGCCTGATCTGGTTGAACCCCTGGAGCGGAGCGCCCCCTACGCGGCGCGTGGGTGAATCCGGGTCAGCCAGTTCAGGATGGGCCTGTTCCAGTTTTTCAAGCTCCAGGAACAGGGCGTCATACTCCGCATCGGAAATCTCCGGTTCTGCCTGTTCATAATACAGCCGGTTATGGCGGCGCAGTTCGGAACGCAGGTGGTCCGCGCGGCGGCGCACGGCTTCCTCCGCCTGGTCCGGCTGGGCGGCCGCGTCATTCCCCGCCTGCTGTGGCGCCTGTTTGCCGGACGCCAGGGAAAAAAGGTCTTCCTCCATAAGGAAAATGAGTGAAAAAGAGGGCTATTTGCTCAGTTTAATGACGGAACAAGGCGTTTTGGAATGTTCATGCGCCTTGAACAGGACCGTGCCGTTGACGGCGGGAAGGACGGTATTGTCTCCCAGCAGAACGGCCTTGGAATAACCCTTTGGCAGGGTGACGGCTGTGCCTTCATCCTCCTCGTACCCGGTGGAATCCAGAGGCTGCATGCGGGCGTACTCCGCGCCTTCCGTCAATTCCTTCATGGTCCCTTCACTGGGCGGCTGGGCCGGGCCCTTGTCCGGCGGCGGGGTCAGGAACACGAAAATGTCTCCGTTCCGGTTGATGGAGGCGGGCTGGTCCAGTTCCGTAAAGGCCCGCGTGCCGTATACGGCCTCTCCGTTGATCTTGAGCCACTGGCCCACGCCGCGCATGGTGGCGGCCACTTTTTCCGGAATGGTGCCGTCCGCCATCGGGTTTACGTTCAGCAGGAGGTTGCCTCCCTTGGTGACGCATTCCACCAGTTTTTCAATGACGGTTTCCGGGGACTTGATGTTGGTGTCATACCGGTTGTAGCCCCACTTGTCGCTCACCGTCATGCAGGACTCCCAGTCCACGCCGGGATAGCCGCGCCGGGGGATGAAGCGTTCCGGGGTGATGTAATCTCCGCAGCGCAGGTCCAGCGTGCCGGCCTGGTCCCTGTTTAATCCGGAGTAGGCGTACAGGCGGTTGTTCATGATGACGGCGGGATTGATGGAGCGCACCATGTCCATCAGTTCCGGTGCTTTCCAGCCCTTGGCGCCCTCCATGGCTCCCTGGGAATAATCCCACCACATGATGTCAATGGGCGCGTAACGGGTCATGAGCTCCCTGACCTGCGCGTGCAGGTATTTCTGGTAGGCGGCGTGGTCCCGCGGGATGTTCTTCTTTTTAAGCATCTCCGCCTGCCCGGCGGGATAGCAGAGGTCCGGGCAGATGGTGTTGTCATAAGACGGATGGTGCCAGTCAATGACGGAGTGGTAAAGGCCCACCTTCAAGCCGCGCTTGCGGCAGGAATCCACGTATTCCCGGATGATGTCCCGGTTGATGGCGCTTTTGGCGTCGTAATCCGTCTGGGCGCTGTCAAACAGGCCGAACCCTTCATGGTGCTTGCTGGTCAGCACCACGTACCGGCATCCTGCGTCCTGCGCAAGCTGCGCCCATTCTTCCGTCAGTCCTTCCCTGGGCTTGAACAGGGGGAGGGCTTCCGCGGCGTAGGAGTCCGTATCCGCCTCCACGTTCTTCTGAATCCATTCGGACCCGCCGGGCTTGCCTTTCCATTCCCCGGCCAGCCCGGAATACAGGCCGTAATGGATGAACATGCCGAATTTGGCGTCCCTCCACCACTCCATGCGGCGGCTGCGTCCCTCCGCCGTTTCCTTCACGGCGGCGTGGTTGGCGTCCGCGGGCAGGGGGAGAACGGGAACAGGTGCGGAGAATTCAGCGGGAACCGGAGCGGGAGCATCCGGCGCCGTGTTGCCGCTGCGCAGCTGGGCTGCAAATGCTTCATCCAGGGCCAGGGCGGGTTGTCCGTTCTCCGTAACGATTTTAGTGGCACCCTGCTGGGAGAAGGCCGGAAGCCCCAGGGCTGCGGCCAGGGCGGCAATCGTGGCGATATTCATGATCTTTCAGAATGGTGTGAGGATAGGGGAAGGCCGGACCGGTCAAACGACGTCCGTATCCGCGTAACTGCCCAGGATTTTCAGCATGGAGCAGTGCTGTTCCAGCTCCGGAAGGGTCTCCCGGAGGGGGGATTCCTGGATGTGGCCCACGGCGTCTATATAAAACACGTATTCCCAGTTAATGGCCTTGGAGGGGCGGGATTCAATGCGGATCAGGTTGTTGTTATGCCTTTGGAAGCAGTTGATGACTTCCGCCAGGGTGCCGGGCTTGTGCTGGATGCGGATGAGCAGGGACGTGCGGTCTCTGCCGCTGGGCTGCGTGTCCTGGCGGCCGATGACGACAAAGCGGGTGGTGTTGCCGGGCTGGTCCTGGATGTCTTCTTCCAGAATATTCAGGCCGAACAATTCCGCGGCCAGGGGGCAGCCCAGGGAGGCGCCGCCCATGGACGCGTTCTCCTTGGCAAGAATGCTGGCCTTGGTGGTGGAGGACGTCTCCACGACTTCCGCGTTCGGGAAGTGCCGCAGAATCCAGTTCCGCGTCTGGCCGAGCGCCTGGGGATGGGAATACAGGATGCGGATATGTTCCCGCGGAACGTCCGCCATCAGGGCGTAGCGGATGTTCAGGTTGATCTGGGCGCAGATTTTCAGGGAGGAGGTGGCGAAGAGGTCCATGACGGTGGAGACGGCCCCTTCCGAGGAATTTTCCACGGGCACCACGCCGTACTGCGCCTTGCCCAGGTCAACCATGTCAAATACGTCCTTGAAGCTCTGGCAGGCGATCAGCTTGCAGCTCTTTCCAAACTGCTTGAGCGCGGCCTGATGGCTCCAGGTCCCCTTGGGGCCCAGGTAGGCGATGGTAAGGCCGCCTTCCAGGAAAAAGGAGCAGGAAATGATTTCACGGTAAATGGCCTGGAGGGAAGCCTCCGGGAGCACGCCCGCGTTCAGGCTGTTCAGCTTGTTGAGCAGGGCCGTTTCCCGTTCCGGAACGAAAATGGGGGAATCATGTTCCTTTTTAATGCGCCCGACTTCATGCACCCAGCGGGCGCGGTGTTTCAGCAGTTCCACGATCTGGGCGTCCACCTCGTCAATGGCTAGGCGCGCCTTCGCCAGGGCGGCGGTCTGTTCATCCGGATTTCCGCTTTTCTGCTGCCGGGGGGAAATGTCCGGAGAGGCTCCCTCTCCGTGGTTGGTGTTCTCCATGTCTCTGTGAAAGCTGAGTGTTTAAAGCCGCGTCAGGGTAGCGGTTCCGTGGGGGCAAATCAAGATTAAAGGGGCGTTGCCTCCATGGCGGATTCTTCTTGCCTGCACGGAAGATGCAGGGTAAGTTTATTCCTCCTCAACATGATGAAAAAACCATTGTTACTGACTGCCGTGGCGTGCTGTGCGTGCGCCGTTTCCCATGTGGCCCGTGCCCAGAAGGCGGAGCCCGTGAACGTTTATGTTTCCGGTGTCTCCCTGTCCTTTCCTGATCCTGACGGTGTGGATGACATGTTCACTAAAAATAATAAAGCCGTGGAGGTGGTGCTGGGCTTCGTTGCCCCTAGGGGCTGTAAATTCGTTAAGGGCGGTGAGGACTCACAGCTTGAAGTTACGGATGGCCGCGGCGCCAGGACAAAAGCCAAATTCGACAATTTCTTTACCCGCATTGGTGATTCCGGAGCATTTGCCAAACATACCCTGGGGCTGGAACAGCGGCCCGTGTTTCCCCTGAAGCTGGACGGAGTGGTTAAAATGAAGGTTTCCGAGGGAACCGTGACTTTGCCCGGCCAGGAATTTGACGCACGCAAGGGCGCCAAATTCAAGGTGGAAGGCATGGAGATTACCGTGAAGGCCGCCAAGGGGCAGGGCAAGGCTTCCGGTGAAGTGGAACTGGAATTCAACGACACGCTTAATGTGGAAGAAATAACGCTGACTGACGCGAAGGGCGGCAAGCTGGAGGTTATGGGCGTGTCTAAAAGTTGGTTCAGCATGGGTTCCGTCCCATCCCGCACTTATACGTACCAGGTAAAGAACATGCCCGCTAAAATGAAAGCCGCGGTGGTGGTGAACAAGGGCGTCAAGACCATGGATATTCCCGTGAAGGTGACCGTGGACTTGAGTGCTCCCGCCAAGTAGACGGCATGAAGGGGAATACATTACGGCGGACGATCATGCTTGACTGTTATTTCATTCATTGATAATGATGATAGTATGAAGAAATCTATCAAACTTTGCTCTATCATTTTAACGCTTGCCGGATGCGGTGCCGCTGGAATTGTTCCCGCCTGGGCGGACAGCCCTGCCTCCAATACTGCGGAGGCGGCTGTTTCTCCCGTGGGAAAGGCGCTGGAGAAAGCTGATTTTTTAACCAGGGACAGGCCGAATCCGAAAGCCAAATATTACCTTTTCCTGTATTCCGCCAGTTGGTGCGGCCCCTGCTGCCGGGAGATGCCCCATGTGGTGCGGACCTACCGCAAGGTGCGCCAGACGGATGATGTGGAACTGGTGCTGTTTTCTTGTGACAAGACGGAAGAGGCCGCCAAGGCATGGGCCAGGGAGGAGCGGATGAAGTTCCCCATCATCAAGCCGAAGAAAGGGAACGGCATTCCCGGCTACAAGCCGGGCGGCTCCATCCCGCGGCTGGGGATTGTGGACGGCACGGGCAAGGTCATCATTACGGGGCATCCGGCCACTCTGCTGAAGGACTGGCGCAAGTACTGCAAGCCGGAGGCTGGCAAAAAATAAGAGCCTCAGGGTAGTGCTTCTTCCTCCTGGTCCTGAAACGGGGGCGCTTCAGTTCCGTTCTCCGTCTTCCTCCACGGGGCGGGGTGCCGGGATGGCTCCGTAAAGCCCGTTGGGGAAGAGCTGGAGCCACGGCGTATATTCCGGCGGGATGGGCGCTTCAAACTCCATGCGCTTTCCTGTGCGCGGGTGGTTGAAGCCCAGGCGCCACGCGTGGAGCATGAGCCTGCCAGGTTTGGCCTTCTGCCGTGCAGGTTTGGCGTAAATGGGGTCCCCGATGAGCGGATGGCCCAGATGGAGCATGTGCACGCGTATCTGGTGCGTCCTGCCCGTGTGCAGCGTGCACAGGACCAGGGAGGAATCCGTGGCCGGATCTGCGCAGAGCAGGTCGTAGTCCGTAATGGCGGCTTTCCCGGAGCCCGGATTGACTACCGCCATTTTCAGGCGGTTGACGGGGTGGCGGCCGATGTGGGTGAACACCGTGCCGGAGCTTTGGGAGGGAATGCCCTGGACAACGGCCAGGTAGCGTTTTTCCGTGCTGCGGGCCGCGAACTGCGCCGTCAGGGACTGGTGGGCGCCGTCATTCTTGGCGATCACCAGGCAGCCGGACGTGTCCTTGTCCAGGCGGTGGACGATGCCGGGGCGTTCCACGCCGCCGATGCCGGAAAGATCCCCGCAATGGTGGAGCAGGGCGTTCACGATGGTGCCGTCCGGGTTGCCGGCTGCCGGGTGCACGACCATGCCGCTTTCCTTGTTGATGACCACCACGTCTTCATCCTCATACAGGATGTCCAGCGGGATGTCCTGCGGCTGGGCCTCCGCCGGTTCCGGCTCCGGAATGCTGACGGTGATGGAATCCCCGCGGGCAACGGGGCTTTTGGGCTTGGCCGGGGAGCCGTTGACCAGCACGTCCCCGCTTTTGATCAGGCTCTGGATTCTGGAACGGGAAAGTTCCGGAAGGTGGGCGGCAAGGTATTGGTCCAGGCGGATTTTTCCGTCGGCGTCGTCCGTGGTCAGGTTCATGCTCCGTAGCGTTTGGTCAGTGGCTGTAGGCGGCGGGCGGCAGGTCAATGAACGTGTAGTCCAGTCCGTAAACGTCCTTGAGAAGAAGCCCCAGGGCCTTCACGCCGAATGTTTCCGTGAAGTAGTGGCCGCCGAAGACCAGGTTGATGCCCAGCTCCCGGGCCATGGGGATGTTCCAGTGGGAGCCTTCCCCGGTGACGTAGGTGCGGCAGCCGAGGGCCGCCGCCTGGGCCAGGTCATCCCCGGCTCCTCCGGAACAGATGAAAACGTCCCCGGCCGGGGCATCAGGGGAATCCGCCCAGAAAGCCTGCACGGGAGCGCCCAGGACGGCTTCCAGCCGCTGGGCCAGCTCCCGGCACGTGCCGGAAAAGTCCCCGTGCGTCCCCAGGGACACGCCGTGGTAGTCCAGCCCTTCGTTGGAACATGGCCGGATTCCGCAGGCCTTTGCCAGCAGGGCATTGTTGCCGTATACGGGATGGACGTCCAGCGGAAGATGGGCGGCATAAATCGCCAGGTTCCCGTCCATGGCTGCCTTCAGCTTCCGGTACGCGATGCCCGTGACGGGCTGCATGGACTGCCAGAAAATGCCGTGGTGAAGGAGGAGCAGGTCCGCTCCGGTGTCCAGCGCCGCATGAATGGCTTGTTCCGAGCCGTCCACGGCGGCGGCCACCCTGGAAACAGTGCCGCCGTTTTCCAGTTGAAGGCCATTCAGGGCGCGGGGGGCGTCCGGAATGGAATCCACGGAGAGGATTCCGTCCAGAAAAGCGGTAACGGTTTGCAGTTCAATACTCATGCGGGAGGAATGGTTAATTGTCTTCCGAGAGGCTGGCGCCGAGCAGGCGCACGGCGTCCATATTCAGGATAAAGTAATTCGGGGAGGTATTCACCCTGCCGTAATAAAATCTGCTGTATCCGGCCTCTCCCGCCGGGGCGATCTCCAGCGTGATGACTTTTTCCTCCATTTCCGGTTCCGCGGCGAAGGTGACGCCGCCGGAACCGTCATGGGCTTGGACGGGAGCCGCCTCCTTGTAAACCTGGAGGATGAGTTTCAGGCGGAAAACGGGATTCTTCAGCGCCTCGTGCGCTCTGGCGTCGGTATAGGGAAGCCAGGTGCTCACCTCCATCTTTTCCAGCTCGTCCAGATAGCGGTTGGCGCGGTTCGGATTAATGTTCAGGGTTTCATCCTTCCCGTCCTTGGAAGCCGTCCAGGAATCGTCCAGGCGGTCAAATTTGAGGGCAAGCGGGCCTCCGGAACCGATGCGTTCCAGGTGCATTTCCTTGAGGTCGAACCTGCTGAACGAAAAGAGCTTCTTCTTCTTCCAGGCCAGGGCGTCCGTCAGCAGGTCCTTCATGTACGCGTTATCCAGCATGGCGACGGTGGGCTTTCCGGCCTGGCGGGCATACCAGGAACCGTCCGTCCCCTTGGAGAAGAAGACCGTCACGGGCGCGCGGGGTTCTTCTCCGGGCTTGGGCAGCAGGGACATGGTGAGCGTCATCCTGGGGTTGTCCAGCCCGTACACGGAAAGGTCCGTGGCCTTGTCCGACGCGAATCCCGCCACTTTCCCCAGCTTCACGGTTTTCAGCAGGGAGACCAGGTGCTCCGGATTGGCCTCCTGGTAGCTGGAGCCCTCTGCCGTGTACAGCCAGGTGGGCTTGATGCCCTTCTTTTCATCTCCCTGAATGAAACGGGCGATGGTGGGGTAATCCTGAAAACTCTTGCGGATGGAAAGCCCGGTTATTTTGTAGTCCCCGATGTCCGTGAGCTGCTTGGAGCGCAGAAGGCCCAGGTCCAGCGGAATGTTGCGTACGCCGGGCACCTCCTTGTTGGCCTCTGTGGTCTGCGCCAGCTCAAACACGGCCTTGCGGTCGGAAACCGTGGCCTTCACCAGTTCGGACAGGCTCCCGTTATCGGAAGGGGGGTAAATGCGGAGCGTGACGGGATTCTCCTCCTTTTCCAGTGACTTGCCGTCTTCCGTGCGGCGCCCGGTGAAATTCCTGATGGAGACGGAGGTGATCTGGTCATCCGTCATGTCCGGCACGCTGGTTTCCTCCGGATTGTACACGCGTACGGCGGTAAGCTTCTGGAGGGTGCCCAGCAGCACATCCATCATGGCCGGGTCCGTATCCAGGGAAAGCGGGTAAGTAATTTTCCAGGGGCCGCCGGGAACCTTTCGCTCCAGGGCGATGCGCTGGCCGTGGTTGTTGATTTCAATGGAGGCGGGCATGGCCGGATGCAGGAGCAGGGGGCGGTGGTCCCGGAGCTGGCGGATGCCGGACTTGAACAGGGGCAGGATGTTGCCGGTGCCCACCAGGATGCGGGTGTCCCGTCCGTAGAAATCCGTCTGCATGTAAGTGGTGTCATCCGTGGTCTTGTTTTCCGGATCATCCACCAGCCAGGGCGCGAGGGAACCCAGCGTGTAGCGGGCTACGGTGGAGGAGCGCTTCCCGTCGTCGCTCATCTCCTTCAGGGTAATGGTCACGGGCGTGGTCTTCACTCCGAACTCCTTCAGGGAGGCGGAATCAATCTTGTGCAGGGGCAGCGCGTCCACGATGCTGGTGGAGTACGTATACTGGAGGATGGCCGCCGCCGCGCGGGGGTCCATGCGGTCGTCCCACGGCTTCTCGCACCACCAGACGCCGTTGGGCTTGCGGCGGAATTCGGCCACGTCTCCTACGCAATTGATGCGCATCCAGGAAACCTCGTTCATCTCCTCCCGGGTGTAGGGGAAAAGCCGTTCCCCGGAACTGAAGGCGGTGCGCCCGATGATGCGGGACAGGTTGCCGTCAACGGTCAGGAGCACCGCCGCGCCGATGGCGGCGAGGGTGACGAGGATAAGAAGGATGAAGCGGAATGTGCGCATGTGCTTCCGGTGATGGGCGTGGTGGAGTTAATGGCGGCGCGTGTTCCAGATAATCAGGGCAATCAGCAGCGCCAGCAGGGGAAGGCCGATGTTTGTCAGGAGTTCCAGAATGCCCAGGGCGTTGCGGTCCAGGTTCAGCTTGACGGTCAGGTCATGGCGGGAGCCGAGGCCGCGCAGCTCCTCACGGTCCGTCATCCAGCCGACCAGCGTGCGCATGAAGTCCCTCTGTTCCGGCTTGATCTGCCTGGGCTGGAGCAGGTCCGTATTACCCAGCAGCACCAGGCGCCCGGTGGTTTTATTCTGGTTCACGTCCCCGGCGTTGCCACGGATGAGGGCCGCGCCGATCATCAGGGGGCCGGGATTGTCTTCCTGCGGGTCAAACTTGGCGGGAAACTGGTTGTACTTGGTTTCCCCGTAATAATCCTCCGTCGTGACCAGGAGGGGGTACGGCGTGATGCGCTTCTGCTCTATCGCCGCGTTATCGGAATCCAGGATAAGGGAGATGCTTTCCCCTTCCAGCCCGGTGCTGGAATTCCAGAACTCCCGCGTGCAATTCAGGGAGGGCGCGAAAATGGCGTTAATCTCAAACACGGAGCGGTTGTTCCTATTGCGGAGCATCACGCGGTCATTCTGCGGGCGCAGGCCCTGTTCACGGAGGAAGCGGTACAACTGCCTGGGCGTATCCTGCAGGGGGTCCAGCATCACGAGCACGGCGGCGTTCGGGCGCGCCCAGTACCGTTGCAGCACCTCCGCCTCCTGCGGGGACAGGTCATACTTGGAGCCGATGATCATGAAGCCCGCGGCGTCTTCCGGGATATCCTTCAGGCCGCTCATGCGGATGGGGACGAGCTGAAGGTTGACGGAACGGCAAATTTTGGCCAGGGTGGTGAAGATGCTCTCTTCCTGACTGTTGCTCAGGGCCTCGTTGAAATTGCTCTTGTCCGCGGCGATGTACATCTTGCGGGGTTCTCCGTTGGCCGCCCCGTAAATGCCGGCGGTCATCATGTCTTCAATCTGGAGGGCCACCGCTTTCGTGCTCTTGCCGTCCGGACTGGCAGCGTACACGACGAAGGAATCACCGGGGAGGATGCGCACGTGGGCGGCGTCCGCCTGGGTGCCTTCAAACGTCTTGAGCGCTTTTTCCGTATCTTCCCGGGCGTCAATGATGACCAGGTTCTTCTTGAACTCAATCCCGTAAATGTTCGCAATCTCCCGGGCCTTGTTCGGCTGGCGGAGCGGGTCCACATACTCCACCTTCACTTTTCCGTTGGAATAGCGCTCATACTCTTCCAGCAGGGAGCGCATGCGGGTGTAATTCTGCGTGGTGCGCAGGAAGGCGAACGTGACCTTGACGGGCGTCTTGCGGTCCTGGATTTCAGGGGACTTGAGCATGTTGATGCTCTGCTGGGAAATCTCGTAACGCTGGTCTTCCGTCAGGTCCCGGCGGTAATACTCATGGCAGCCCACGTAATTCAGGCACACGACGATGAGGAACAGCAGGAAAAGCTTGATCCAGGTCATCCAGGGGCGTTTGACCTTGCGGGCGGGGGGCTGGGGGGCTTCCGTGGCCGCGGCGTGGTTATCTGGTGCTTCGCTCATAGATAAAAATAAAAAGGGGTGAAAGGGAAGGGGGAATCAGTGCTTCCAGCGGCGGTGGTCAATGATGCGGATGGTGACGGCCAGCGTCAGGACGGTCATGGTCAGGTAAAACACGATGGGGCGCGTATCAATCAGCCCCGCTGAAAAGCGGTCCAGATGTTCCGAGCAGGACATGTAGTGGAAAATCCCCGCTGCGGGGAATTCCCCCCATACCACGGGAATAAGCCCCATGAAGAAAATCAGCACCAGCAGGCCGATGGTGATGATGCCGGAGATAATCTGGCTGCCTGTCAGGGATGAAGCGAAAATGCCAATGGCCGTGAACCAGGAGCCGACCAAGAGCAGGATGGCGTACGCTCCGGCCCAGTCCGCCAGGCGGTAGGAAAGGGTCATGCCTGCATCATAACCGTAAATCCACTGCACGATCAGGTTGGACCAGTCCGCCAGCAGGGGGTACAGCAGCATGGGCAGCCACAGGATGATGTAAAAGGCGTATGCGGAGAAATACTTGCCCAGGACCACCTGCCATGTCTTGATGGGCGTGGTCAGCAGGGATTCCAGCGTTCCCGTCTTCTCCTCCTCCGCCAGGGAGCGCATGGTGAGCAGAGGGAAGATGAACAGGAAATAAAACCAGAACATGGGGGAATGCAGGATGAAGAACAGGATGCCTTCCTTCTGCGGAGCCAGTTGGAAGGCCTTCAGCGTGCCGGACAGGGAAACGCTCTGCAAAGCCATGACGAAGGCCAGGATGACCCAGCCGTACGGGGTCGTCAGGTAGCTTCTGAGTTCTTTTCTGAAAATGGTGAGTACCGGAGACATGGGGAGAAAAGGAAAAATGAGGAGTGGTAATGGGGAAGGAACGGGAGGTTAATCTTTACGGGTCATTTCCACGAACACCTCTTCCAGGGTGGGGGTGTGGCGGTAAATATGGCGCAGGGGGCAGCCCTGTTCCGCAAGGAGGTGCGCGGCTTTCTCACGGGTATCCGTTCCGGCCTCCGCACGTACGGTCAGCGTATGCCAGCCGTCGGCGTCCGTGCCTTCATGGATCACCTTCTTCACGTGTTCCAGGGCTTCCAGCTTTTCCGTGATCCGGGCCAGGTCCCCGCGGAACTCCAGCGTGATCTTGCCGGCGGCGCGGAGGTTGGCCGTCAGGTTGGAGGGAGTATCCGCGGCCTTGATCGTCCCCTGGTCAATAATGATGACCTTGTTGCAGATCATCTCCACCTCACTGAGAATGTGGGTGGAAAGAATAATGGTGTGGTTGGCGGCAAGGCCTTTGATCAGCTCCCGTATTTGGCGTATCTGGTTGGGGTCCAGGCCATTGGTGGGTTCGTCCAGAATCAGCAGGTCCGGTTCCCCCAGCAGGGCGTCCGCCAGGCCCACGCGCTGGCGGTAGCCTTTGGAAAGGGTGCGGATCATCTTGCGGCGCACGGGCTCCAGGCCGCACTGCTCCACGACCTTGGAGACGGCGGGCCATATCTGCTTGGACCCAATGCCTTTAAGCCTGGCGCGGAACTTCAGGTACTCCGTCACGCGCTGGTCGTCGTAAAGGGGGACGTGCTCCGGCAGGTAGCCCAGGTGCTTGCGCGCCTCCAGGGGATTCTTGACGATATCGAACCCCGCAATCGTGGCGGTGCCGGAGGTGGGGGGCAGGTAGCCGGTCAGCATGCGTAAAGTCGTGGTCTTGCCTGCGCCGTTCGGCCCCAGGAACCCTACGATCTCCCCCTTTTCAATCTGGAAGGAGGCATTCTTTACCGCTTGAAAGCGGCCAAACTCTTTGGAAAGCTGGTCGGCGTGAATCATGGAATCAATGGGAACAGGGTGATTCTAATCCAAACCGCTCCCGTCTCAAGCTTATTCTCCCCTGCGCCGCGGAGACGCTGCCGCCGCTTGAAAAGCAATGCGTGCTGAAAAGGAACAGCGGCCGTTCCAACATACTGGGAGAGGGCTGCCGGGAAGGAAAATCAATCCTTCAAATCCTCCTCCAGCCGCAGGACGATGTCCCGCACGCGCACGTCCTCCTCCATGCGGGAGGCAACCAGCTTATTGGCGTGAATGACGGTGCCGTGGTCACGGCCTCCGAAGGCGTGGCCGATGTCCTTCAGGGAGCACTCCGTCAGACGGCGGCTCAGGTACATGGCGATCTGGCGGGGAAAGGCGATGCTGTTGGGGCGGCGCTTGCCGGTCAGGTCGCTCACCTTGAGCTCGTAAAAATCCGCCACGCGCTTCTGGATGGAATCCACGGTCAGGATGCGGCTGTTTTCCTCCCGCAGGATGTCGCGCAGAAGCTGCTCAATTTTGGCGATGTCCGGCATGTCCCCGGACAGGGACGTAAAAGTGGCTACGCGGAGCAGGGCTCCTTCCAGGCGGCGCACGCTCTTCTGGATGCGGCAGGCCAGAAACTCCAGAATCTCGTCTGACACGTTCATGCCGGCCCGGTCACGCTTGCTGCGCAGGATTTCCAGGCGCGCTTCATCGTCCGGAAGGTTCAGTTCCACCGTAAGGCCGGACTCCAGACGGGCGGCCAGGCGGGAATCCAGGTTGGAAATATCGCATGCGGCGGCGTCCGCGCAGATCACGATCGTCTTGTGGGCGTGGAACAGCTCGTCAAACGTATGGAGGAACTCCTCCACCGTCTTCTCCTTGCCGGAAATAAACTGCACGTCGTCCACCAGCAGGACGTCCGCCTTCCGGTACTTGCGGCGCAGCTTGGCAAAGCTCTGGCCGTTCTGGGTGCGGGAGGCGTCAATAAACTCGTTGGCGAACTGTTCTCCGGTAACGTACACCACATTAGCGGAGGAATCCTGGTGAAGCACCTCATGGCCGATGGCCTGGAGCAGGTGCGTTTTTCCCACGCCGGACTTCCCGTACAGGAACAGGGGATTAAACAGAGCGCGTTCCGACTGGGCGATGGACAGGCCGGCCTTGTAGGCAAAGCGGCTGTCTTCATAAACCACGAAGGAATCGAACGTATACAAATCATTCAGGGACGCCCGTGCTCCCGGGGTGCGTTGTTTTTTGGCCGGGGCGGCAGGGGAATCCTGTACCTGGGGCGTTTTGGTGCGGGAAGGAGCTTTTTGCGGCTGGCTTTCGGAAGACGTTATTGATGCAACCTCGTCCGCGCAGATAAACTTGACCTGGCGTTCCGTGCCCAGGGCCAGCATGGCGGCCTGCTTCAGTTCCGGGGTATAACTGTTCTCCACCCACAGGGCGGCCATGGGATCGTCACACACCAGCGTCAGCGTCTTGCCGGAATCCTCCAGGAGGGAAAACTTGGGAAACCACAATCCATACACCTCCGGAGACATGATTGTTTGCAGGGCTCCTGTGATCCTGGACCAGGTGGCTGACAATTCTGATGGCGGTGTCATTGTTATGGAAATAAAAAATGTTACTGGTTATATGGGGCCGTGAGGCCGTTCCGTCTCGCTACGAGGCCGCCTGCGGATGGAACCGGATTAGGGTCATCCGCAGCCGTGACAGCTCGTGGCGTCCATCGGGATGGAGAAGGCGAACTCATCCGCTTTCAGCTCGACATCCCGGTCGACGGAAGCGCCAAAGTACTGGTTTGCGTCTGTGGAAAAAATATCTTTTTGAAGCAGCGTGAGTCATCGTTCCGTGGTTCTACGTTCCACGGGGGTTCCACACCAAAAAATATTTTAGTCTTGCTTCCTCCGATAATTTAGTCCTCCTGAGTATATTCCTTGCATGACACGGTGAATTGCTTAATATCAACGTATTATCATGTTGTTACGGGCCTAGGTGACGAAAAGGACACGATTACGCCGCCGGAAATCAACCACTTACAGGGACCGGGCCGGAGCAGTCCGGGAAGGCGCGGGAGGGAGGCGGTCCGCATGGTTGACAACGGGCGGCGGGAAACCTAACGTGGCTGCATCATGGAACAGATGGAACAATCCGGGGAAACATGCCAGTCTCTCTGCCAGGGCAAATTTTTGGAACTCTTGAAAGAGGGAAGGTGGGAATACGTGCGCCGGGTCAATGCCAGCGGCGCCGTTATGATTGTGGCCGTGACGAAGGAAGGCGAACTGCTGCTGGTGGAGGAATACCGTGTTCCCCTTCATGCGTGGACCATCGGGCTGCCTGCCGGCATCTCCGGAGACGAAGGGGAGGAAAGCGCCCTGCAATCCGCCCGGCGTGAACTGGAAGAAGAAACCGGATACCGGGCGGACGCCTGGACGTACCTGTTCACGGGTCCCTCCTCTCCCGGATTGACCACGGAAATGGTATCCTTTTATCTGGCGGACGGGCTGCATCGCATATCGGAAGGCGGCGGGGTGGCTCATGAAAACATCACCGTGCACCGCATTCCTCTTCCGCTGGTGCATGGCTGGCTGATGGATCAGATAGGGCAGGGAAAAGTGGTGGACCCGAAAATCTTCATGGGCCTCTATTTCCTGTCTCACTCTGTAAATGGCGTGGGACTGGAGGAATAATGACGTCCTGCGCCGTAAACGTCCGGACGCAAGGAACGGCTTTGAACGCGAGCCGTAGGAAATGGTTGTAGGAAAAGAACGATTCATCATCAATGATTTTTCTGGATGGAAAAGCGGCCTGTCGTCATAAAATGCTCCGGCCCCATAAAAAAATCTGGACATTCTTTCCGATCCGGGCTAAATATCTCCCCGCTTTCCAGCACCAACCACTTAACGGCAGGGTAGCTCAGTGGTAGAGCAGAGGACTCATAAGCCTTTGGTCGGGTGTTCAAATCACCTCCCTGCTACCATCTTCAAAGCCCCTTAAATCCAATGATTTAAGGGGCTTGTTATTTGTAAATACAATGTCGTTTCCGTACTAAAAAACAGGGGAAAGCTATTTTATAATCAGAAAAGCATGCAAAATGGTTCCTAATTGAATCAGCAGTTTGAAACTAAGTTGCATTGTACTTGCATAAGTTGTTAAGCTTGCTGGTAAATTACAATGGTATACGTTAATCCGTTACTCATCGTCAGGTCAACCAATCCAAGACGCTCTGCATTTGTGTTGTTAATTGTCAGGGATAAAGTAATTCCAGCACCCTCTGCCAGGGTCACAACCACCCAATCGGGGTGGCTTATCACCTGGCAGGTTTTATCTTCCAAGGTAATAGTAACAGATAAATTTTGAGCCTCGGAAGTAGGTTTAAACAAGCTCTGACTAAGCGGATACCTGCCTCTCGTTTTGACGATGGGGCCGTCGTATACGCAAACGAACTTATCCCTAAGCGCAAAGACATCTCCATCATACAGCTGTATGCCCAATATCCCGTCCCGTCCATGATTACTCATGGCTAACGCGTAATCAGCCCAGCCATTATTGTTGGCATAACCTATGTAATAGTAATTGCCTCCCAAGTCTTGAACAAAAAGATAATAATTATTATACCATTGCCTTAATTCAAGGCTGCCATAATTGTCATTGTAGCCAGGTTTGTACAAAATCAGCCGCACCCAATCAGGCTGCATTACAGCATATAAATATTCCAGATTGCGGCCATTGAGTAAATCATCCCGGAATCCTGCAACGAATCCGCACCTCTGTTTACCATCCCCGCCTGTTGATGCAGGCCACACCATTGCACTGCCTCCGGAATAATTGCGCCCGATTGTATTAGGAGTATTGCCTTGCGGCAAAAATAGTGGATGGGACAAATCGGATAGATCCAGTTACACTGACGTTTACTGATTCAGCCTCAGTCCGAAGACTCCGGATTTGCGGCCGCTGAGTTCCAGGGCGCGCAGGCGTTCCGGGGGGAGGCAGTCACGGGAGAATTCTGCGTAGTGCATGCGGTCCCGGAAGTAGTGGACGGCGCTCTGGGAGAGGGCGAAGATGAATTCCATGCCCATTTCCTCCGCTTTTCTTCTGGCGAATTCGCATAGCGTCCGGCCATAGCCGCGGCCTTCATGGCGGTGCTTGATGTACAGGCAGCCCAGTTCCGCGCTACGGTGCTTCGGGTAGGGATAGACGGCCACACAGCCCACGATGCTGTCGTCCAGGGTCAGCACGTAATAGTCATCCATTCTGGCGGCGATGTCCTCATAGTTCCGGTTGACCAGCTTGGAGTCCACCACGGAGCGGGCGATCATGGAGAGGAGTTCCGGAATGTCCTCTTCCTTCAAGGGGCGTATTTCCCGGTAGGAGTCCGTGTGGACCATGGTGCCCACGCCTTCTTCAGAGAAGAGTTCCTCCACCAGCACGCCGCGTATTTTTCCGTCCAGCAGGTGTACGCGGGGGATTCCGGCGCGGCAGGCTTCCGCCGCCTGGTCCAGCAGTTCCCGGTGAGTTACTTCTCCTTCCATTCCCGCTACTTCCGATTCCAGAATGGCGGCAATCGGATGGCCGTCACGGGAGGGAACCTTGTGGTCGTTGAGCAGGGCGATGTATTTGGACGCCCCCAGGCTGAATGCCATGCGGACGGATTCCGGATCAAAGGAGCCGGAACGTCCGGAAGCCACTACGGGGATTTGATGCCTCCCCAGAATTTCCCGGACTCTTTCCTGGACAAGCTGGCCGCCTTTCAACGGCGCTTCCACCAGGGCGGAACGCATTTCACAGACGCGCGTATGTTCGTACAGGGCGGAGGCGTCCGTTCCTTCCACAATGAGCACGGGCCTGACGCCTATTTCCTGAAGAACGTCCAGGTCCAGCAGCGCGTCCACCAGTTCCTCGGAATTCACCAGGGGGCGTTCCACATGCACGGCAAAGATTTTATCCCGGAAGTACGGGACATACTCCAGCACGGAACGGACGTTGGTGGATTTGTTGGGCGGGCGTGTGGTCAAGGGCGGACCGGAAGCTTGAAGGCGGAGAAAACGGGCTTTCCCGTTTCCTCCGTCCGGAAGTGGCAGGTGGTGTTTTTAGTACGTGCGGGTCTCGGAGGAATCCCGGTTGTCCATGGTTTCCGCGAAGTCCTGGGAATCAAGAGTGACGGCAATTTCCTCGTCATCACCCGCGGCAGGCGTTTCCGCCGGAGCTTCGGAGATTTCCTCCTTGCGGAGAACGATGCTGACTTTGCGCTTGGGCATGACCAGTTTGGGTTCCGCCGTGGCGGGCTGGTAGCCTTCACCGATGGTTGTGGCGTCAGAGATGACGGCCGGGGCCTGTTCCGGTTCCGGCTGTTGTGCGGACTGGTGTTCCCGTGCACGGGAGACTTGTTCCCGCAGGGCGGAAAGCAGGTCGGTAGGCATGCCGTCAAAGCCGATTTCCGGCAGGTTGGCGCCGTCTTCCTGATTTTCATCGGAAGAGTCAAACTGGGGCAGGCTGGCCAGGAAGTCTTCAAAGGCGTCCAGGTTGGTGGTGCTCTTGAAGAGGTTGCCGATTGCTTCCCCCTTGATGCTTTCCATCAGGGTAACGAACAGGTCGTAGGCTTCAGACTTGTATTCCACCAGCGGGTCCTTCTGGCCCTGGGCGCGGAGGCGCACGCCTTCCCGCAGGGAGTCCATGTTGTACAGGTGTTCCTGCCACATTTTGTCAATGGCTCCCAGGATGATCTGGCGTTCCATGTGGTCCAGGTATTCCGGACGTTCGCGGGAGGCCTTGTCTTCATAAGTGGCCTTGACCTTGTCAATGAGGAAGGCGATGGTGTCATCCATCTGGCGTTCTTCCAGCTTGGCGGCGTCCGCCGTCAGTCCCAGCGGGAAGGAGGAGTTCATCCAGGAGAGCAGTTCGTCCGGATGGGTGAGGCCTTCCGAGTCCGGATCCAGGAATTCATGGGCGCGGGTGGCGATCACTTCTTCCAGGATGTCGTAAATCATTTCGCGCGGGTTTTCCGTGGAGAGCACTTCATTACGGTAGCCGTAAACGATTTCACGCTGCTTGTTCATGACGTCATCGTAATCCAGCACGTGCTTGCGCCACATGTAGTTGCGCTGTTCCACGCGTTTCTGGGCGGATTCCACGGATTTGTTCAGGAAGCTGTGTTCCAGGGCTTCGCCGTCGGCCACGCCCAGGCGTTCCATCATCTTGGTCATGCGCTCCGCCGCGCCGAAGTTGCGCATCAGGTCATCTTCAAAGGAGATGAAGAACTGGGAGGCGCCGGGGTCGCCCTGGCGGGAGCAGCGGCCGCGGAGCTGGCGGTCAATGCGGCGGGATTCGTGGCGTTCCGTACCCAGCACGAAGAGGCCGCCGAGGTCGGCTACGCCTTCGCCCAGCTTGATGTCCGTACCGCGGCCTGCCATGTTGGTGGAGACGGTAACGGCTCCCCGCTTGCCGGCCAGGGATACGATTTCCGCTTCGCGCTGGTGGTTTTTGGCGTTCAGCACTTCATGGGGGATTTTGGCCCTCTTGAGCATGCGGGAAAGCGTTTCGGAGGCATCCACGCTGGCCGTGCCGATCAGGATGGGCTGGCCCTTGCCGTGGAGTTCCTGGATCTTGTTGATCACCGCATTGAATTTTTCACGGCGGGATTTGAAGATAAGGTCGTTCTGGTCTTTGCGGATGCAGGGGCGGTTGGTCGGGATGGGAAGAACGTCCAGCTTGTAAATGTCATGGAATTCCGCTGCTTCCGTTTCAGCCGTACCGGTCATGCCCGCCAGCTTCTTGTACAGGCGGAAGTAGTTCTGGATGGTGATAGTGGCGTAGGTCTGGTTTTCACGTTCCACTTCCACGCCTTCTTTGGCTTCCACGGCCTGGTGCAGGCCGTCGCTCCAGCGGCGTCCCGGCATTTCACGGCCCGTGTTCTGGTCAATGATGATGACCTTGTCTTCCTTGACGACGTATTCCACGTCTTTTTCATAAATGCAGTAGGCCTTCAGGAGCTGGGAGGTGGTGTGTAGGCGGGCGCCCGTCTCGTCAAGCTGCTTGGTCAGTTCATTCTTGCGGCGCAGCTTGTCCTTTTCCGTCATGCGGGGGTCTTCATCCATTTCCGCAAAGGCGGTTCCCAGGTCCGGCAGCACGAAGTCCTCCGGGTGGCCGGGGGAGATGACTTCACGGCCTTTTTCCATCAGGTCGGCGTCGTGGGTTTTTTCATCCACGGTGAAGAACATTTCCTCCTTCAGCTTGTAGAGCTCTTTCTTGCGCGTATCCTGGTAAAGGGTCAGTTCATATTTTTCCACGATGCGGCGTAGTTCGGGGTCCTGCATGGCGCGCAGGAAGGCGCGGTGGCGGGGCTGCCCCATCTTTACCTTGAAGAGGCAGCGGCCCACTTCCTCGGTACGGCCTTTTTCCTGGGCTTCCAGAGCCTGGGCCATCAGTTCGTTGCAGAGGTCCGTCTGGGCCTTCACCACGCGTTCAATGGCGGGGCGCAGGGTGTCGTACTGCTGTTCCCGGGTGACGACCGCCGGACCGGAAATAATGAGGGGCGTACGGGCTTCGTCAATAAGGATGGAGTCCACTTCGTCCACAATGGAGAAGTAATGGCCGCGCTGCACCTGTTCTGTTTTGGAGGTGGCCATGCCGTTGTCGCGCAGGTAGTCGAAGCCGAATTCGGCGTTCGTGCCGTACGTGATGTCGCAGGCGTACTGCTCCCGGCGCAGCTGGGAGGGCATCATGCTCTGGATGCAGCCCACGGTCAGTCCCAGGAACTGGAAGAGCATGCCCATCCATTCGGAGTCGCGGCGCGCCAGGTAGTCGTTCACGGTGACCACGTGCACGCCCATGCCCGTCAGGGCGTTCAGGTACACGGGCAGGGTGGCGACAAGCGTCTTGCCTTCCCCCGTGGCCATTTCCGCGATGTAGCCGCGGTGCAGGGCGATGCCGCCCAGCAGCTGCACGTCAAAGTGGATCATGTCCCATACCTGCTTTTGTCCGCAGATGTCGCGTTCTTCCCCGCAGAACAGGCGCGCGCCGTGTTTGACGGCGGCAAAGGCTTCCGGCAGGATCTGGTTCAGGTAGCGTTCGCGCAGCTTGTCAAACTGGGGCGTGATGTTGTTCCAGGCGGCCTTCCCCTCTTCAATGGAGGCGGGAGTGGCTTCCACGGCGGGAAGGGCGGCGAACTCGTCTTTCAGGGATTCAAAGCGGGCGTTCAGCTTGGCGGCGATGGCTTCCAGCTCTTCCTGCGGCGCGGCTTCCACAATGCGCACGGGCGGAAGTTCCATGGGGAGGAAGCGGTGCAGGTAGCCTTGCCATTCACGGGTTTTTTCAAGCAGGAAGTCCTGCCCCTTGCCGTTCCATGATTCTTCAATGGAAACGATCTGTTCTACAATGGGGCGCAGGCGGCGCACTTCACGCTGGTTTTTGGTACCGACAATCTTGGTTAGAATCCACTTAATCATCTTTGTCTTGTTGAAAATTGACGAGAGATAGAGGCGCTTTCAGCGATCTAAGAATCGAAAAATACTAGCGGCTTCCTGTAGAAATGCAAGCACGGGCCGCCATTTGACTTCATGATGACGTAATAGATTGGGTTTGGGCGGCATCGTTCTTTCTTTCTTCCGTTTTTCCTTGAACCTTCATTTATCCTGGAGGAATGTGTAGGAGAAAGGAGAGAATGACGATGCATGGAGTATTCCATTCCGCCGCGCTTGTTCTTTTTCTGCCGGTCATCTGCATCATGGCCGGATGCCAGGAAAACGGCGCCGTAAAACAGCAGGATGTGAACTTGCTGTCGGAAGGAATTGACGAGGACGGCAACCTTTTCATGCATTTTGAACTGGATTCCCGTTACCAGGGGGACCTGTATGCGGAAGTATCCGTACAGGGGGATGAAATAAGCATCGCCCTGTACACGCATTCCACCCCCGGAGCTTCCAGAAAGATACCTTATGCGGACGGGTACAGGCTTGTTGTCCCATGGCCTGAGGGGACGGATTCCGTGGACGTCAGCCTGTGCGGCATGAAATTGGGAGGGTGGGAGAAAAAGAGGGAGTAGCGGTGGCTGTTTTCCTTCAAGGCCCGGGTTGTTATCTGAATGTTAACAGAAGCTTCTGTTTTTCCGTGTTTTCCTGTGGTAGGAATGGGGAATGAAGCCTTTCCTGTGGATGACGTGCGCCGTGCTGGCCGCTTGCGCCATCGGCTTTTCAACATACCGCATGCTGGTGATAGGCGTATCTGAAAGGATTCCGGCTACGCGCCTGGTGATTGAAGCCGACGCTTCCTGTTTATCAACCATGGGCATGGTACCGTTGGAAGATCCCTTCATTTTTGATACGGCCCACAGTCCGGCCTTTGAGCTGAGGGAGGGGAAAAGCCGTCTCACGCTGGCGGAATGTATCCTGGAAGCACGTCAAAAGAACGTTTTGGACGGGGTTCTGGACAGGATAGATACCCAGCGGTCCCTGCGCCTTTACGTGGTTTGCCGCGTCTCAGGTGAGATCAAGGAGGCATGGCTGGATGATGAGGGTAATGGGGAAGACACAGCCCTCCTGAGAAGGGCCGTTGCCGTTCTGGGGTGTTATTGGCTGCTGCGCAACTTTTGTGATGATGAAGAGCTGTTTTTCAGATGGATGCGGCTTTCTCTGAAAAGCAGGAAGGCGGAGGTGCTGGATGCTTCCGTGGAGTACCTGTTTCCCTGGCTCAAGCCGGATAGGGAGCAATATGTTCATGGGCGGTGGATTTCAGACATTGAATCAGTAACCTATGACTGCCTCCCTCCGGGGAGTAATGCAGGAGCTGCTGTTTCGTGGCCCTACCTGTTTACGGTGAGCAGCCGGAAAAATGGTTCTTCCGGCCTGTTGGAGATTCGGTGCCCAGCGTTGAAAGGGGCACTGCTTACCTTGGAGATACCACTGGATAACCGTACTCTTCATCCCCGTGAGCTGTTGCCTTTCCGGATTTGGGAAGATGGTCACGGATGGCCTTATCCATGGAATGTCCGGCTCGTGGGAGTGCCGCCCGTATGGGTGCCGCCCATGAAGATTCCTGAAGATGCGTCTTCATCGTCCCTTCCCTCCATCCCCGGAGATTTTCGTTCCTGTCCGGAGGAAGACATGCTGCCGGAATTGGAATGATGGCCATGAAACGGGAAATGGCAGTGTACGCAGCCGGTTACGGCATGAGCCGAAGGGAGGCGCCGGGGCAGAGGCGGGCATCATTCATGACAGGCGCATCTCTTGGAATGATTCCAAATTGATGGTATACTTGCCCCATGAGTCATTGTGAGGATGGGCGCATCCGCATCCGCGGCGCCCGTGAGCATAATTTGCAGAATGTGGATGTGGATATTCCCCTGGGGCGTTTGACGGTGGTGACCGGACCTTCCGGCTCGGGAAAAACAAGTTTGGCGATGCATACGCTGTATGCGGAAGGGCAGAGGCGTTACATGGAAACCTTTTCCCCTTACGTGCGCCAGTTCATGGACCGCATGGACAAGCCGGATGTGGATGCCGTGGAGAACATTCTTCCGGCGATTGCCCTGCACCAGCGCAACTCTGTCCGGACGTCCCGCTCCACGGTGGGAACCATGACCGGGCTGAATGATTACTGGAAATTCGTTTTCGCCCGGCTGGCCGTGGGCATGGACCCGGAAACCGGCCGTGAAATTAGGCCGGAGACGCCCGGCTCCATTGATGAGAAGCTTCATGCGGAATTTCCCGTCGGGACGGAACTGATGATTTGCCTGGAGGTGGCGCGGCCGGAGTCCGTGGACCTCCCCACGCTGAAAAGGAATCTGGTGGCCCAGGGGTATTTGCGCGCCTTTGCGCATGGGGAGTCTCTCCGGCTGGAAGATGAAGAGTGGACCCTGGAAGAAGGCGAACCTTTGCTGGTCATCCAGGACCGCGTGAAACTGGTGGAAGACCAGCGGGAACGCAGGCTGGAAGCGCTGGAAACGGCCATGCGCCTGGGCGGCGGCGTGGCTCATGTGATTCCCCGTGTGGACGGCGTCTGGCTGCCCGCCATGAAGTTCCGCGGTGACTGGTATCCGCTGATGGAGCCGAGACCCGGACTGTTCTCCTTCAATTCTCCGCTGGGCGCGTGCCCGGAATGCCGCGGTTATGGCCGCGTGATCACCATTGACTACACCCGGTGCATCAAGCCGGAGCTCAGCGTCAAGGACGGGGCCATTCATATCTTTGAAGGGGAGAGCAAGGTATTTTCCGAATGCAAGAAAGACCTGATGCGCGGCTGGCGCAATAATTCCCGGAAGGTCCGGCTGGACGTGCCGTGGAAGGACCTGAAGCAGTGGGAACGGGACTGGCTGATGCACGGGGACGGGGAAAACCCGGATGAAATGTATGAAAAGGGCTTGTGGTACGGCATTACGGGCTTTTTCAAATACCTGGAAAGCCGCACGCACAAGATGCACGTGCGCGTGTACCTGAGCCGTTTCCGCACGTACCAGGAATGCCCGTCCTGCCATGGCTTGCGCCTGAGGCCGGAAGCCCTTCAGTTCAAGGTGGGCGGCAAAAGCATGCCGGAGCTCTCCAGCATGCCCATGGATGAACTCCTGGCCTGGGTGGACAAGTATGTAACCCCTCGCGCGCATGAAGATGCCGGCCTGAAGCATGCCGTGGCGGAATTGAGAAGCCGCCTGGAATACCTGAATGAAGTGGGGCTGGGCTACCTGACGTCCGACCGCTCCACGCGCTCCCTTTCCGGCGGGGAAATTGAACGCGTAAGTTTGACCACCTGCCTGGGCGCTTCCCTGACGGATACCCTGTTCGTGCTGGATGAACCTACCGTAGGCCTTCATCCGCGCGATACCTCCCGCCTGATCTCCGCCATGAACCGCCTTAAAAAGCGTGGCAATACGCTGGTGGTGGTGGAGCATGAGGAAGCGGTGATGCGTGCGGCGGACAGCCTGGTGGACATGGGCCCCGGCTCCGGCCGGGAGGGAGGGAAGCTGGTTTATTCCGGAGAACCCGCCCTGATAGGAGACGTTGCGGAATCCCTGACGGGGGCCTTCCTTTCCGGCAGGCGGCGCATCGCCGTGCCCGGAAAAAGGCGCAAACCCCGCAAATTCCTGAAAGTCTCCGGCGCCACACGGCACAACATGAACAAGCTGGATGTGGATATTCCCCTGGGTGTGTTCACCTGCCTGACCGGCGTCAGCGGTTCCGGAAAGAGTACCCTGGCGCATGATGTCCTTTACCTGAACGCACTGGTGGAAAAGGGCGGCGTGTGTGAGGAGGAACCCGCCCATGTCAAATCCATCAAGGGCTGGGAGCTGCTGGATGAAGTGGTGATGGTGGACCAGAGCCCGATTGTCCGCACCCCGCGCTCCACCCCTGCCGTATATGCCGGGGTATTTGAAGAAATACGCTCCCTCTTTGCGGAGACGGAGACGGCCCGAGCGCGCGGCATGAAGCCCGGCTTCTTCTCCTTCAACAGCGGGGACGGCCGCTGCCCCCGCTGCATGGGCATGGGGAGTGAAAAGGTGGAGATGCAGTTCCTTTCAGACATTTTTGTACAGTGCCCGCTGTGCCACGGCTCCCGCTACGGGAGCGACGTGCTGAGCGTGTACCGGGACGGCAGGAACATTGCGGATATTCTCGGCATGACGGTGGCGTCCTCGCTGGAATATTTCAATGGGGAAAAAGGGGCCAAGGCCTCCCGCATTGCGTCCAAGCTGGGCGTGCTCCAGCGCGTAGGGCTGGGGCACCTGACCCTGGGCCAGCCCCTGAACACCCTCTCCGGCGGGGAAAACCAGCGCCTGAAGCTGGCCAAAATCCTGCTGGACCAGATAGGCTCCGGAGCGAACAGTCCCAAAATGCTGATTCTGGACGAACCGGGAACCGGGCTCCACTTCGCGGATATTGAAGTGCTGCTGGCCGTGTTCCGGGAACTGGTGGAGCAGGGGCACACCCTGCTGGTCATTGAGCACAATCCGGAATTCATCAAGTCCGCGGACTACGTGATTGACCTGGGGCCGGAAGGCGGCGCGGGCGGCGGCCATGTGGTGGCTGCCGGCACGCCGGAGGAAATCGTGGGCGCCGGGAAGGGATATACGGGCAAGTACCTCAGGGACGTGCTGGAAGGCCGACCCTCCGTGTATGATCCGGCGGACGCCTCCGTGCAGGAATCCGCAGACATGGACATACCGGAAGGCATAATGGCCCTGCGCGGCGCGCGGCACCACAACCTGAAAAATGTGGACCTGGATGTGCCGCGCGGGGAAATGACCGTGCTGACCGGCCTTTCCGGGTCCGGGAAAAGCTCCCTGGCCTTTGACATCTTCTTTGCGGAAGGCCAGAGGCGGTTTATGGACGTCATGTCCCCGTACGCACGGCAATTCACGGAACAACTGGAAAGCCCGGACATTGACCGCCTTACCGGCCTGCCTCCCACGGTAGCCATTGAACAGAACATGTCCCGCGGGGGGACCAAATCCACTGTGGGAACCGTCACGGAAATCTGGCAGTTCATGCGCCTGCTGTATGCCAAGCTGGGGCAGGCCTACTGCCCGCAGTGCGGCGTTCCGGTGGGTAAAAGGTCGGAATCGGAAGTGGTGGAGCTGGTGGTGCGTGAATTGAAAAAACATGGCCGCGTGGCGTTGCTGGCTCCGCTGGTGCGTGGGCGCAAGGGGCACTACGCGGACCTGGCCCGCTGGGCGGAAGGCAAGGGATATGAGGAAATGTGGGTGGATGGGGCCTTGGTCCCCCTGAGCGGCTTCCAGCCGCTGGACCGTTACTCCAGCCATGACCTGGATCTGGTTGTCTCAAGGCCGGAGGCCTCCTGGACCCCGGAAAAGCTTGCCGGAGCAGTACATGCCGCTCTGGAAATGGGTGAAGGGTTTTTACAGGTGCTGGCGCCCGGTTCCAGCCGGCCGGAGCTGATGGGCACCAAGCTGGCCTGCGCCTCCTGCGGGCAGTCCTTCCCGGAGCTGGAGCCGTACACCTTCTCCTTTAACTCCCCGCGCGGGTGGTGTCCCGTTTGCCGCGGGCATGGCATCGTGGGCAAGGGAAAGATGAAGGAAGACCAGGCACAATCACTGCTGGAAGCTGAACTGAAATATGACCGGGACCTGGCCCGCCAGGCGGACGACGACAAGGGAGTGAAAGTCTGCCCCGCCTGCCAGGGCGTGCGGCTGAACGAATTCGCGCGTGCCGTGCGGCTTCAGGGGGTAACCCCCGGTGAAATCGCCTCCCTGCCTGCCGTGGCTGCCGCGGAACTGGTGAAGGGGTGGAAATTTGAGCGGGAGGAAGCCCTCATCGCCCGTGACGTGGTGGCGGAAATCACGCAGCGCCTGAACTTTCTCCATCGCGTGGGGCTGGGGTATCTTTCCCTGGATCGCAGCGCCACGACGCTCTCAGGCGGGGAAACCCAGCGCATCCGCCTGGCCTCCCAGCTGGGCTCCCACCTGCGCGGCGTGCTTTACGTGCTGGATGAACCCACCATCGGCCTTCATCCGAAGGACAATGAACTGCTGCTCGGCACGCTGGATGAACTCAAGCGCCGGGGCAACACCCTGCTGGTCGTGGAGCATGATGAAGACACCATGAAGCGTGCGGACCACATTGTGGACATGGGGCCGGGCGCGGGCATCCACGGCGGCCAAGTGGTGGCCCGGGGAACCTTTGAGGAACTGGCCGCCATGCCGGACTCCGTAACGGGCGCGGCCCTGCATCACAAGCCGCAGCACCCCTACCGGGGCAAAAGGCGCAGGATTCCCGCCAAAAAGGAGGAATCCGCATGGCTGCGGGTGGGAGGCTGCTGCCTGAACAACCTGAAGGACGTGAACGTAGCCATTCCCAAGGCGAGGCTCACGGTGCTCACCGGCGTATCCGGCGCGGGGAAAACCTCCCTGATGACGGGAACCATCCGGCTGGCGGCGCGCCAGGCCATCGGGGACAAGCTCACGCGGGATCAGAAAAAGCTGTGGAAAACCTCCTCCGGGTTTGACACGCTGCGCATGGTGTACGGCGTGGACCAAAGCCCCATCGGCAAGACGCCACGTTCTACGCCCGCCACCTATGTGGGCTTTCTGGATGACATACGGACCCTGTTCGCGCAGACGGCGGACGCCCGCAGGCTGGGCTTTGACCGCGGGCGCTTCTCCTTCAACACGGGGCAGGGCAACTGTGAATCCTGCAAGGGAACGGGCATGCAGAAGCTGGAAATGGACTTCCTGCCGCCCTGCTACGTGCCGTGTGAAACCTGCCGGGGCAAGCGCTATAATGCCGCCACCCTGACCGTGAGGTACAAGGGGAAAACCATTGCTGACGTGCTCCAGATGGACTTTGCGGAAGCGGCGGAATTCTTTGAAAGCCAGCCCCGCATCTCGGACCCCCTCAAGCTGCTGGCGGAAACCGGCCTGGGCTACCTGACCTTGGGGCAGGCTTCCAACACGCTCTCTGGCGGGGAAGCCCAGCGGCTCAAGCTGGTGACGGAGCTCATCAAGGGGCGGCGCGTCAGCCGGAACGCCCTGATGAAAGGCAAGGAACTGCCCGGTGACCTGTACCTCATTGAGGAACCCTCCATCGGACTGCATCCGCGGGACGTGCGGCTGCTCATTGACGTGCTGCACCGCCTGGCGGACCAGGGGAACACGGTCATCGTCATTGAACACAACACGGAAATCATGGCGGAGGCGGACTATATCATCGACATGGGCCCCGGCCCCGGTGAAGCCGGAGGAACCATTGTAGCGGAAGGAACCCCGGAGCAGATAGCCAAAAAGAACTCCCCCACGGCGGAATACATCCGCCGGGAGCTGAATCCGGACGGCGTGTAACCCGTTAAATCAAAAACCTTGTTTTCAGGACCGTTCCGGAATTACCGGAACGGTCCTTTTTATGGAGAAAAGGAATGGATGGAGGCAGACGGTGGGGCGTTGGCCTGGTCACAGCGCCGGAATGCTTTTAAAGGAAAAATCAGCTATTCTGAAAATGGAGGAACGGAATTACTGCTGGAAATGTCTCAAAGGAAGTGCAAGGCTGTGTTCCGCATAAGCCCTTCTATTCCTGCGGCAGCGGTTGGCAAACACCGGAGAGGCAGACGGCAACGTATGTAAAGGAAAAAAAGCTTTGCACTGCGGTGAAACAACAAGCAATGAATATGGTGGAAAAAATAGTATTTGAACCGTTGGCAGACTCCCACCGGGAGGCCGTCATCCGTATCTTCAATTATTACGTGATGAACGGAACGGCCGCTTTCTCGGATGCGGAACTGCCAGAATCCTTTTATACCCATATTCTGGAACGTGTAAAGGGTTATCCGGCGTATGCCGTGGCGGACTGCCGGACCGGGGAAGTAGTGGGCTTCTGCTTCCTGAGTGCGTATAAGCCCGTACCCACATTCCGGGAAACGGCCACCATCACTTACTTCATTGCTCCCTCCCATCTTGGCCAGGGCATTGGCCGGATGTGCCTGGGCCGTCTGGAAGAGGATGCCGTGAAGCAGGGAATCCGCCATATCATTGCGGAAATATCCTCTGAAAACGAACAAAGCATGTCCTTTCACGCCAGCCAGGGCTTTGTACATGCCGGGCGTCTGAAAAACATCGGCTTTAAACTGGGCCGCACCTTTGACATCGTTTACATGCAGAAGGAAATCAAGTGATCAGCGCCGGTAATGTAGCGTGTAATATGAGGAAGAGAATTTCCGAAAATTCTCTTCCTCACGCTATTTTGATGATTCCTCTGTCTTCTCCGATTACCGGAAAAGACTCGCTGACAATGTGCCGTCCTCCCGGCGCATCATTTCTTCCGCCTGCGTTGCGAGCATATTGTTCTGATGAAACTGTGAAACAGGGATAGGCATCATAAGAAAATGCCCTGATGCCGGAGGCGTCCCGGACGTAGGTCATCTGTCCAAGCTGGTTGTAGGTGAACTCCCATCCTGGCGTATCATCACTGTGGGAGACGGAGACAAGTTCTCCGGTAAGGGAAGCATATGTATACGTTGTCACAGCGCCTCGTGCTTTGGTCGATGTCTCCAGACGGTTAAATTTATGTAAGTCTTTATTGTGCAGGAGACGTCGGCATAGGTCTTTTTCAATTCCAACCCCATAGCTTCGTCATAGAGCCACGTGGTGGTGTTCCCGTCAGTTCGGTCGGATAGATTTGGTATTGATGTCTCCTTCGTCGGCCCGGAAGGTGGTTAGCTTCGTCATAGGAGAAGCAGACCGGCTGGATGACCGTGTCGTAATCGGCTATTTTTCTGCCGTGCCCTGACGCGCTGCTACCCGGAACTGGAGCAAATGCACCTGATCGACTACAAGGTGCGCGTGCTCTCTCCCACCCGGACGAACATTCCGGACGCGGTGGAAGAAAACGGCACCGGCTCCAATGTCCGCGTTCTCATTGAATCTTCGGACGGCGTCGCTACCTGGACTACGGTGGGCGTCTCCTATAACATCATTGAGGCCAGCCTGGAAGCTCTGGTGGACGCCGTCACGTGCAAGCTCTACAAGGCGGAGCAGGCCAGATGGCGCGCGGAATGCTGATAAACGGCGCCCCTGAAGAACTGACCTCTTGACGATCGTTATATTCTCTCTGAAGCGCAAGGCGGCTTCCGTCAGGAAGAGAAGGCGTGCTCCAGGTAAAATTCATTTAAATTTTACTTCATCCGGTGTTGGCATGTTTTCCGGAAGATCAAAGGGAGGGATTGTGGGACAATGGTAATGAAGTATATGGGGAGCCTGTTTCGTGGTCAGGGGATGGTTTTTAGGTTTAAAGTGAAATACTTGAACGGTACCTGGAGATTCATTGGCATAACAATGGTTTTCAACGTCGTACATCAATGTCCAGTTGACGGTTGAAAAAATGCCGTACCGTTTGTCCCTTCCATGTTGGTCCGTTCTGGTGTATTCGCCCAACTGGGCGATTCCCTGGACAACCACGCATAAATAAGGGCGGCTTCCCAGGCTTACAGGCTGTTGCCGGCCATTGTGGAAAATGAGTTCCTGGTTGAATGGAATGATCAAAACCGGAAGCCATCCGCGGGAGCAGGGCCATTCCGGGAACATAGATAGGTATTTCCATTCCTTTTGTACGACCGGCAGTTGATTTCTCGTGACCATCCATAAATAATCACGGCAAAGAGGCTGTTTCAACATCATCCATAATAGAGGGGGAGGCATCGTATTGCGGTTGTAGGCCTGTATACATTCCTCCCCGCAGCCAAGTATAAAACTCAATCCCCAAAGCTGGGAGTCCAAGTCAAAGCTCCGTTCCTCTTCACACCATCCCACTAACTGCCGGTAGCTGTAGATGCAACTGACTGCCTCCGGATTGATTTTCACCAATACCGTCTTGTTATTCGGAGACGGCATATGGAATAAATCGACACTGGCATGGAGCGACTGAAGTGGCAGTAATCCCATAAGTATGCAATAAATGAAAATACTGAAACAGTTAGCAAATATCTTTTTCATTTTTTTTCTTTCTTTTTCCACTCTTCGAGAATCTCCTCTCTTGATTTATTCATTTTGATCATATTCGGATTTAATGTTTTGAGTTCATGGTGTCCCGTTGATGTTCTAAGAATTGTAATATCAGAAGTAAAAAAATAAATAAAATTACATTCTTTATTCCCTGTCTTTACTCTGAATATTCTCCTAAGTGGAGACAAAATATAAACGGATTTTATATGTCTTGTTTCATGAAAACAAGCAATCGTTTTAATATTTTTATTCGCTAGAATTTTTTCCATTAAGGGATGTATTGTTACTCCATTTTGTCCCGCAAAAATTGGAGCTCTTGTTTCTCCCTTTCCGTGTGAAATCATTACGGCAAATTGTAATGCATCAGGTTTATTCTGTTGAGAAGCTTTTGTTGCTGCTTTAAAAGCCTCCTCCGGAGATATTTGATTATTCAAAGAAGTTTTTGAATCGTCATTAAAATAATTTATTAAAGCGTTAACATCTCCTTCATAAATATCCCCATTAAAATAAATTCTTTTCTTTTTTATTTGTGTGGTTAGATGAGTTTTATAGACTTGTAAAATTTTTTCTATTTTACTTGATTATTTTACTATATTTTCTCTTTTTTTAGTAAATGTTATTAATTGTGTTTCATCATTATGAAAAGATGTTACAATAAATAATTTTTTCCCCAATATATCTATACAGTTTATTACTCTATTATCAAGGAATCCGTATAAATTCCATCCACCCTGTTCGACGATAGGATCGCGATTGATCCACCTGCCGTCTGCGGGATTGAGGTGGCGGTAGTTGTAGTAAACCAGCCCTAGTTCGTCGTCCGAGAACTCGCAGGAGAAGCGGAACTTGTTTTCCTGCGCCATGTCTCCTTCTGCGGTGAGGAGACCACCGAAGGGTGCATATTCATAGCTAGCTCTTCTGGTTTGCTCACAGTCGAAGATGGAAGAAACGTTCTTTAAGGCATCGTGCATGAAGTAGAGATGCTCTTTTACTTTCATTTCGTTCTCTTGCCAGCATGGCATCATCAGGATGCGAGTGGCCATGGGTTCCGTTGGATCCCACAAGTAGCTCTTTACCAGCACAGGTTCAGGATGCCTCAAATCCAGTT
>OGYY01000014.1_pt1 | contig 152908 bp, 126 predicted proteins | sample 1576671 | NCBI WGS metagenome assembly OGYY01 (sample SAMEA3541593, study PRJEB24748) | human gut metagenome | biome: human gut; feature: human-associated habitat; material: faeces | place: China | collected 2012 | reverse complement strand
GGAAGGGATAAACGCTGAAGGCATCTAAGCGTGAAGCCCCCCTCAAGATGAGATATCCCATGCGAAAGCAGTAAGACCCCTTGAAGACGACGAGGTAGATAGGGCAGAGGTGGAAGTGTGGCAACACATGGAGCTGACTGTTACTAATAGGTCGAGGGCATAACCAAAGAAGGTGGATAGGAAAGCAGGATGGAATGTGGACTTATATGTGGTTTTGAAGGTACAGGGATACATCTGAAAGGGTGTTTATAACCGATTAATTTTCGTGTAGTGAAAGTTAATCGGTTTTTTTAGTAGCTATAAAAATGGTGATAGGTATGTTGACATACATGTAAACAGCATGATATACTATACATGCAGTATGTATGTATTGGAGGTGAAAATGTGCCAAGAAATAAATATCCAGAAGAAACTGTCCAAAAAATATTAGATGCTTCTTTAAAACTTTTTTTGGAAAAGGGATATGAGGAAACAACAGTATTAGATATTATAAGTAAAATGGGCGGACTGACCAGGGGAGCTTTTTACCATCATTTTAAATCCAAGGAAGAAGTCTTTGAGGCTTTGTGCGAAAAACTTTTCTATGAAACGAATCCTTTTGAAAAAGCCAAAAGTCACAAAGAATTAAACGGACTGGAAAAGTTAAAATTTGTCTTAAAATCCTCATTTGATGAAACGGAACATCATCAATTAAGTATGGCTTCAATGCAACTCATGGGAAGTCCGGCTTTTTTAAAAAAATTGATTGAAAGCAATCAAGAATTAGCTCCTATGTATCAAGAATTGATAGAAGAAGGAATACAGGATGGCTCTATAAAAACAGAACATGCAAAATTACTGGCAGAATTATTTGTTCTTTTAACTAATTTTTGGTCGATACCTACCATATATCCGATGACAACAGAGGAAACATGGGAAAAATTCTTATTGATAAAAGAAATTATGGAAAAATTAGGACTTCCAGTAATTGATGAAGAAATCGTTAAACTATGCAAAGAAAATGCATAAGAAAAATAAGATTGTCGAAAGGCAATTTTATTTTTTAAGGATATACATACATGTAACATGTATAATTATAAAGGAGAATATAATATGAAAAGCTATATTAAGCAAAATAAAATTTTATTTATCACTACTATTTTAGTCAGTGTAATCTCTTCTTTAGGTTATGTGTTTATGGCTATACTTTTACAGCAACTATTAGACATAGCCGTGGGAAAAGATATACAACAATTTATCAGAACGGTTTTGTTTTCTATCTTTTATTTTGCTGTATTGGGGATTTTTCTATATCTTCAATCTCTACTTAGCAAAAAGGTTATATGTAAAATTATGTGTCAGATTCGTTCTGATGTATTCCAAGGAACAGTTCATCACAGTATAGAAGATTTCAACAAGAAGAATACTGCTGACTATATTTCCATTATTACAAATGATGTAAAAATGATAGAAGATAACTTTTTGCTTCCTCTTTTTGAAGTAGTCCAATATACGGTTATTTTTACTGCGTCATTCTTGTTAATGATTTATTTTGATATTATTGTTACTGTTTGCGTCATAGTAGCGATAGCTATCATGTTTCTTATTCCTAGTTTTCTGGGAAAGTCATTGGAAAAAAGACAAAAGAAATATTCCTCAAAACTAGCAGATTTTACAGTCGGCCTAAAAGATATTTTGTCTGGATTTGAAATTATCAAGTCCTATTCCATGAAACGGTATGTAATTCAGCGATTTAGCAAAGAGAACGAAGAAACAATCCGCTCTAAATACAGTGTCGATAGATTGCTTGCATTAAATGAGGGGATATCTTCTTTTCTTGCTCTTATGGTTCAGATAGTTGTTTTATTTTTATCTGCCTATTTCATCATCACAGAACGTATAACAGTAGGTACATTGTTAGGAATGGTACAAGTAAGTAGTAATTTAGCAAATCCCCTTGTGATGATATTTACTAATGTTCCAAAGATAAAAAGTATACAGCCTATTGCTGAAAAAATGCAGAATATCTCTCAATATTCATTGGCACATTCACAAAAAGAACATATCAGCTCATTTGATTTTTGTGTTTGCACAAAAGACTTAGGTTTTTCCTATGATAAGCACAAAGAGATTTTAAATGAAATAAATTGTACTATTGAAAAAGGGAAAAAATATGTTGTTATAGGGAAAAGTGGTTCTGGGAAAAGTACTCTTATAAAATTATTAGCGGGCTATTATTCTGATTATACAGGTACAATCAAATATGATAATAGGGAATTAAATTTACTTGATAGAAATGATGTGGCTCAATTATCCTCTATAATTCATCAAAATATTTATATGTTTGATGAAACTATACAGGACAATATATGTCTACATGAAGATTATCCACAGGAAATGATTGATAAAGTCGTAATGGAAAGTGGACTATATGAATTTATATCAGAGCTTCCAGAGGGATTATTGTATCAAGTAGGAGAAAATGAAGCGAATTTATCTGGTGGGCAGAAGCAAAGAATTGCAGTTGCGCGGGCTTTAATTAGAAACAAACCGATCTTGATATTAGATGAAGGTACATCTGCTGTCGATATGCAAACAGCTTATGATATTGAAAATCGTCTATTAAAGATAAAGAATTTAACGATTATTACCATTACTCATCATTTAAGAAAAGAACTGCTAGAAAAATATGATGAGATTATCTGTATGGATCATGGCAAAATTATCGAAAAAGGGACATGGAATGAACTTGTGAGTAATCATAGTTTGTTGTTTTTTTCTTAATAGTATGTATTCGTCCACCATATAAAAAAGCGGAGTTATAACGTATATTATTATCCCCGGTTATTCCCTCTAAACCCGTTTTGAGTTTAGGGGGATTTTTCTCGAGAGGTAATTGGTTAAAAAATTTTTGCATTTTCGCAGAAAAGTTTTGTCTACAAAATAGAACTAATAATTCTGAAATACAGTGATACAACAGCTTATGTACTCGTCCCACATCACTTCTTGATGTGAAGGAGATGAAAGCTGTTTTTTATTTTATAGGAAATAGTCAAATGATAAGGAACGGGCATGAAAAAGATAGTATTTTAAAAAGAGATATGGCATTTTGCTTTCTATTGCAGTATGATTGTTTCAGGATATCATGGTTAGTGTCCTTTTTCGTGACACCACTACGCCTTTGTAGAAACAGAAAAAATGGAAAAACCAGAAAATTTAAAAACAATTAAAGACGAGTAAGGAGAAAAATGATGTTAATTAGGAGAGCAGGAATAGACGATGTGGAACAGTTGAGGCTTTTGTATCAAGAATTGGAGGAAGATGGCGTTCGATATCAACCAGAGCATTTTGTTGTGGGAGAGCGAAGCAATGAGTTTTTTCAGTCTGTCTTTGAAAGTGCGGATCAAGATATTTTAGTGGCGGAAGAGGATGGAAAAATATTGGTTTTTTCCCATGTTATGATATTAGAGCAGAAAAAAGTAGCATGTTTGAAACCGGAAACATTAGTTTATATACAGGATCTGGATGTATTGGAATCAAGGCGGAGTCAGGGAATCGGAACTCTTCTTATGGAGGCAAGCAAGCGGTACGGAAAAGAACACGGGGTAGATTTTATCAGGACACAGGTATTTCCGCAGAATATAGATGGAATGAGATTCTATGAGAAAAACGGATTTCGTGAAATGATGAAAACGATTGAAAGCTCGTTAGATTGAATTTTAGGAACCTAATATGAATATTGGAAAAACAGGAGAGCAAACATGAATACACCGATGTTAGAGACAGAACGGCTCATTTTGAGGAAATTTACAGAGAACGATTTGGAGGCACTTTTTCTGATTTTAAAAGATGAAGAGGTCAACCGCTTTTTGCCATGGTTTCCGATGAAAAATCTGGAGGAAACGCGGGAATTTTATGAAGAGAGATATGCGGCGCAATACGCCAAACCACAGGGATATGCTTATGCAATCTGTCTGAAAGAGGATGATATCCCCATTGGATATATAAAAGTCGATATGGAGGAGAATCACGACTTTGGATACGGACTTCGGAAAGAATTTTGGCACAGAGGTATTGTGACTGAGGCAGGAAAAGCAGTAGTGGAGCAGGTGAAAAAGGATGGACTGACATATATCACAGCAACACATGACAAAGAAAATCCGCGCAGTGGGAATGTAATGAAAAAGCTTGGCATGAAGTATTGCTACTCTTATGAAGAGCGGTGGCAGCCGAAAGATATTACGGTGATTTTTCGAATGTATCAGCTTAATTTTGACGGTAATGATGATAGGGTATATAAAAAATACTGGTATCAATACGAAAATCATTTTGTTGAGGAAATCTAGTTTTATTTTTTCCTATGTTGTAGCACTCAAAACATCAATGATTTTGAAGTTTTGGTGCTCAAATAGCGCAGGATTTTCTGTAATGATATAAAATGATATGGAAAGATAGAATGGCTACTTTTTGATGTTGGTTCAACACTTGTTGATGAGTATTTGGTTTATGAACATACTTTTCGTAATAAAGCAAAACTTACAAATTTAGATTATCCTTGTATTTACGATGAAGCATTAGAATATTATAAACAGAATAAAAAGGGCGATAATGAATTAGGAATAAAATATCATCTTCCTAAAAGGAAATGGTATATCGAAGATGAAATTGTCATGTAAGGGGAAGTAGTTATGGTAGGAATATATGATTGTTTTGGATATGGTGGAAGTTTCGATTTGCCTTTTGAAGAAAGATACAGACTAATAAAACGGGCCGGATTTGATTGTGTGATGTTATGGTGGAGCGATAAGTTTGGAAGGGGATCAGGTTATCAGGAGGATGTTCGTTTAGCAAAAAAAGCCGGATTGGAAATAGATAATATGCATACGCCCGTCCATGAACAGAATTGTTTATCATTGGATAATTTGAATGGAGAAAGTGTCTATGAAACATATTGGCATTGCGTGAAAGATTGTGTTGCTTTTAATATACCCACAATGGTGATCCATTTGCCAGCTGACAATTATCCCATTAATAAACTTGGATTAAAAAGATTAGAGAAGATTATTCATAAGGCGGAAGATAATAAGGTTCAAATTGCTTTTGAAAATTTAGAAAATATAGATAACCTGGATATGGTGCTAAACACTTTTCAGTCAAGCTATGTAGGTTTTTGTTATGATAGTTGTCATCATCAAAATTATGCTCCCGATATTGATTTGCTGAATAAGTACGGAAATCAATTAATGGCGTTACATTTGCATGATAATGGTGGAAAATATAATCAGCATCAACTTCCTTTTGACGGTAATATTGATTGGAGAGGTATGATGAAAAAGATAACTTTTACAGGATATCAAGGCGCAACAACACTGGAGCCTATGAATTGGGATTATGAAGATTTATCTATTCAGGAATTTTTAAATTGTGCATATCAGAAGGCAAAACAGCTAAATGATATGAGAGTAAACTGAAATTTAAAAGGCTTTGTGATACTAGCAACAAGGAAAATATGAAATTATAAGTCTTTTTGTAAACATTTATAGTGTTTCAAACATATTTGCCTATGATGCCAAAATGGTATCCAACCTCTCAAAATCACCATATACGGAGATACACAGGAAGATAGGGCTTTAAGCGAAAAATCTTTATTTTATGACGGCTTCATGGAGATTATAAATACTCGCGGAAAGTTATAAAAGAGTTTCGTCTATCACATCAATAAATGATGATGCAATGAAAAGGCATAGAGTATTTTGCTCTGTGGCTTTTCATTGCATCTAGGATTCTAATTCCAGTGTTTTAGTTTTGGAAGCTGTTCGGAAAAGTAGTCACGTACTTGCTCCGGTGTGAATTGGTTGTTTGACATATGGTCTACGAGAAAGTCGAGCAGCTCGTTCATACTTTGGTAGACAAACTGACCATCTGCATAACACCATTTACAATAGTCTTCATTAAAGCTATGATCTTTTTCCCGGCTGATCACAGTATCGTCTTCTATGGGCATACCACAACATTGACAAACTAGTTTACGCGGACTTCCCAGCAATGTATTGATAGAAACATCAAAAATGGTGGAAATCTGCTTTAGCGTATCTATATTTGGAATGGACTCTCCCTGCTCCCAGCGGGAAACAGCTTGTCTTGTGACAGCTAGTTTTTCTGCCATTTCATCCTGTGTGATCTGATGATCTGTGCGGATCTTTTTTAATATATCTTTTGTTTCCATCTTCCCGACCTCCTTTATTTGATGAGTTCAGTATATCGTATGTTTTTTTACATGACAAGCAATCGTCTATTGCGTTTGTGGGAATAGATGAAAATGCTGAGAAAAGCTTTCCGAAAAAATATATTTCATAAAAAATTGTCAAATAGAAAATAGACATACCGCCTATTATAATTATCAATTTGCTTTTTAGGTTTCTATTGTATATAGTAGCTACGACAACCATATAGAAGTATGATTGAGGAGGTACTATTATGAAAAGAAGATCATTTATAGGTGCTGCGGCGTTGCTTATGAGTTCAGCACTTGTGCTGGCGGGATGCAGCGGTGGGTCAGGTTCTGATAAGGGGGATTCCGGGAGTTCATCCGGAACAAAAGAGGAACTGCATGTTGCGATTTCTGCAAACCCTCCGTCACTGGATCAGCAGTCAATCAATTCCAATATTGTCGGAGGAATCGGTGTTCATGTGTATGAATCACTGTTTGCCATGAATAAGGACTACGAGCCGACTCCTGTGCTTGCAGAATCCTACACAGTAAGCGATGATGGTATGACGTATACGATCAAGATTCGTCAGGGGGTGAAATTCCACAATGGGGAAGAGATGACGGCGGATGATGTTGTAGCGTCCATGAATCGCTGGATTGAAGTATCAGCAAAAGCCAATACGCTGATCGGCGGTTCTGTTTTTGAAAAGGTGGACGATTATACGGTAAATTTAAAGGTGAACCAGGCGTCTTCCGATATTATTATGATTCTTGCCAGCCCGATTCAGGCGGCAGCGATCTATCCGCAGGAAGCTGTGGAGTCTGCGACAACAGAAGGAGTCAGTGAGTATATCGGTACAGGCCCTTACAAGGTGGCAGAGTGGAAACAGGATCAGTATGTAAAGTTGGAAGCTTTTGAAGATTATCAGCCTTCCGAAGGTGAAGCAAGCGGACTTGCAGGCAAGAAAGAAGCAGCAACACAGACGATCTACTATGATGTTGTGACAGATGCTTCCACAAGAATTGCCGGTGTTCAGAGTGGAGAGTATGATGTTGCTGAGGAGATCCCGATTGACAATTATGAGGATCTGACTGACGATAGTGCTCTGACGCTGAATGTAGACCGTGGCGGTACACTTAACCTGTTCTTGAATACAACAGAGGGCGTGATGGCCAACCAGACATTCAGGCAGGCTGCGCTTGCGGCACTGAACTGTGATGACATTATGCTTGCCGCGTACGGCAATCCAGATCTCTATGAATTGAGTGCAAGCTGGAGTGATCCTACGGATGTGCAGTGGGGAACAGATGCCGGAAGCGAGTACTACAATCAGCATGATACGGAAAAAGCAAAAGAGCTTCTGAAAGAGGCAGGATATAATAATGAAAAGATTGTACTTGTAACAACACAGGATTATCCGGAAATGTACAATGCAACTTTGGTTGTGCAGGAACAGCTCAAACAGGCCGGAATTAATGCAGAGGTGGAAACGTATGACTTCAGCACGTTCATGGAACACCGCTCCAATCCACAGCAGTTCGATATGTTCATTACAAGTAACTCTTACAATATGCTTCCAATTCAGTTATCTGTACTGGACAGTGGATGGGCAGGTCTGAACAGCTCTGAAGTAAGCAAGGGAATCCAGGCAATCCGTTCCGCGGCATCCGATGAGGAAGCGGCGGCAGCATGGGAGAAGTTACAGAAATTTCTGTATGAATACAGTGCAGCCACTGTTCTCGGCCACTATACAGGCGTCACAGCAATGAGCAACGATGTGGCGGGATACGATTATCTTCGTTTCCCGATTTACTGGAATGTGACTGTAGCGGAATAAGAGACACACGATCATAACAGCGGAATGTGGAGGAGCACTCCGCTGTTATTCTATGAAAGGAATCATATTATGTTTCGATACATTTTAAAACGGATTTTATCGTTGATCCCTGTGCTCTTCGTTGTATCTTGTGTGATTTTTCTGGTTGTGTACATGATTCCGGGAGGTCCTGCAACGGCACTTCTTGGTCTGGAGGCGACGCCGGATCAGATCAACGAGCTGAATGCGAAGCTTGGGTTTGACCGGCCGTTCCTTGTACAGTACGCAGACTGGTTTTCCAATGTACTCCATGGGGACTGGGGAGAGTCCTATTTTCTCCATCAGACTGTGACGAGCGCCATTGCGGAGTATTTTCTTCCGACCTTAAGTTTGGCGGTTTTTGCACAGGTCATTGCTTTGGCTTTGGCGATTCCCCTTGGAATCCTGGCGGCTTACCACAGGGGAACCACTCTGGATCTGACTTGTGTGACGGTATCTCTCCTTGGATCGGCTCTGCCGGGATTTTTGCTGAGTATGTTTTTGATGCTGTTTTTTGGCGTGTATCTGCAGTGGTTCCCGGTAGCGGGATATGCGGGCATCGCGGATGGGCTGGGCGAGCATCTGCGATATTTGTTTTTGCCGGCGCTTTCCCTTGGAATCGTACAGGCGGCTTACCTGACGAGGATGACACGGTCTTCCCTTTTGGAGACGCTGTATAAAAATTATATTCAGACGGCACGGGCAAAGGGGCTCAAAGAAAAGAAAGTTGTTATGAAATATGCTCTGAAAAACGGAGCTCCAGTCATACTCACGGCGATAGGGCAGTCTTTTGGTAGTCTGATTACCGGAACGATTGTGACAGAGACATTGTTCAATATTCCAGGACTTGGGATGCTGACTCTGACATCCATTAACAGACGGGATGTGTTTGTCATCCAGGGAGTGGTGCTTTTTGTAACACTTCTGTACGTGCTTGTCAATCTCGTTGTAGATATTTTGTACGGTTTTACGGATCCAAGGCTCAGGCCGGGGAGGAGGTAGAAGGAGAAGATATGTTGATGAGACGAAAAGAGATCTCTGCTGCCAGCGAAGCAATTATCCGGGAGCAGAGAACACTAAAGAAGGAAAAATTTCTCGCAAATCCGGCGCTGATTATCGGTGCGGCCGGATTGGTACTGATCGTACTACTGGCAATCTTTGTTCCGATATTTCATTCCACTGATCCGAACGCCATGGAAGTGACGAAAAGACTGCAAGCTCCGGGAAACGGGCATCTCTTTGGGACAGACGAGTTTGGACGGGATTTGTTTGTGAGAATGATGTATGGGGCGAGGGTGTCCTTATGGGTAGGGGGATGTGTGGCAGTATTTTCCTGTGTGCTGGGGACGATCATCGGCATCTATGCCAGCTACTTTAAAGTACTCGATCAGGTTTTGATGAGAATCTGTGACGGCCTTATTGCAATACCGGGAATTTTGCTTGCCATTGCGTTGATAGCAGCTCTCGGTACGTCGAGCTGGAATGTGATTCTGGCGCTGACGATTGTGTATACACCAAGTGTGGCGAGAACGGTGCGTGCGAGTGCCCTTGTGATCCGGGAACAGACCTATGTGGAAGCCGCGAAAGTGCAGGGCTTTAGTAATTTCCGGATTCTGTGGCGTATGATTTTACCGGGCGTCATTTCTCCGCTGACGGTACAGGCATCTTTTATCTTTGCCCAGGCGATCATTTCGGAGGCGTCTTTAAGTTTTCTTGGAGCGGGAATCCCGGCTCCGGCGGCAAGCTGGGGAAATATGCTGGAGTCCAGCAAGATGGTATTTTCCAGAGCGCCCTGGACGATGATCTGTCCGGGAGCCGCGGTTATTTTATGCGTGCTCAGTCTGAACCTCCTTGGAGATGGTCTTCGGGATTATTTGGATCCGAAGGTGAAAGGAGGTAAGAAAAAAGCATGATGGAAGAAAAGAAGCAAGACACATTATTGGAAATCAAAGATCTAAAGGTAAAATTTCCGGTGCACAAAGACTGGCTGCCCGCTGTGAACGGTGTCAACCTGGAAATTTACCCTGGCGAGATCGCGGGGATTGTAGGAGAGTCAGGTTCAGGAAAGAGTGTCATGTCCCAGTCGATTCTCAGGCTTCGGGATCACGATACGGCGGTTCGATATGAGGGGAAAATCCTGTTTGAGGGCGAAAATCTCCTGACAAAACCGTTGGAACAGATGCGGGCAATCCGTGGGAACCAGATTTCCGTTATTTTCCAGGATCCGCTGAATTCTCTCAGTCCGGTTCACACCGTAGGGAATCAGATCATGGAAGTCCTGATGTTACATAAGAGGCTTTCCAAAGAGGAGGCAAGGAAGAAAAGCATTGAGATGCTGAGGCTTACCGGGATCCCGAATCCGGATGCCAGTATGAAGAAATATCCCTTTGAGCTTTCCGGTGGAATGCAGCAAAGGGTCATGATTGCCATGGCGTTGGCGTGCGAGCCGAAGCTTCTGATTGCGGATGAACCGACTACTGCCCTGGACGTTACGATTCAGGAGCAGATTCTGCATCTGATCCGGGATCTGAACCGGAGACTTGGGATGTCGGTACTTTTCATCACTCACGATATGGGCGTTGTCTCCAGGCTTTGCCACAGTGTTAAGGTCATGTACCTTGGACAGGTGGTCGAGGAGGCAAAGACAGAGGAACTCTTTGAGCATCCGTGCCACCCTTATACCCAAGGGCTTCTTGCCTGTATACCGCATCTTCGGGTAAAGAGAGGACAAGAGCTTCCGACAATCCGAGGGACTGTGCCGTCTCTTTCCCATATTCCAAAGGGCTGTCATTTCTGTACAAGATGTGCCATGGTAGATGAGACATGTAAGAATTGTCCCCCTCCACTTGTGGAAGTGTCACCGGGACACAAAGTAAAATGCTGGAAGTATGCGGCCGGAAAAGAAGAGAAAGAGGTGGTGAAGGTATGAGAGAAACTCTGTTGGAAATTAAAGATTTGAAGAAAATATATCCACTACGGCTTTCGGGTAGAGGATGGTTTGGCAAAAAGGAAAGAATGTGCGCGGTAGATCACCTCTCCATGACGATCGAAAAGGGAGAAACATACGGGCTTGTAGGTGAATCCGGATGTGGAAAGTCTACAACCGGACGTGCGATCGTGGGACTCTCTCCCGCAGACAGCGGCTCCATCTTGTATGAGGGGAAGGATCTCTGTAAAATGAAGGAACGGGAGATGCGCTCACTCAGGGGTGAGTTACAGATGGTGTTCCAGAATTCTCTCTCCGCACTGAATCCCCGGCTTCGGATCGGCGAGATTCTGGAGGAGATTTTAAAGATCCATGGGGTGACTGAAAAAGCAAAGAGAAAAGAACAGGTACTTGCCATGCTGGAAAAAGTAGGGCTTTCCGAAGAGCATTTCTTCCGTTTCCCGCATGAGCTTTCCGGTGGACAGGTACAGAGACTTGGGATTGCGGGAGCCCTTTTGACACATCCAAAACTAATTGTCTGTGATGAGCCCGTTTCCGCTCTGGATGTTTCCATTCAGGCTCAGATTTTAAACATGCTGATGAGGCTGAAAATGGAGTTGGGGTTGAGTCTGCTGTTTATCTCTCACGATATCGGTGTCATACGCTTTATCTCAGATCGGATCGGCGTCATGTACCTTGGCACACTTGTGGAGGAAACCAGTACGGAAACGCTGTTTGAACATCCGTTGCATCCTTATACAAAGACGCTGTTGGCGGCCATCCCGGATCCTTATATCCAGGGAGAAGACTTTCAGGTGCTATCAGGAGAACAACCGGTCCGTACAGAGGATTTCCAAGGATGTGCTTTTTATAGCCGGTGTCCGTATGCAAAGGAGATCTGTAAAAAAGAAGCTCCGGTATTCAGGGAAGTAGAACCGGGACATAAGGCGGCGTGCTACTGTATTGAAGAATAGAGAAAACAGATTGACTTTTATCGATATATAGATTATAATAAACTTATCATATCGATAAAAGTAAATGTGATAGAAGATCAGGGGGAAGAAAGTATGGCAGACAAAACAGGACTTTATGTATTCACGGGCTTTCTGGGGGCTGGTAAAACAACAATACTTTTAAGATTACTGGACATTCTAAAGGATAAGCGAGTTGGAATCATCCAGAACGAGTTTGGTAAACTGAGCATTGACGGAGAGATTTTACGGAATGACGATATCAAAATGGTGGAAATTAACAGGGGATCCATTTTCTGTTCCTGCCTCAGACTTTCTTTTGTTCAGGCATTAGCAGATATGGCGGCATACAAGTTCGACTATTTATTTATAGAAAGTTCCGGATTAGGCGATCCGTCTAATGTGGAAGAAATTCTTGATGCGGCATCACAACTTTGCGGGGATGCTTATGAATTGCAAGGTGTCATCTGTCTTGTGGACGCTGTTCATTTCCTGGAGCAGTTAGAAGATTTGGAAACGGTATCTCGTCAGTTAAAGCATTGTCATTTGGCATTGCTGACGAAAACGGACCTGGTTGATGAGGAGAGGGTTCTGGAATTAAAAAAGAAAATTCGGGAAATCAATCCGGTATGTGAAATTAGTACGAGTGTCAATGGAAAGTTAGAATTTGATTTCTGGAATTATGATTTGATGAAATATCAGTGGGCGGAAAATGAAGAAACTACAAATTCAGAAGAGACGAAGCCGAAAACACTCTTCATGGACTTTTCAGGAGAGGTAGAATTGGGAAAAATGAAGAAGTTTTTGTCAGTGATTCAGGATGATCTATACCGTGCGAAAGGATTTTTCCTGCTTTCCGGGCAAGGATGGAGTCAGATTGATCTGGTTGGACACCAGATAGATGTAAAACCATGCCCTGAAAAAGAACATTCACAGATGGTGTTCATTTCAAAGATCGGTCCTGCCGCTATCAGAAAGATCATGTCTGCCTGGGAAGAAAAAGTGGGGCTGCCGATGAAGCTGAGAAATTAAAAAGGAGGATTGGGAAATGAATATCAAAGTATTAGGTGAAGGATGCGAGAAATGCAGCCAGTTGTATGAAAATACAAAAGAAGCAGTGAAAGAACTGGGAATAGACGCTGAAATCGAGAAGATAGAGGATTTAATAGAAATTGTGAAATTAGGGGTTTTGTCAGCCCCTTCTCTTATGGTTGATGGGGAGATTCTGGTCAGTGGGCAGACGACATCTGTAAAACGAATTAAGAAGCTTTTGCAAAAATACTGCATGTAAACCGGTATTAGAATCGGCAGAACACATAGAAGGAGCAGGAGAGATGGACGAAAAAAGAATTGCGGTTATTTTTAAAGCATTTTGTGATGAAAATCGTGTGAAAATTATTGAATTGCTTCGACATGGTGAAAAATGTGCTTGTAAGCTGCTGGAAGAGCTAAATATTTCACAGCCAACATTGTCGCATCATATGAAAATATTATGCGACGCAGGAATTGTTGTTGGACGGAAAGAGGGAAAATGGACCCACTATTCTATTTCTTATAGTGGGGTAGAACAGGCAAAGCAATATTTACAAGGATTGTTGCCTGAGAATAATGAACTGTAAGATGAGTCGTGCCATAGAAGTCAAAAAATGGATTTCATCACGACTTTCTTTAGGGATTTTAAATAGATATATTTCAATTTAACGATGCGTAAGTGTAATTATGGAGGACTTTAATATGGTTTGGGATTTTTTTCAGAATGAAATTCTGGGGATGCATTGGTTGAACCGGCTGGTCGGGTCGGGGCTTCAAGCATTTGGCTTGGATACGACGTCAAAAATAGGAGGCACAATCCAGTTTTTTATCTATGATACGATAAAGATTATGGTACTTTTGGGCGTGCTCATATGGATGATTTCTTATATTCAGAGTTATTTCCCACCGGAGAGATCGAAAAAGATCCTTGGACGTTTTCAGGGAACAGGAGCGAATATCATTGCGGCATTACTTGGGACAGTAACGCCATTTTGTTCCTGTTCATCGATACCTTTGTTTATTGGGTTTACAAATGCGGGGTTGTCGCTTGGAGTAACGTTTTCTTTTTTAATTTCTTCTCCAATGGTCGATCTTGCTTCTTTGCTGCTTCTTATGAGTATCTTCGGATGGAAAGTGGCCGTCATTTATGTATTGTTAGGATTGATCATTGCTGTCGCAGGCGGCACCTTGATCGAGAAACTTGAGCTTGAACAGTATGTGGAAGAGTATATCCGTAATGTTCCTGCGTTTCATGCGGCTCAAAAAGAATTGCGCGTGAAGGAACGGCTGGAATTTGCATGGGATCAGGTCCGTGGAACTGTGAAAAAAGTGACCCCATATATTCTCGTAGGTGTTGGAATTGGCGCCGTCATTCATAACTGGATACCGGAATCCTTTATCGTGAAAGTGCTTGGCGAAGAAAACCCGATCGGAGTCGTCCTTGCTACCCTTGTGGGGATTCCGATGTACGCTGATATTTTCGGGACTATTCCGGTTGCTGAGGCGCTTTTGGGAAAGGGTGCTGAACTTGGTGTTGTTCTGGCTTTTATGATGGCAGTTACCACTTTGTCTCTTCCATCTATGATTATGCTTCGTAAAGCGGTCAAACCGAAATTACTCTTTGTTTTTATTAGTATCTGCTTTTTTGGAATCATGTTTGTTGGATATTTCTTTAATGCGATACAATATCTGATTGTGTAAGTGCCTCTGGAAATTGTGAAAGAGGTTCTTTCTTTGTCGGATCCTGCGATCAGTTTTTCATATGCCTCTATAAAATGATTCAAAAGTCATGGAAGCTCCGGGGAAAATATGATATAATTTCTGATGTTGGACAGACAGACTTCGGAAGTAAGGGGATACTATGGAGTTTCAGGATTTGAATAAAGATATGGTTGTTTTTTCTTACCATGTCAGCCCGAATTTTGGCATGGAGGGCGACGACGGCGGATTTTTGTTGGAATTGCGGGGCAACGGCAATCTCAAGTTTGTAGCGTATCGCCTTTTTGATGAAATCAAGACGATGAAGATTTTTAAATTGGATCGGGAAGAGACGAAAGAAATTTTTGACTTGCTGAAAGGATCGGAGCACATTTGGAGGCAGATTCCGGAGAAGCTTGACAATCATTTGAACGATGGACCGGGGAATATCAATGAATTTATTTTTCTGAACGGGAAGAAGGTCCAGGCTCATAATATTCGCAAGACCTGGCTTCCGGGGGAGGCTCTCCGTGGAGGTCCGTACTACAAGAGATTTAGGAAAGTGATGAAATACGAAAATCAGGTGATGCATATCTTTGAGGGGATTGCAAGGGTACTGAAGAAAAAGGAGATCCACCTGACATTAGAGCACTGCAGAATCCGGGAGCGGTACAAGGTGAAAATTACCTGGATTGACAAAACGAAACAGCAGAGCCGGATTTAAAAACGGTTTATTATATTTTGTGTAATGGAGCAGGAGCGTTTCTGGAAAAGGAGACGCTCTTTTTTGTTGGAGGGGTGCAGTCTTTTTCTCTCGCAGGAGAGAGAAAAGAAACAAGAAAGAAAATCCGGGTATTTCCGGAATGTCCGGATTAATTAGTTATTTAATTAAAATTTTGTGAAAAATTGTGATAAAAAAGTGAAATAATAAGTTTGAGGTTGACATATATTGGGCAAAATATTAGACTATCAGTTAGACATCTAACTAATTAGGAGGAAAGATTATGGAAAATAATCCAATCAGGGAAATTCCGGTTCCTCTGTTGCTCAATCAGATTTTGCATGCCCAGACCTACTGGGTCATGCAATGTATGAAAGAAGTGGATCTCAAGCCGGGGCAGGCAGGATGTCTGTTCATCCTCTCCAAGGAGGGGAGGCTTCCTCAGAAGGAGATCGCAAAAAAGCTTGGAGTGAAACCTCCGTCCATCACGGCGCTTCTGAAAAAGCTGGAGGCAAGAGGACTGATCGTACGAAGTTCTGATGAACAGGATCAGAGAGTCTCCTGGATTACACTTAGCGACGAGGGCAGGCGCTATATCAGGCGGATCAAGGATGCGATGAAGGAGATGGAGGGCACGATGTTCCGGGACATTCTGCCGGAAGAACGGCTCCTTTTCCGTCGGCTCCTGCTTCAGATCCGGGAAAATCTGATGACCAAAGAGGCGATGGAAAGCTGTAAGATCCATATGAAACAGGAATGTATGTCTGATTTAGACGAAGAAATTTAATGAAGAAAGAAGGAAAACGATTATGGGAAAACTATTCAAGTATCTCAGGCAGCATGCAGGCGTCGTTCTTGCGATCATCGTCGTGCTGTTTGTGCAGGCATTCTGCGATCTGTCCCTTCCGACGTACACGTCCGATATTGTAAATGTAGGAATTCAGCAGGGCGGAATTGATACGACGGTTCCAGAACAGATGAAAGAAAGCGATCTGGAAGATCTGTTGTTATTGGTTCCGCAAAAAGATGCGGATACCGTCCGGGAAGCATATCGGGAGGGAACGAAAAAGGATCTGAATACAGACGAATCTTTTTATGTGCTGAAAGATTCCGTGTCAGAGGACGAGGAGAAGTCCGAAGAACTCTTTGACATTCTGGGAGAACCAATGCTTCTTGCAGAAGGACTTTCTTCGGACAGCGACGAGCTGGGAGCGATGAAAGATCAGATGATGGCACAGATGCCGCAGGGCGCAGTACCGGAGGATGCAACGATCTTTGACATTTTAAGGGTCCTGCCGCAGGAGCAGAGAGATGCGATGGTAGAGAGCATGTCCGGTCAGATTTCCGATATGCCGGATACGATGCTGGAGCAGACAGCGGCGGTCTACATCAAGGCGGCATATGAGAGTCTGGGGGTTGACATGGATGCCCTGCAGACAAATTATATTCTGATTACAGGTGTCAAGATGCTCGGTCTTGCTTTCTTAGGGCTCCTTGCCAGTGTGACCGTCGGACTTCTGGCCTCTAGGACGGCGGCAGCGGTCGGACGGGATCTGAGGAAAAATGTATTTACGAAGGTGGTTGGATTTTCCAGTGGCGAGTTTGACCGTTTTTCCACGGCATCGTTGATTACAAGAAGTACCAATGATATCCAACAGATTCAGATGGTGATTGTAATGATGCTGAGAATGGTGCTCTACGCACCGATCATAGCAGTGGGTGGTGTTTACAAGGTAATCAATACCAACGTGTCCATGACCTGGATCATCGCTCTTGGAGTGGTGCTCATCCTGGCGCTTGTTCTAGTGCTTTTTCTTTGCGTGATGCCGAAATTCCGCATCCTGCAAAAGATGGTGGACCGAGTCAACCTGGTGACAAGAGAGATACTGACCGGGCTTTCCGTCATCCGTGCCTTCCATACGGAAAAGCATGAGGAGGAGCGGTTTGATGTAGCGAACCGTGATCTGACGAAGACGAACCTCTTTGTCAACCGTGCCATGACCTTTATGATGCCGGCTATGATGTTGATTATGAATGGAATTAGTATTCTTATCGTGTGGGTGGGGGCCCACGGTGTGGATGGCGGACAGATGCAGGTTGGAGATATGATGGCATTTATCCAGTACACGATGCAAATCATTATGGCGTTCCTTATGATCTGCATGATCTCTATTATGCTTCCAAGAGCTGCCGTTGCAGCCGGACGTGTGGATGAGGTACTGACAAGCGAGACTGCCATCCGGGATCAGGAAGTACCGGAACATCTGCCGGAGGAAGGGAAGGGACTGGTGGAATTCGACCATGTATCTTTCCGCTATCCGGGTGCGGGTAAAGACGTGCTGCACGATATTCATTTTATCGCAAGACCTGGTGAGACGACAGCAATTATTGGAAGTACGGGAAGTGGAAAATCTACGCTGGTGAACTTAATCCCAAGATTCTATGACGTGACGGAGGGGTCTATCCGGATTGACGGAAAGGATATCCGCACCGTGACACAACATGAGCTTCGAGAGAAGATTGGCTATGTACCGCAGAAAGGAATGTTGTTCTCTGGTACGATTGCTTCCAATATCGCTTACAGTGATGAGGAAATGTCCTCTGAGAGAATCCAGGAAGCAGCCAAGATCGCTCAGGCAAAGCAATTCATAGAAGAGAAACCGGATGGATACGACAGTCCGATCTCCCAAGGAGGAGGCAATGTTTCCGGAGGGCAGAAGCAACGGCTTTCTATTGCAAGAGCAGTGGCGAAGCATCCGGACATCTTTATTTTCGACGACAGCTTTTCTGCACTGGACTATAAGACCGACACTGTGCTCAGACAGGCGCTGAAAGAAAAGACGAAAGACAGCACCGTCATTATTATCGCTCAACGAATCAGTACGATCCTCCATGCGGAGCAGATCATTGTCCTTGATGAGGGGCAGATTGCAGGAATCGGAACCCACGAAGAGCTTTTGAAAAACTGTGAGGCATATTATCAGATCGCTTCGTCCCAGCTTTCCCAGACAGAGCTGGAGCAGGCGGTATCACGCAGCAGAAAGGGGGAGGCAGCACATGAGTAATCAAAGACGAGGACCGATGGGTGGCCACGGACGCATGGGCAGCGGTGAGAAAGCAAAAGATTTTAAAGGGACTCTCAAACGGGTGCTGAAATATATCGGACCATATAAGTTTCCGATTCTGTGTGTTATGCTCTTTGCTGTCGGCAGCACGATTTTCAATATTATCGGGCCGAAAGTGCTCGGTAAGGCGACAACGGAGATTTTTACGGGCTTGGTCGGCAAGGTGACAGGTGGAGACGGTATTGATTTTGGCAAAATCGGCAGAATCCTGATTACTTTGCTGATCCTGTATGGTGTGAGCTCTATCTTCTCATTTATTCAGGGGTTTATTATGACGGGAGTTACACAGAAGCTTACGTACCGGATGAGGAAAGATATTTCAGAGAAGATCAACAGACTTCCAATGAATTATTTTGATACAAAGACCCATGGAGAAGTGCTCTCCCGTGTGACAAACGACGTCGATACGTTCAGTCAGAGTCTCAACCAGACGGCGACCCAGATGATCACTTCGGTGACAACGCTGATCGGTGTACTTGTGATGATGCTAAGTATCAGTCCGTTGATGACGATGGTGGCTCTTTTGATCCTCCCGATTTCGCTGGTTCTGATTTCTTTCATTGTGAAACATTCTCAGAAATACTTTAAAAATCAGCAGGAATACCTGGGGCATGTCAATGGACTGGTGGAGGAAGTTTATGGCGGCCACAGTATTGTAAAGGCATTCAATAAGGAGGATGACGTCCTTAAAGAATTCAATGAGATGAACGATGTGCTCTATCAGACAGCTTGGAAATCGCAGTTTTTCTCCGGAATGATGATGCCGATCATGCAGTTTGTCGGCAACCTGGGCTATGTGGGGGTGACGATCCTTGGCGGATACCTGGCGATCAAACAGACGATCGAAGTCGGGGATATCCAGTCCTTTATCCAGTACGTTCGAAATTTCACTCAGCCGATCCAGCAGGTGGCACAGGTAGCGAATATGTTACAGTCCATGGCAGCGGCTTCCGAGCGTGTGTTCGAGTTTTTGGAGGAAGAGGAAGAGGTACAGTTTGCAGATGATCCAGTATCGACAGAAGGACTTCAAGGCAATGTGGAATTTGACCATGTGAAATTCGGCTACAATCCAGATCATATCATCATCAAGGACTTCTCCACGAAAGTGAAGGAGGGACAGAAAATCGCGATTGTCGGTCCGACCGGAGCCGGTAAGACGACACTGATTAAACTGCTGATGCGCTTTTATGATGTCAATGGAGGAGCGATCCTTGTGGACGGACACAATGTCAGGGATTTCAACCGTGGAGAACTGCGCCGGATGTTCGGTATGGTGCTTCAGGATACGTGGCTCTTTAACGGTTCCATCCGGGATAATATCCGGTACGGCAAGCTGGACGCTACAGATGAGGAGATCATGGAGGCAGCAAAGGCGGCGCATGCCCATCATTTTATCCAGACACTTCCGGCTGGATATGACATGGAGCTCAATGAGGAGGCAAGCAACGTTTCCCAGGGGCAAAAACAGCTTCTGACCATTGCAAGAGCCATTTTGGCAGATCCGAAGATCCTTATTCTGGATGAAGCGACAAGCTCGGTTGATACAAGAACGGAGATCCAGATTCAGAAGGCAATGGATAATTTGATGAAAGGCAGAACAAGTTTCATTATTGCCCATCGTCTTTCCACCATTCGGGATGCAGACCGGATTCTGGTTCTCAAAGACGGAGACATCGTTGAGCAGGGCAGGCATGAAGAACTCCTTGCAAAAGGTGGATTTTACGCTGATCTCTACAATTCACAGTTTGAAAACGGAAGCAGTAAGGCAGCTTCCTGATACAGACACAAAGAAACAGATAGAAAAAAGGGACACAGAGAACAGATACAAAGCAAAGCCCAGAGCATGTGTTGGCTCCGGGCTTTGTCGTCTCTATTATTTATAATCAGAATTAATAGATCGGATTGTGTTCGTATTTCGGCTCACAAGTGAGCTGGATACCGAGTTTTTTAAAGAGCTTGATATCCACGGAAGAAAGCATGACAGAGGTGTGTACCTGGCAGCCCTTCAGCTTTGGAAGCTGCTCCATTGCGAGCTGTGCGGCCGGATTGGCTGCAGAGGAGATGGAGAGCGCAATCAGGATCTCATCAATGTGAAGCCGCGGATTCTTGCTCCCAAGATACTGGGTCTTGACTTTCTGGATTGGCTCGATAGCGGTCGGGGAGATCACATGAAGATTGTGATCGATTCCGGCAAGGTCCTTCAGTGCGTTGAGGATCAGCGCTGCGGAAGGACCCAGTAAGTTGGACGTCTTTCCGGTCAGAATCTTTCCATCCGGCAGCTCGATGGCAGCAGCGGCGGCTCCAGTGTTTTCAGCTCTTTCAAGTGCCGCGTCTACAACTGTGCGATCGTGGATAGAGACATGAGCCTGCTTCATCAGAAGCTCCAACTTAAAGACTTCGGAGTCCGGAATGTTGCCCTGGAGAAAATCACATTTTGCCTGATAGTAGCGGCGGATGATCTCCTGGCGGGATGCCTCTTGGCACACCTCGTCGTCGCAGATACAGTTTCCGGCCATGTTGACACCCATATCAGTTGGTGACTTATACGGGCTCTCGCCGAAGATTTGTTCAAACATGGCGTTGAGTACCGGGAAAATCTCTACGTCACGATTATAGTTGACAGTCGTCTTTCCATATGCTTCCAGATGGAATGGATCGATCATATTGACGTCGTTTAAGTCTGCTGTGGCAGCCTCGTACGCCAGATTCACCGGATGTTTGAGAGGGATATTCCAGATCGGGAATGTCTCGAACTTGGCATATCCGGCGCGGATGCCACGCTTATTCTCATGATAGAGCTGGGAGAGACAGGTTGCCATCTTTCCGCTTCCAGGCCCTGGAGCTGTGATGACTACGAGAGGTTTGGAGGTCTCGATATAGTCGTTCCGTCCGTATCCTTCGTCACTTACGATGTGCGGGATGTTGGACGGATATCCTTCGATAATATAGTGGGTGTAGACACGGATTCCCATATTTTTCAGGCGGTGACAGAAGAGATCCGCACTTTTCTGGCCGCTGTACTGCGTGATGACAACACTGCCAACATAGAGTCCGTTCTCCTCGAACGCACCTTTTAAGCGAAGTACGTCGTCATCGTAGGTGATTCCAAGATCGCCGCGCACCTTGTTTTTTTCAATGTCCCCTGCGCTGATGACGATGACGATCTCTGCGGTGTCGGAGAGTTGCTTTAAAAGCCGCAGCTTACTGTCCGGCTGAAATCCCGGAAGTACACGGGAAGCATGGAAGTCGTCGAAAAGCTTTCCTCCGAATTCCAGATACAGCTTGTTGTCAAAGTGACTGATCCTCTCTCGGATATGTTCAGACTGCATGTGGAGATATTTGTCATTATCAAATCCTGTTTTCATACACTAATCATTCCTTCGTAAAATTTTATTGTAACGATTCAGCACTGTCTCCCGATATTAACGAAACCTATCTTAAGCTTGCTTACAGAAGGGTTTATTGATTTCAGGATGTATAGCTGAGTCGTTCCATACTATACCTTTAGTTTGAAAATACTACCTGACTAGTATACTACAGTCTGACAGAAATTTGCAATCAAATTGTGAGAGGGGAGCAAAATATTTGCAACTGGTATGTTCATCAGGCAGCATGGATAAGCCCGGTTCCCTCACCAAAATTTCACAATGTTTTTATTGATTTGTATGGAAATCATACTTATAATATAGAAGATAGCATGTAGGAGGAAAAGGATGGACAATCAGAATAATAAAAAGAATGATAACAATAACAGGCAGAATTACGGGATTATCATCATAACCACGATAATTGCTGCTGTTTTTGTCATGTTTCTGTATCAGCTCATGCAGGATACGCCATCCCAGGAGATTTCGTATACGAAATTCATGGATATGGTGGAGAAGGGGGAAGTAAAGGAAGTCACCATTGATTCGGAGAAGATTACGATCATTCCGAAGACGGAGGCGGAAAAGAATCAGGAGAATGAGAACAGCCAGGGCGGGATCACCCAAGGCAGCAACTGGTTTACGCAGTTTGGCGCTGGATCCCAGGTGCAGTACTATACCGGGCTGATCGATGATCCGGATATGTACGATAAGCTTGACAAGGCAGGAGTCGAGGTCAGCAGTACGATTCCGGATTCTACATCCATGATGATTTTAAACCTCGTATTCAGTGTGATTGTTCCGTTTGTACTTGTCTTTGTGCTGCTCAGTTTTCTGATGCGAAGAGTATCAAAAAGCAGTGGGGGCATGATGGGGATCGGAAAGAGCAATGCCAAAATGTATGTGGAAAAGACTACGGGGGTTACGTTCCGTGATGTGGCGGGACAGGATGAGGCGAAAGAATCTTTGCAGGAGGTCGTGGATTTTCTGCACAATCCGGGAAAATATACCGGTGTGGGAGCGAAGCTTCCAAAAGGAGCGCTTCTTGTAGGTCCTCCGGGTACCGGTAAAACACTGCTTGCCAAGGCGGTAGCAGGCGAGGCTAATGTGCCGTTTTTCTCGCTGTCCGGATCCGCGTTTGTGGAGATGTATGTCGGTGTCGGTGCGTCCCGAGTGCGTGACCTGTTTAAGCAGGCGCAGCAGATGGCGCCATGTATTATCTTTATCGATGAGATCGACGCCATAGGAAAGAGCAGAGATTCTCAGCTCGGCGGGAACGATGAGAGAGAGCAGACACTCAACCAGCTTCTGGCAGAGATGGATGGATTTGATACGAATAAGGGGCTTTTGCTTTTGGCGGCGACGAATCGTCCGGAGATTTTAGATCCGGCTTTGCTTCGTCCGGGACGTTTTGACCGGAGAATCATTGTGGAGCGTCCGGATCTGAAAGGTCGTGTCGATATTTTGAAAGTACATGCCAAGGACGTGCGGATGGACGAGAGCGTCAATCTCGAGGAGATTGCCCTTGCCACAAGCGGTGCCGTAGGGTCAGATCTTGCCAATATGATTAATGAGGCGGCGATCAATGCGGTCAAGCACGGACGTCATGCAGTCTGTCAGGCAGACCTGTTTGAGGCTGTAGAAGTAGTTCTTGTGGGGAAGGAGAAGAAAGACCGGATTATGAGTCAGGAGGAGCGCAGGATCGTGTCTTACCACGAAGTCGGACATGCGCTTGTAAGTGCCCTTCAGAAGGACTCCGAGCCGGTACAGAAGATTACGATTGTACCGCGCACGATGGGAGCGCTTGGGTATGTGATGCAGACGCCGGAGGAGGAGAAATTTCTCAATACAAAGAAAGAGCTGGAAGCAATGCTTGTCGGACTTCTGGCAGGACGGGCGGCTGAGGAGATTGTCTTTGACACTGTAACGACCGGAGCGTCCAATGATATCGAGAAGGCTACTAAGGTGGCACGTGCCATGATTACCCAATACGGAATGTCAGAGAAGTTTGGGCTGATCGGTCTGGAATCCATTCAGAATCGGTATCTGGATGGCAGAGCCGTGATGAACTGCGGCGAGGCAACGGCGGCGGAGATCGACTCCGAAGTGATGCAGATGCTGAAAGTTGCCTATGATGAGGCAAAGAGGCTTCTGCTGGAAAACAGAGAGGCACTCGACAAGATTGCGGCGTTTCTGATTGAGAAAGAGACAATTACCGGGAAAGAGTTTATGCAGATCTTCCATGAAGTACGGGGGATCGCAGACGATTCGGAAAAGAAGGAAGAAAGGATCGCCATGAAGCCGGTGGAGACAGCAACTGCAACAGAAAAGCCAATGTTAGAGGCAGAACAGGAGACGTCTGTGACGGCAGAAGAGGAGGATGGAGCAGCACAAGGTTAGTCCGAGCTTCTATGCTGAACTGTTACGAATAAGAAAAGAAATCAGCGTATGGGGATTGTCCATGCGCTGTTCTTTTGTTAAAATAGATGGAGTTAATGAGGTGAAAGTATGTTTGTGATCGAAGAAGAGCTGAAAAAGCTTCCGGCAAAGCCTGGGGTCTATCTGATGCACGACGAGAAAGATGAGATCATTTATGTTGGCAAAGCCATCAGTCTGAAAAACCGGGTACGCCAGTATTTTCAGAGCAGCAGAAATAAAGGCGTCAAGATAGAGCAAATGGTGACGCACATCCGGAGATTTGAATATATTGTCACGGACTCTGAATTGGAAGCACTTGTCTTGGAGTGCAATCTGATCAAGGAGTATCGTCCGAAGTATAATACGATGCTTGTGGATGACAAAACCTACCCATTTATCAAGGTGACAGTTCAGGAACCGTTCCCGCGTATTATGATGGTACGCCGGCAGGCCAAGGACAAGGCGAAGTATTTTGGACCATTTACGAGTTCTCAGGCGGTGAAGGATATCATCGACATGGTGAGGAAACTCTACCGGCTGAGAAGCTGCGGCAGGACGCTTCCAAGAGACATCGGAAAAGAACGGCCATGTCTGTATTATCACATTAAGCAGTGTGACGCGCCGTGTCAGGGCTATATTTCCAGTGATCAGTACCGGGAGTCTATCGACGAGGTGGTAAAGTTTTTGTCCGGTCACTACGACGGCATTCTGAAAGAACTAGAGGAGAAGATGCTGGAGGCTTCAGAACAGATGGAATTTGAAAAGGCCATTGAGTACCGGGAACTGATCAGCAGTGTAAAAAAGATTTCGGAGAAGCAGAAGATTACGGACGCGGGGAGACCGGGGGAGGACCGGGACGTCTTGGCGGTTGCAAGGGAAGAGGGGGACGCTGTGGTGCAGGTATTTTTCATTCGTGGCGGACGGCTCATTGGCCGGGATCACTTCTATCTGCGGACCGACCCGGATGAGACAAAAGCGGAAATTCTGGCAAGTTTTATTAAGCAGTTTTATGCCGGGACGCCGTATATCCCACGGGAGCTTCTGCTTCCTTATGAGCTTGCGGAGGCGGATCTTCTGACAGAGTGGATGACGAAGCGCAGAGGTCATAAGGTGACGTTCACAGTTCCCAAAAAGGGTGAAAAAGAAAAGCTCTGCGAGCTTGCACAGAAGAATGCGGCCATGGTTCTTGCAAAGGACAAGGAGCGGCTTATCCGGGAGGCAGGAAGAACAACGGGGGCTGTAAGAGAACTGGAGCAGATCATCGGAATCGCCGGTATTCACCGGATGGAGGCGTTTGATATTTCCAATACGAATGGGTTCGCATCGGTGGGTTCCATGGTTGTCTACGAGGACGGAAAGCCAAAGCGGAGCGATTACCGGAAATTTCGTATTAAGGGTGTGGAAGGGGCTGACGATTACGCAAGCATGAGGGAAGTCCTTACGAGACGGTTTCAGCATGGTCTGAAAGAGAAGGAAGAGGGCAAGGAATTCGGTGGATTTACTGTCTTCCCGGATCTCATCCTAATGGACGGTGGAAAGGGACAGGTTCACATTGCGGAGGAAGTGTTGGACGCGCTGCATATTCAGATTCCAGTCTGTGGAATGGTAAAGGATGACCGGCATCGTACGAGGGGACTTTACTATCGGGACGAGGAGCTTCCGATCCGGACGGATTCTGAGGCATTTAAGCTCATTACCCGTGTACAGGATGAGGCACACCGTTTTGCCATCGAGTTTCACCGAAAACTTCGGGGGCAGGGGCAGGTTCATTCGATTCTGGATGAGATTCCAGGAGTGGGTCCAAAGCGCAGAAAGGATTTAATGAAACACTTCCAGAGTCTGGATGCCATCCGTCAGGCAGACGTTGAGGAACTGAAAAAACTCCCTACAATGAATGAAAAATCTGCTCAGGATGTGTACAACTTTTTCCATTGATATGATATACTATTCACAAAGTGATTTCATATGAGACAGATAAGGAGAACAAATATGGGTGTGAAGCTTGAAAAGTTAATTGAAAAGATGAGTCTGAAAAATCTGACGCCGGATCTTGATCTTACACAGTCAGAGATTCAGGTTCCGGATATCAATCGTCCGGCATTGCAGCTTACGGGGTATTTTGACCACTTTGATTCGGATCGTGTTCAGATCATCGGATATGTAGAGTATACATATCTGGAAACTCTTTCGGACGAGAAGAAGAAAGAGATGTATACACAGCTTCTCTCCTATGGGATTCCGTGTATTGTATATTGCCGAAATCTGGAACCGGATGAGACGTTCCTTCAGATGGCCAATGAGATGAAAGTGCCGATCTTCCAGTCCAGCAAGCAGACTTCGGCGTTTACGGCGGAGGTGATCCGGTGGCTCAATGTAGAACTGGCGCCGTGTATCTCAATTCACGGTGTTTTGGTTGACGTGTACGGCGTCGGTGTACTTATTATGGGTGAGAGCGGTATCGGTAAGAGTGAGGCGGCTCTGGAGCTGATTAACCGGGGCCACCGGCTTGTCACAGACGATGTGGTCGAAATACGCAAAGTGAGCGATGACACCTTGGTAGGGAAAGCTCCGGATATTACCCGACATTTCATCGAGCTGCGCGGTATTGGTATAGTGGATGTGAAGAGTCTTTTCGGGGTACAGAGCGTGCGTGAGACACAGACGATCGATCTGGTAATCAATATGGAAGAGTGGGACAAGAACCGAGAGTACGACCGCCTTGGTCTTAAGGAAGAATCTACAGAGTTCTTAGGAAATAAGGTTGTGTGCCATTCGATCCCGATCCGTCCGGGACGAAATCTGGCGATTATTGTAGAGTCTGCCGCTGTCAACCACAGACAGAAACAGATGGGTTATAATGCGGCGGAAGAATTATACAGACGGGTACAGGAAAGTCTGGCAAAATAAGAGGAAGGAAAGAGAAAAATGAAGTATTGTTTTGGAATTGATATTGGAGGTACGACTGTCAAGTTGGGATTATTTCAGGAGGATGGAAAGATTCGGGATAAGTGGGAGATCAAGACTCGGATCGAGGAGAAAGGACGAAACATTCTTCCGGATATCGCCAAATCTCTTATGAACAGACTGGAAAAAGAGGGAATTTCCAAGGAAGAGGTGACAGGTATCGGAATCGGCGTCCCGGCTCCGATTACGGAGGAGGGATTTGTGAAATCTACCGCCAACCTCGGATGGGAAGAGAAAAATGTCAAAGCAGAGATGGAAGAGCTGACCGGTATACGGACGGCGACAGGAAATGACGCAAATGTGGCAGCCCTGGGAGAGATGTGGCTCGGCGGCGGACGCGGATGCAAGAATATGATTATGGTGACTCTTGGAACAGGCGTAGGAGGCGGAATCCTTATCGGAGGCCGGATCCTGACAGGAGCACATGGGGCGGGAGGAGAGATCGGACACCTCTGTGTGAATTACGGGGAGACAGAGAAATGCGGCTGTGGAAATTACGGATGTCTTGAGCAGTATGCATCCGCAACGGGAATTACCCGTCTTGCAAAGAAGAGGCTGGAATCCACAGAGCAGGACAGCACCTTGAGAAAGGGGCCGGTAAATGCCAAGACGGTGTTTGACGCAGTAAAGGCAGGAGATCGTCTCGCTGACGAGATTGCTGTAGAATTCGGACGCTATCTGGGATATGCGCTTGCCAATCTGGCGGCTGCAATAGATCCATCTGTGATCGTTATCGGAGGCGGTGTATCGAAAGCAGGAAAAGTATTGATCCCATATGTCGAGACGCCTTACAAAGAGCGTGCGTTTTTTGCAAATCAGGATGTGACATTCGCGCTGGCGGAGCTTGGAAACGACGCTGGAATCTGCGGAGCGGCAAAAATGGTATTAGACTAAGTGGCTGACCTTACGGAGGACAGACGGAAAGAAACAGTATAAAATTGCGAATATAAAGAAAGGGAGATACGCATATGTTGATGCGATCTCCCTTTTATACTGTTGTTATGAAGACGATAACTGCCTTACTGGAGTGATCTCTGACTTCTACTGGGTGACTCCCTGATTGGCATCTGAGCTTTCACCGGAAGTGTCTTCTCCGGTCGTGCCGTCCTGGCTTGTGTCAGTGGATTCGGAAGAATCCGTGGAATCGCTGCCAGAAGAGTTCCCATCGGAATGACTGTCAGATTGATTAGCACTGTCAGATTGATCGGAACTGTCAGAAGATTCATCATCCTTTTTACTGTCAGATGATGGTTTCTTTGCCGAACGGTGTCCGGAACAACTCTGAGTCGGAGCCGTATCCCTATCAAAGTATTCTGTTACAGCAGGACATCCGGATACTGCAAGTTTTCCGGTACTTGTGCAGACGGTACGTTCTACAACCGAATCCGGTTCTTCAAACTGTGTGTAGGCCAGACCCTTGGTCGTATTGATCTGATCCATGATTTTTTTCCACATCTTCAGGTGGTAATCCCACTCACGATCCGCAAGAGGAGTATTGTCATCGTATCCGGACCAGATGGTACAGGTATAATACGGTGTGTAACCCGCAATCCAGAGATCCACGTTGTTAGAGGTCGTACCGGTCTTTGCTGCCGCATCCATATTGGAAAGACGGGCAGGAGTCCCGGTTCCCTTTTTGATGACATCTTCCATCGCGCTGGTGAGCAGAAAAGCGGTGGAATCTTTCAATACAGTATGCTTCTCCTGAGTCTGTGTGCGGTCAAGCAGGACATTGCCGTCATGGTCAAGAATCTTCGTGTACATGATCGGCTCCTGGTAAACGCCGCCATTGGCGATTGCTGCATACGCAGCGCACATTTCGTAATTATAAACACCGTCCGTGACACCGCCTAAAGCAAGCGGCTGTTGAATGTCTGTAAAGACTTTACCCTCGTCTGTCGTACGGCTTTCGACCAGTGTGCTTAGTCCGAAGTTCTGGCAGTAGGTAAAACCAAGCTGCGGGGTAATCTCCGTCAGTGTCTTGACCGCACAGATATTTGCAGACTGTTCGATGGCTTTCCGCATTGTCATATTGCCACGGTAGTAATTGCCCCACCAGTTGGAAACCGGAGTACCGTCCGCGTATTCGTACGGCTCGTCCTTGATAATGGTTGCCAGCGTTTCTCCTGCGCTGTCAAGAGCAGGAGCGTAAGTGGACAGGATCTTGAAACAGGATCCCGGCTGTCTTGTAGATCCAGTGTAGGCACGGTTCAGACTCATACTGGATGACTTTGTGCCACGGCCGCCGACCATCGCCTTAATCTGTCCTGTCGCCTGATCAATGACAGTGACAGAAGCCTGAGGCTGGGGAGAGAGATTGATGACCTCGTCATAGGTATCTCCCTCTTTTGCGATGGATGCTTTAAACGATTCAATGACCTGATGTGCCTGCTCCTCAGAATCAAAGGTCAGACCATATTTCATATTCCGGAACTGCTTGATATGACCGGAACTGTAATTCTCCTGTGTTCCGTCAGCCCTTGTTACAGTCAGTGCGTAAGACAGGCCGTATTGGACTTTGTAAGGATAATTGCTGTCGTCGTTGAGTACCTGGTCACAGATGCCCTGGATCTCAAGATCTTGGGTAGAATAGATACTTAAACCGCCCTTGTAAAGGGTATTGTATGCCTGAGTTTCACTGTAGCCAAGTCCGACGTCCGGATCCTCCAAGTCTGTCAGAATCTGCTCTGTCAGTGCATCTACGAAGTAGCTCTGAGGAGTCGTGTTCTGCGTGATGTTCGTATTGACATTCTGGATGCGGGCATAGACATCATCGGCCAACGCCTCGTCATGGGCCTCCTGGGAAATGTATCCCTGCTCCAGCATGTTTTTAAGAACCTGCTTGCGGCGATCCGCATTGTGATCCGGGTGAGTGATCGGATTGTAGTAGCTTGGACTCTGGGTGATGGCCGCGATGACTGCGCTTTCAGACAGAGTCAACTGGGAAACGTCCTTGTTGAAATACCTCTGGGATGCTGCCTGTACGCCGAGCGTATTCTGACCCAGGTTGATGGTATTTAAGTAGTTTTCCATGATTTCGCTTTTTGACATCTGCTTTTCCAGCTTCAGTGCCAGATACTGCTCCTGAATTTTCCGTTCTAGTCTGTCGAAGAACGTATCTTCAGACATGAAGTCAAAAATATTATTCTTGATCAGCTGCTGTGTCAGGGTGGAAGCACCCTGAGAAAAATCTCCGGTAGTAAGACCGATCATTCCGGCACGTACGATACCTTTTGGATCAATTCCGTTATGCTCATAAAAACGCTCGTCCTCGATGGCAACAAAAGCGTGCTGCAGATCCTTCGGGATCTCATCGATGGTTTTATAAACACGGTTGGAACCGGCGGAAGTGAGCCGCTGGGTCTCAGTCTTATTGTCCGAAGCATAGACAACGGATGTGTAACCCGTCGGCTTTACATCTTCCGGGGTAACATCCGGGGCGCTGTCGATGACCTTCTTGAGGAATATCCCGCCGCCCACGCATCCGGCTACCATCAAAAGCAAAAGAGTGAGAAGCACTCCTTTAAAGATCCGTACGCCAAGACGCTTCTTTTTCATTTTGGATTTCGAGGTAATGTCCCTTCGTTTCTTAGCAGCTTTTTTTCTACCATAGTTCATGAGCATTTGCCTCCTTTTATACCAAACCATTATACCAAATTTCAATATTGAAATAAAGAAAAAATTGCAATCTTCCGTATTCGCTGAGAAAAATTTAAGAAAAAGTTTTGAAAAAGTCGAAAATCCTGTTATAGTTAAAATGAACAGACGAGGAGGAAGGAACATGTTGGAAGAATACAGGACAGTGCTGGGGCATGGGGAAAGCGAGATCGTAGAGAAGAAATCCCGGTTCCTGGCCGAAGTCTCTCATATTGATACAGAAGAAGAGGCACTGGAGTTTATAGAGAAAATTCGGAAGAAGCATTATAATGCCACCCATCATTGCTATGCTTATGTGCTGGGCGAGCGTTTTGAATTACAGCGTTTCAGCGACGATGGAGAACCGGGTGGAACAGCAGGCAAGCCGATGCTTGATGTGCTGACCGGAGAGGGAATCCATGACACGGTGGTCGTGGTGACCCGGTATTTTGGCGGGACGCTTCTTGGAACGGGAGGGCTGGTACGGGCATACTCCGGGGCGGCTAAGGAAGGATTGCTTGCAAGTACTATTATTACCAGAAAATACGCGTCTAAACTGGAAATCCGGACGGAATATACCGGATTTGGAAAAATCCAGTATATTCTCGCACAGCAGGGGATTCATATTCTGGATATACAATATACAGATCAGGTCCGCATCGTGTGCCTTGTTCCGGATGTGGAGAAGGGAAAGATTGAGAAAGAGCTAACTGAGGGGACCAACGGACAGGCAGGACTTGGGTGGAAAGAGAAGTGTTATTTTGCCGTACACGAGGGTAAGATACTTCTTTTCAACAAATAGAGTGTCATTCATCGCCAGAAGTAGCAAAGACATATTCCGGGATTGTAAGCAGACGCCAAGATTCCACGAAGGTTCGGGATTTGGTTCGTCGCATACACAGAAAAAGAGATTTCGCTTTAGGCGAAATCTCTTTTTATATTCCCTCCTACTGGAATTCCGGCTCAATCAGACCATACGTGTTGTTCTTTCTCTTGTATACAACATTCACCTCGTCTGTCTCGGCATTAGTAAATACATAAAAATTATGTCCGAGAAGTTCCATCTGAATGCAGGCATCCTCTGGGAACATCGGTTTGATGCCAAAACGTTTTGTACGGATGATCTGGATGGAATCGTCCTCAACACTGTCGTGATCGTGGTCATCTACGAAAGTTTTGTTGAAATCCACACCAGCCTGATGCTTTTCCACGAGTTTATTCTTATATTTGCGAAGCTGACGTTCGATGATCTCCTCAACCAGGTCAATGGAAACGTACATATCGTTGCTTGATTGTTCGGAACGGATAATATTTCCCTTCAGCGGGATAGTAACTTCAATTTTCTGCTCTTCCTTATCTACGCTGAGCGTAACGTGTATTTCAGTATCAGGAGTAAAATATCTTTCCAGTTTTCCGAGTTTGTGTTCGATTGTTTCCTTTAAGGCAGGCGTCACATCGATATTCTTTCCTCTCATAATAAATTTCATAAGCCCAACTCCTTTTTCCTGTATTTCCTGCATAGGCGCCGGATTCGGCAGCCAAGGCAGAAGATCCGTTCAAATCTGAGATTTGAATTCTTGTCCTTATTATACTACGAAGACTTCAGACATGCAATTATAAATAACTAAAAAATCAGAAATTCAAAAATAAGTTTACTGATAAAATTTATAAAGTAAAAGTAATAGAATGAAAAAATCAGATGTTTTTCTGTACCGAAGTGAAGAGGGCGGGGTAAAGAAAGAGGATCCACACGACGAGGAACGCATACTCGAACACTTTCCATAGAAGAAGAGCGCTCCATCCGGAGAGAAAGAGTTTCCACGTTAGAGTGGAGCCTAGTCCTAGTGCCAGTTTCAAAAGCTGCCCCATTCGGGTCCGGGTAGCGGTGGAAAAATGCAGATACGTCTCTTCTAGCCACAGTCCCAGAGCAAAACCGAGTCCTGCACCTGCTGCCTTGATCGTGTCGGCGGCGTACATGGACGGCAGACCGTCATATTTCACTAGAAGAAAGGCTGAGGCAAGTACGAAACAGGAAATCCCCGCCAGTACGGCAGACAAAGTACGGATCTTCCGAAACAGAATATCTGCATACCGGGAGTACGCCACAGAGAACCCAAGGGAGATCACAAGGGAAGTCAGCACATCCTTTGGAGTATGGACGCCAAGATACATCCGGGAAAATCCGACAAGCAGAAAGGAGGCGGTAAAGAGAAATTTTGTACTCCGTTGTTTGGACCCAAGCGCCAGTGAAGCAAAGAGGCTTGTCGCACCCTGGGTGTGACCGCTGGGGAAGGAGTAGCCGGTTGCGTGTGGTATAGCGCTTTGTACCGGATGGAAATCAGGATCCAGAATCCAGGGACGCGGGATCCGGAAGATAATTTTCAGGTTTTGCACTACAAGGCCGGAAGAAAAATACGTCAGTCCGATCCGGCGGGCAAACTTCTTGTCATAGCACCAATAAAAAAAGCAAAGTACGGAAAGCAAAAAGGTCTCCTGCCCAAAACAGGTAACGAATTGAAAAAAATCGTTACCTGCAGGAGTCCGTATGCCTTCCAGAAACCATAACAGATTCATGTCAGACACACCCCATCATTTATTTTTCAGATTGTCACGCTTGCGGAGCCTGGAATCCAGAATCTTTTTGCGGATCCGAAGACTCTTTGGAGTGACTTCCAGAAGCTCATCCGTATCGATGAAGTCAAGCGCTTCCTCCAGACTCAGGATACGCGGAGGAGACAATTTTAATGCATCGTCTGAGCCGGAAGCGCGGGTATTGGTCAGATGCTTCGCACGGCAAACGTTCAGCTCAATGTCGTCGGTCTTGGCATTCTGGCCGACTACCATGCCGGAGTAGACACGTTCACCCGGTCCGATAAAGAGCGTACCGCGCTCCTGGGCATTGAACAGACCGTAAGTCAATGCTTCTCCGGTTTCAAAGGAGATGAGAGAACCGTTTTTCCGGTACTGGATCTCGCCTTTATATGGGGCATAGCCATCAAAGGCGGTATTCATAATTCCGTTTCCCTTCGTGTCAGTCAGGAAATCACCTCGGTATCCGATCAGCCCGCGGGACGGGATGGAGAATTCAAGTCTTGTGTAGGCGCCGTTTGACATGCCCATGTTGCGGAGCTCACCCTTCCTTTGGCTTAACTTGTCGATGACGGTTCCGGTGAATTCATCCGGAACATCGATGTAGACCAGCTCCATCGGTTCGAGAAGTTTTCCGTTTTCATCTTCTTTATAGAGCACTTCCGCCTTGCTGACAGCAAATTCGTAGCCTTCCCGGCGCATATTCTCGATCAGCACGGAGAGATGAAGCTCGCCACGGCCGGACACCTTGAAACTGTCCATATCATCCGTATCTTCCACACGGAGGCTGACGTCGGTATTCAGTTCCAGGAAGAGACGGTCGCGAAGATGACGGGAGGTTACAAACTTTCCTTCCTGTCCCGCAAACGGACTGTCATTGACCTTGAACTGCATGGAAATCGTAGGCTCAGAAATCTTCTGGAACGGAATCGGTTTCGGGTCGTCCGGAGAGCAGATCGTGTCTCCAATGGAGATATCCGCAATACCGGAGATAGCAACGATAGAACCGACGCCGGCTTCTCGCACCTCTACCTTGTTTAGCCCATCAAACTCGTAGAGTTTACTGATTTTAACCTTTTTCTGTTTGTCTGGTTCGTGATGGTTTACTACGATCACGTCCTGGTTTACACGGATCGTTCCATTGTCCACTTTGCCGACGCCGATTCTGCCCACATATTCATTGTAATCGATGGTACTGATCAGTACCTGTGTGGAGGCATCCGGGTCTCCTTCCGGAGCGGGAATGTATTCCAGAATCGTCTCAAAGAGCGGAATCATATTTTCCGGCTTGTCATCGAGTTCCAGAATGGAGTATCCGGCTTTGGCAGAAGCGTAGACAAACGGGCAGTCGAGCTGGCTGTCGTCTGCATCCAGATCCATGAAAAGCTCCAGTGTCTCATCGATGACAGCGTCCGGACGGGCTTCCGGGCGGTCAATTTTGTTGATACAGACAATGACAGGGAGCTTTAATTCCAGCGCTTTTTTCAACACAAACTTGGTCTGCGGCATCGGACCTTCAAACGCGTCCACTACGAGGACTACGCCGTTTACCATCTTGAGGACACGTTCCACCTCTCCGCCGAAGTCAGCATGTCCTGGAGTGTCGATGATATTGATTTTTGTATTTTTGTAATGAACGGCCGTATTTTTGGAAAGGATCGTGATCCCACGTTCCCGTTCGATGTCGTTGGAGTCCATGACACGCTCCTCGACCTCCTGATTTTCACGGAAAACGCCGCTTTGCTTTAACAGTTCGTCGACCAGGGTCGTTTTGCCGTGGTCTACATGGGCAATAATCGCAATATTACGAATGTCTTCACGTTTTATTTTCATATCGTTACATCCTTCTTTCTACTTATATAATGTAGCAACTTATATAGTCTACCATATTTTTTGGATTTTACAAGCATTTCTATCCATATTTATCGGAATATGTCGATCGAATTTTCTGGAAAAATTTCCTCATAGGTCATATCCTTTCAAAGAGGGGCATAAAGTATTAAAGATAAAAAATACCTATCAGAGGAAGGGAGAATTACATTTCATGTCAGATAAGATTATTGAAAACAACCAGGTTACGATTATGGGACAGGTGGCAAGTACATTTGAATTCAGCCACGAAGTATTCGGAGAAGGATTTTACACGATGGAAGTCCTTGTGAAGAGACTGAGCAATTCTGAGGACCGGATTCCGGTGATGATCTCCGAGCGTCTGATTGATGTGACGCAGGATTATGTGGGCGAATATATTATTGTCCAGGGACAGTTCAGATCCTATAATCGGCATGAAGAACAGAAAAACAGGCTGGTGCTGTCAGTTTTCGCAAGGGAAGTGTCCTTTGTGGAGAGCGATGAGGATATGGATGGCGTCAAGACAAACAGTATTTTTCTGGACGGGTATATCTGCAAATCACCGGTATACCGCAAAACGCCGCTTGGCAGGGAGATCGCGGATCTTCTGCTGGCTGTAAACCGGCCGTACGGGAAGTCGGATTACATTCCATGTATCTGCTGGGGACGAAACGCGAGATTTGCCTCTTCATTTGAAGTCGGCGCGCATGTACATATTCTCGGACGGGTACAGAGCCGGGAATATATAAAGAAATTATCAGACACGGAGACGGAAAAGAGAACAGCCTATGAAGTGTCGGTGAGCAAACTGGAGTGCCAGGAAGAATAAAAAGAAATCCTGTAAATGCTCGTGGAATTGATGTTTGACACATATCGGGAATAGTGATACACTTGCAGTAATAACGATTTAATGTTCTAAAGTGTGAAAAGGAAAGAAACGAGTTGGAGGTAATGATATGTCTATATTTACAGGATCAGGAGTAGCGATTGTAACGCCGTTTTTGCCGGATGGTTCCGTCAATTACGAGAAGCTCGATGAGCTGATTGAGTATCACATTGCCCATAAGACGGATGCGATTATTATCTGTGGTACGACCGGAGAGTCATCCACATTGACAGAAGAAGAGCACATGCAGTGCATTAAGTTTACGGTTGAACAGGCAAAGAAGCGAATCCCTGTTATTGCCGGAACAGGTTCTAACGCAACGTTTACGACGATTGAGATGTCAAGGGAAGCGGTAGATTACGGCGTGGATGGACTGCTGCTTGTAACACCTTATTATAATAAGGCGACACAGAAAGGGCTGATTGCTCACTATAAGGCAGTGGCGGCAGAGGCAAAGGCTCCGATCATCCTTTATAGTGTGGCGAGCAGGACAGGACTCAATATTACGCCGGAGACAGCGGCGGAGCTTGCAAAGGTGGAAAATATAGTAGCCATCAAGGAGGCTTCCGGCAATATATCCCAGATTGCGAAGATTATGCAGCTCACAGACGGAAAGCTGGATCTCTATTCAGGAAACGACGATCAGATCGTGCCGCTTCTTTCTCTTGGAGGAAAGGGTGTGATCTCCGTGCTTGCGAATATCGCACCGGAATATACCCATGATCTCTGCCAGAAGTTCTTTGACGGCGATCTGAAAGGAAGTCTTAAGATGCAGCTAGATGCACTGCCGTTGATCGACAAGCTCTTCTGCGAGGTTAATCCGATACCGGTCAAAACTGCTATGAATCTGCTTGGAAAAGAAGTTGGAGAATTAAAGATGCCGCTTTCCTCCATGGAGGAGGACCACAAGATGGCACTTGCCAAAGAGATGGAAAAATTTGGACTGAAACTTGCATAAGGAAATCAGAAAGAAGAGGGAGCCGTAAGGCGCCCTCTTTGGATATGGATACACTTCCCTAAAAGGTGGGAAGACTTTACGAAAAGGAGAAAAGTAATATGGTAAGAATTATCATGCATGGGTGCAATGGAAAAATGGGACAGGTGATTACAAGGATGGCAGCAGAAGACAAAGAGTGTGAGATCGTAGCGGGAATCGATACCTGTGAAGGGCGTTTAAACGGCTATCCGGTTTTTGACAGTCTGCAAGACTGTGATGTAGAGGCGGATGTAGTGATCGATTTTTCTAACGCGAAGGCGGTGGACGGTCTGCTTGAGAACTGTAAAAAGAGACGGCTTCCGGTCGTCCTTTGCACAACCGGACTTTCTAAGGAGCAGATTCAGAAGGTGGAGGATACAGCAAAAGAGACGGCAGTGCTCAAATCTGCGAATATGTCTCTTGGAATCAATCTGCTGATGCGGCTGCTGCAGGATGCGGCAAAGGTGCTGTCACCTGCAGGATACGATATTGAAATTGTGGAAAAGCATCATAATAAGAAAGTAGACGCTCCGAGCGGGACGGCTCTTGCTCTGGCAGACGCGATCAATGAGACACAGGATATGAAATATGCATACTGCTATGACAGAAGTCAGGAAAGAAAGCCAAGAGAGAAACAGGAGATCGGAATTTCCGCGGTACGGGGCGGAACGATTGTAGGAGAGCACGAAGTACTGTTTGCCGGCGAGGACGAAGTGATTGAGTTTAAGCATACAGCTTATTCCAAGGCAGTCTTTGCGAAAGGGGCGTTGGAAGCAGCGAAATTTTTGGCTGGGAAACCGGCGGGAAAATATGATATGAGCGATGTGATTTCATTTTAAAGAAAAAAACAGAAAAAAGTATAAAAATTCATTTTCTGCGGATAGTAAGTAGTGCAAATTCTATTTTGCAGGAGGGAAGAAACATGAAATCTTGGAAACGAGCCGCTCTGGTTCTGCTGAGTGTATTCATGCTTGGAAGTATGACCGCATGTGCGGGTGAAAACCGTGTCAATGACGCGACAAACGGTAGCGACACCAAGGATACAACGGATGATGACCGCAAGAACGGAAAAGACACCTTGGAAGACGGTGCCGACGATCTGGGCGAAGACATGAAAGACGGTGCAAGAGACTTAAAAGATGATGTCGAAGACGGTGCAAGGGATATCAAAGATGACGTAGAAAATGCACTGGACGGGGACGGCAGAACAGATATGGGAAGATAGGAGAGCCTTCGGGCTCTCTTATTTATTGTAATGTTCTACAGGGTGTTTTTGCTTGACGGCGGAGGGATTCTTGTGGTAAGGTAAAAAAATAAATTGACGTAGTAACGTAAAAAAGCAAGGAGGGCAAAGTGATGAAATTCCGGCCTTGTATCGACATTCATAATGGAAAAGTAAAGCAGATTGTAGGGGGAAGCCTGACAGATACAGGGGACTGGGCTCAGACGAATTTTGTGGCGGAACGTCCGGCACAGTGGTTTGCTTCCAGATACCGGGACGACGGGCTTACAGGAGGGCATGTGATTTTACTGAATTCACCAGCCTCGCGTTACTTTGAAAAGACAAGGCATCAGGCCATGGAAGCGCTTTCCGCGTTTCCGGGAGGTCTGCAGATTGGTGGCGGGATCCGTCCGAAGAACGCGGAAGATTATTTAAGAGCAGGAGCAAGCCATGTGATTGTAACCTCCTATGTGTTTGCGGAAGGAGCGATCCGCTGGGAGAATCTGGCGAGGCTTAAGGAAACAGTCGGACGGGAAAAGCTCGTTTTGGATGTAAGCTGTAGAAAACGGGACGGCAGGTATCTGATTGTGACGGACCGATGGCAGACGTTTACAGATGCGGAGGTAACACATGAGCTTTTGGATCTTCTTGCTGAGTACTGTGCGGAATTTCTTGTCCACGGTGTGGATGTGGAGGGGAGCTGCCGTGGGATTGACAGGGAGCTTGTGAAGCTCCTTGCTTCATGGAAGAAGGGAGTGACGCATCCGGTGACGTATGCGGGTGGAATTTCTTCGGAAAAAGACATCCGGATTTTGGGAGAAGCTTCCGGAGGACGGATTGATTTTACCGTTGGGAGCGCGCTGGATCTTTTTGGCGGGACGCTCGGTTACGATGTGCTCCGTCAGAGATATGGTGCTGTGGTTTGTGAACACGATGGAAAGAGTTTGTGAACAGTTTAGAAACAGGTTGAACAAGCCCGTGGATAGTGTTAAAATGAAGAATGGATTAATTTTTTAGAAACGATAAGGAGCAGAAAACATGGGACTGATACAGAAAGTGTTTGGTACACACAGCCAGCATGAGTTAAAGAGAATCTACCCGATCGTAGATCATATTGAAGCTTTGGAACCTGAGATGCAGAAGCTTTCTGACGAAGAGTTAAGAGATAAAACAAGAGAATATAAAGAAAGATACGCAAAGGGAGAGACGCTTGATGATCTTTTGCCGGAGGCATTTGCGACCGTGAGAGAGGCGGCTGTTCGTTCCATTGGGATGAAACACTACCGTGTGCAGCTCATCGGTGGTATCGTACTTCATCAGGGGCGTATTGCCGAGATGAAGACCGGTGAAGGTAAGACCCTCGTGTCCACGCTGCCGGCATACTTAAACGCCCTCACAGGAGAAGGTGTACACATCGTCACAGTCAACGATTACCTGGCAAAGCGTGACGCTGAGTGGATGGGGAAAGTACATGAATTCCTGGGATTGAAAGTCGGAGTCGTACTCAACGACATGGACAATGACCAGAGAAGAGCAGCGTACGCCTGCGATGTTACCTATGTGACTAACAATGAACTCGGATTTGACTACTTAAGGGACAACATGGTCATCTATAAAGAGCAGCTCGTACAAAGAGGGCTCAAATATGCCATTATCGATGAGGTCGACTCCGTTCTGATTGACGAGGCGAGGACTCCGCTGATTATTTCCGGACAGAGCAGCAAGTCCACGAAGCTCTATGAAGCATGCGATATTTTGGCAAGACAGATGGAGCGAGGCGAGGCAAGCGGCGAGTTTTCCAAGATGAACGCTATTCTGGGTGAGGAAATCGAAGAGACCGGCGATTTCATTGTCAATGAGAAGGAAAAAGCGATCAACCTGACAGAGGACGGAGTCAAGAAAGTGGAGAATTTCTTCCACATTGAGAACCTGGCGGATCCGGAGAATCTGGAGATTCAGCACAATATTATTCTTGCTCTGCGGGCACACAATCTGATGTTCCGTGACAAGGATTATGTGGTAAAGGATAACGAGGTTCTTATTGTCGATGAGTTCACCGGACGTATCATGCCAGGTAGACGTTATTCTGACGGTCTGCATCAGGCGATCGAGGCAAAGGAGCATGTGAAGGTCAACCGGGAGAGTAAGACACTTGCTACTGTCACCTTCCAGAACTTCTTTAATAAATACGCAAAGAAGTGCGGTATGACTGGTACCGCACTTACAGAGGAAAAGGAATTCCGTGATATTTACGGAATGGACGTTGTGGAGATTCCAACGAATATGCCGGTGATCCGGAAGGATTTGGACGACGCCGTATATAAGACGAAGAAAGAGAAATTTGGTGCGGTCTGCGACGCCATCGAGGAGGCGCACGCAAAGGGACAGCCGGTTCTTGTCGGTACGATTACCATCGAGACCAGTGAGCTTTTGAGCAAGATGCTGAGAAAGAGAGGCATCAAGCACAATGTACTAAACGCGAAGTTCCATGAGCTGGAGGCTCAGATTGTTTCTGAGGCCGGACAACATGGAGCGGTGACGATCGCTACCAACATGGCGGGACGTGGTACCGATATTAAGCTGGACGATAAAGCGAGGGAGGCCGGAGGCCTGAAGATCATCGGCACCGAGCGGCATGAGTCCAGGCGGATCGACAATCAGCTCCGTGGACGTTCCGGACGTCAGGGGGATCCGGGAGAATCCCGTTTTTACCTGTCTTTGGAGGATGATCTGCTTCGCCTGTTCGGATCTGAGAAACTGATGTCCGTCTTCAATGCTCTGGGCGTTGCGGATGGGGAGCAGATTGAGCACAAGATGCTTTCCGGAGCCATCGAAAAGGCGCAGAAGAAGATCGAGTTCAACAACTACGGAATCCGGAAGAACCTTCTGGAGTACGACCAGGTAATGAACGAGCAAAGAGAGATCATCTACGAGGAGCGACGCCGGGTATTGGATGGAGAGAGTATGCGGGATTCCATCTACCATATGATTACGGAGTATGTGGAAGATCTGGTGGACAGATACGCTCCGGCAGATCAGTCCAGCGAGGAGTGGGATATTGCAGGCATGGATGTGGTGCTCCATGAGACGATCCCGATGATTCCGGCGGTGACACTGGATGACGTCAACAAAAAAGAGCAAAAAGAGCTTAAGCACCTCTTAAAAGAGCGTGCTGTGAAAGCATACGAGGCCAAAGAAGCCGAGTTTCCGGATGCAGAGCATGTCAGAGAAGTGGAGCGTGTCGTACTGCTTAGAGCGATCGATGGCAAGTGGATGGATCATATCGATGATATGGATCAGCTCCGTCAGGGAATCGGACTTCAGGCATATGGACAGAAAGATCCGCTTGTAGAGTACAAGATGCTTGGATATGATATGTTCGGTGAGATGACAAAGGCCATTGAAGCCGATACGATCCGTGTTCTCTTCCATATTAAGATGGAACAGAAAGTAGAAAGAGAACAGGTAGTAAAAGTGACAGGGACAAACAAGGACAATTCAGCAGTTCATGCACCGAAAGTTCGTACAGAGAAAAAGGTGTACCCGAACGACCCGTGTCCGTGTGGAAGCGGCCTGAAATATAAACAGTGCTGCGGTAAAAAGAAATCATAAAAGAGGTGAGAATAGTGGTCGAGCTTGAGCAGCTAAGACTGGAATTGCAGGCATATGAGGGACCTCTTCAGGAAGTAAGGGATTCACTTTGACCTGCCGGGAAAAGAGAAACGAGTAGAAGAACTGGAACGAAAGATGGAAGAGCCGGATTTCTGGGAAGATACGGAAGGTTCCCAGAAAGTGATGAAAGAGCTTAAGATGTTAAAAGATACGATTCAGACAGCCGAGGAGCTGAATCGTCAGTTTGAGGATACAGATACCCTTCTGGAGATGGCGGAAGAAGAGGAGGACGCAAGTCTTGCAGGGGAGATTCGGGAGGGGATCCGGCGGCTTGACGAGCACCTGGAGGAGGTGCGGATTAGTACCCTCCTAGGGGGAGAGTACGACAACTGCGACGCCATTGTGACTCTTCATGCAGGAGCTGGAGGAACAGAGGCATGTGACTGGAATCAGATGCTGTACCGGATGTACTCTCGGTTCGTGGAGCGTCATGGTTTCTCTATGGAGGTCCTGGATTATATTGACGGAGATATTGCGGGAATCAAAAACGTGACATTTGAGGTACACGGAGAGAATGCCTATGGATTTCTGAAATCAGAAAAAGGGATTCACAGACTGGTGCGGATCTCTCCGTTTAATTCGGCGGGCAAACGCCAGACGTCCTTTGCGTCGTGTGATGTCATCCCGGATATAGACAAGGATATTGACATCGAAATCAATGAGGATGAGTTGAAGATTGACACCTACCGTTCCAGTGGGGCAGGCGGCCAGCACATCAACAAGACGTCTTCCGCGGTTCGGATCACACATCTTCCGACCGGGATCGTTGTGCAGTGTCAGAATGAGCGTTCACAGCACCACAATAAGGATAAGGCAATGCAGATGCTCAAAGCAAAGCTGTATTTGATGATGGAGCAGGAGCAGGCGGAGAAGATGTCGGGTATTCGAGGCGAGGTTAAAGATATAGGCTTTGGAAACCAGATTCGTTCCTATGTCATGCACCCGTACAGTCTGGTGAAGGATCATAGAACAAATGAGGAAACCAGCAATGTAGGTGCGGTGATGGATGGCGAGATCGACCGTTTTATCAACGCTTACCTGAAACAGGAGAGTGCCAATGGATAAGACAAAATACTATGTTCTGAACAAAAAGGCAGTTCCGGAAGTGCTTCTGAAAGTTGTGGAGGTCAAGCATCTGCTTGCCACCCGTAAGGGAATGACTATAGGCGAGGCTGCGGAAGCTGCCGGAATCAGCAGAAGTTCTTTTTATAAATATAAAGATGACATTTTCCCTTTCCATGAAAATGAAAAGGGGCAGACAATCACCCTCGTCCTGCAGATGGAGGATATTCCGGGACTGCTGGCGGAGATTTTAAGCGAGGTGGCAGAGTATAAGGCAAATATTCTGACGATCCACCAGAGTATCCCGCTCAACGGTGTGGCGACATTGACTCTGAGTGTGGAGGTGCTCTCTACCACGGGAAATCTCTCGGAAATGGTCGCGAAGATTGAGGAGAAAGAAGGAGTGCATTATCTGAAAATAGTAGGGAGGGAATAAACATGATACATGTTGCGGTACTTGGATATGGAACAGTCGGTTCCGGCGTATTGGAAGTCTTCCGAATGAATCAGGAGAAGATCGACCGGTGTGCGGGGGATCAGGTGCGGATCAAATATATTCTGGATCTCAGGGATTTTCCGGGGGATCCGGCACAGGAGCTGATTGTGCATGATTTTGAACAGATTATCAATGACGTAAGCATTGATATCGTAGTGGAGGTCATGGGAGGACTGGATCCGGCCTATACCTTTGTAAAACGAAGCCTGGAGGCAGGAAAAAACGTAGTGACGTCCAACAAGGCTCTTGTGGCGGCACATGGGTCGGAGCTTTTACAGACAGCGAAGGAGCATCATGTGAATTACCTGTTTGAGGCAAGCGTTGGCGGCGGAATTCCGATTATCCGTCCTTTAGTCTCCTCACTTACAGCGGATGAGATTGAAGAGATCACAGGTATCCTCAATGGAACGACAAACTATATGATGACGAAGATGTTTTATGAGGGAGCCGATTACGATGAAGTGTTAAGAGAAGCTCAGGCGAACGGATATGCAGAGCGTAATCCGGAAGCGGATGTGGAAGGAAGGGATGCCTGCCGGAAGATTGCCATTTTATCTTCCATTGTATCTGGAAGACAGGTGGATTTTGAGGATATCTATACCGAAGGCATCACAAAGATTACAGCTCAGGATATGCGCTATGCCAAAGAGATGAATATGGTCATTAAGCTGCTTGCGACGATGAAGCAGGAAGACGGAACAATCGGTGCGATCGTGGCTCCGTTTTTACTTCACTCAGAGCATCCGCTTGCAAGCGTCCATGGTGTGTTCAATGCGATCTTCGTACGGGGCAATGCCCTGGGAGACTCCATGTTCTATGGCAGCGGGGCAGGCAAGATGCCTACGGCAAGCGCTGTGACGGCGGATATTGTGGAGGCTGCACGGTATCAGGATCGGACGATTTGTGAATACTGGTCCGGGAATAAGATGGAACTCAAGAGTCGTATGGATGTGAAACGGAAGTTCTTTATCCGCATGGCTGGCAGGAAAGAAGCGTATGCAGACCGGATTCGGGAGGCGTTTGGAGAGGTTCAGTATCTGACGGCGGATGGATGTGAAGGGGAATTCGCATTTGTTACCGGAGAGATAAAAGAAGGCAAATATGAATCGGCTGCAGCGGAATTTGGCAATCTGATTCACATGATCCGTGTGGCGTCATAAGATAGATAGAAGAGGATAGTTGAAAGCAGAAGGGAATGGGAGTAGATGAAGTATCTGATCATTCTTGGGGACGGTATGGCAGGAGAATCATTAGAGAGGCTTGGAGACAAGACGACGCTGGAGTGGGCAAAGACTCCGGAAATGGATCGGCTTGCGGCGAAAGGTGAGATCGGTCTGGCCTCCATGGTGCCGGAAGGGATGGCGCCGGGGAGCGACACTGCCAATTTGTCGGTTCTCGGGTATGATCCCCGTAAATATTATACAGGGCGTTCCCCTCTTGAGGCTTTCAGTATCGGTGTGAATATGGCAGAGGACGATATTTCGTTCCGCTGCAATCTGGTCACTCTGACTGAGGATGAGAGACTCTCCTATGAAAAGCAGCACATGGTAGATCACAGTTCCGATGAGATCTGTACCGAGGATGCTGCGATTCTGATTGCATATCTGAAGGAGCATATTCTGAGAATGGGATTTTCACTTTATACGGGAACATCGTACCGCCACCTCCTTTTATGGGAAAAGGGGAAACGCTATGAACTGACGCCACCCCATGACATTCTGACAAAGGAGATCCGCGCTTATCTGCCGGAGGATGCTTTACTCTGCTCTATGATGGAGCAAAGTTACGAGCTCTTAAAGGTGCATCCGCTGAATATGGAACGGAAGAAGTGCGGACTTCGTCCAGCAAATTCGGCATGGTTCTGGGGAGCCGGGAGCAGGCCGAAACTGCCGGATTTTTATGAAAAGACTGGGAAAAAGGGCGTGATGATTTCAGCTGTGGATCTCTTAAAAGGGATCGCGGCCGCAGGGGGGATGACCAATCTCCATGTGGAAGGCGCGACCGGGGGTCTTCATACCAATTACGAGGGTAAAGCACAGGCGGCAGTTCATGCGCTTTTAAAGGAGGGATATGATTTTGCCTATATCCATGTAGAAGCACCGGATGAGATGGGACATCAGGGAAGTGCCAAGAAGAAGATTCAGGCCATTGAGTATCTGGACCAGCGGCTGATACGGATCGTCTGCGAGGCCATGGACGCTTCAGGGGAGCAGTACAGGATGCTGATTCTGCCGGATCATCCGACGCCGGTTTCGGCCCGGACACACACAGCAGATCCGGTTCCTTATCTTCTCTATGACAGCCGAAAACATTGCTTCTGCGGGGCAAGCTACTGTGAGCGGGCAGCCAGGGAGTCGGGAAGATGGGTGAAGGATGGATATCATCTGATAGAACACTTATTTGAATACTAGGAGGAAATTATGCTGATAGTAAAGAAATTCGGGGGAAGCTCTGTCGCGAACAGAGAAAGAATCTTCAATGTAGCCAGACGCTGCATCGAGGACTACAAAAAAGGGAATGATATTATTGTAGTACTTTCAGCTATGGGAGATACAACAGACGAGCTTTTGGAACTGGCGCAGAACATCAATCCGAATGCGCCAAAACGAGAATTGGATATGCTTCTGACTACGGGAGAACAGGTGTCGGTTGCCCTAATGGCAATGGCCTTTCATTCTTATGATATTCCGGCCATTTCCTTAAACGCATTCCAGGTGCGGATGCACTGCACGGCAAGATACGGGAATGCAAGATTTAAACGGATTGATACCGAGCGGATTCAGCATGAGCTGGAGGCCAGAAAGATTGTGATTGTGACCGGATTCCAGGGTATTAACAAGTACGATGATTATTCTACTCTGGGAAGAGGCGGTTCTGATACGACCGCAGTGGCACTGGCAGCGGCTCTTCATGCTGACAAGTGTGAGATCTATACGGATGTGGACGGTGTATACACAGCGGATCCGAGAATTGTTAAAAATGCCAGAAAAATCGATGAGATTATTTATGACGAGATGTTGGAACTTGCAACGTCCGGAGCCAAGGTGCTCCACAATCGTTCCGTCGAGATGGCAAAGAAATATGGCGTGGAGCTGGTTGTGCGCTCCAGTCTTACATCAGAGGAAGGAACCGTAGTCAAGGAGGTAGTAAAAATGGAAAAAATGTTAATCACCGGTGTGGCGGCCGATAGAAATACAGTAAGAATCTCAGCGATCGGAGTGAAAGACGAGCCTGGTATTGCGTTTAAACTGTTCAATACACTTGCCAGAAATAATATTAATGTAGATATCATCCTACAGTCTGTTGGAAGAAACGGAACAAAAGATATTTCCTTTACCGTGTCAGAGGATGATCTGCAGGAAGCACTGCAGATTCTGGAGGAGAAAAAGGACGTTCTTACGATCAAGGAGATTACATACAGCACTGATGTAGCAAAAGTTTCTATCGTAGGAGCCGGAATGCTCAGCAATCCGGGCGTTGCCGCAAAGATGTTTGAATCTCTGTTTAACTCCAATATCAATATCAGCATGATCTCTACATCAGAAATCCGGATCACGGTTCTGATTGATGAGAAAGATACGGAAAAAGCGATGATCGCCATCCATGACGGATTCGGACTGAATGATTAATAAGACAGAGAAATAGAAAACTGCCGATAGCTGTGCTGTCGGCAGTTTTTCGATAGGTAGAGTCTTACAATGATATTCTAGGAAGTTTCAGCTTTTGTCGAGAAATTCTAGTATTACCTGCTGAGTATTTTCGCTCGCATTACGGAACTTTTCAAGCAAATTTAGATCTTGTTCAGTCAGACAAATAGACCATTTATGGTCAGACGTCTCACCAAGGCGATATTTGTAGACGGGCATGGATTCCCGGACCTCGTCGGGATGAATATTGCCTGCAATGAGTTCATCCAAAGAGACTTTATAAAGATGGGAGAGATGGACCAGAGTATTGAGATCCGGTTCTCGAAGAGCCTGTTCATAGTGGGAGTATGCTTGTCTGGTAATATTTAAAATATCACTCAAGTCTTGCTGTGTATAGTTGTGTTTTTTACGAAGTATCTTTAAATTTTTTGCAAGCTGCACATTTGCCATAACATACCTCCATTTTTCAACAGTATATCAGTTTCTGGATAAAAAATTCAGACAGTGCAACGGAATGGATCTTAATGAAATAAAGCAACAAAATGTTGCTATTAGGGAAGGAATGAAAAGAAGAGGATGGATAAGATAGCTGTATTTTTTAGAGCGGATACAGTATAATGAAGGCAGGGGAAACGAAGATATGATATTTGTTGTGTTATTCTTTATTTACTGGAAATATTTAAAAATATTGATATAATAATGCTGTGTTATAAACAAAAGCAATTATATAATAAAAATGCTTGAAATTCGAAAGGACAAAAACAATATGGCTAAAAAGAAAACTGCTGAAAAAGCATTAAATATAGATCATATTTTATTTAACTGTAGAGATATTTTGCGGGCGGCACGTAATTCGGGTTCATTTTTTGAAAAAAGAGATATGATGCTTACGCTTGTATTCTTACGCTTTATCGGCGAGAAATATGAGGATGGAGTGGAAAAGCTCCGTCAGATTTTAGTGGAACAGGGACTTGACCCGGACAATGAGAATATCAGAGCCGCTTTTTTTGATGATGCCACCTTTACAGACGGGACATATAATCTGCCTGTTGAAGCACGTTGGTCAACTATCATCAATACACCTGCACCTGGTTTGAATGTCGCTCTCGATGCTGCGCTTCATAGTATTGCGACAAGCTCAAAAGATCTGAAAGGTTGCTTTATCGAAGGAACCTTTACTACACGTAACCTTGCTCCGAATGATATTAAGAAGCTTGTGGACGAAGTAAATAAAATCAGTCATAAAGCATTTGGAGAGGAAAAAGATCTGATTGGCCGTGTTTATGAATACTTTCTCAAGGAATTTGCCGTTAATGCAACCAAAGAGGAAGGGGAATTCTATACTCCACATGATGTCGTACAACTGATCGCGACAATGATAGAGCCTTATGACGGTACTTTATATGATCCTTGCTGCGGCTCTGGTGGGATGTTTATTCAGAGCGCGGAACTTGTAAAATCAAAACAGGGTGATATCAATCGAATTAATATTTATGGACAGGAAAAGGACGCGGCGACCTATCGTCTTGCAAAAATGAATCTTGCCCTGAGAGGTCTCAGCCATCACCTTGGTGAAACAAATGACTCCTCCTTTACCCACGATCTGCATAGGGGCCTGTATTTTAACTATATTATGGCTAATCCTCCGTTTAATCTGAAAGGTTGGTATAACGATAATCTAAAGAATGATGCCAGGTGGTCGGATTATACGACACCACCGGCAAGCAATGCTAATTATGCTTGGATTTTACATATATTGTCACATTTGAAACCATCAGATGGTGTTGCAGGATTCCTGCTTGCAAATGGTGCGTTAAACGATAGTGACACAATGGAAATTCGGAAGAGGCTGATTCAAAAGGATAAAGTGGAGGCGATTATTGTTCTTCCAAGAGATTTATTTATCACTACCGATATCAGTGTGACACTTTGGATTTTAAATCAGAACAAAAAAGGCGGTGATTATCATGGAAAAATCCTTCGTAACCGTGAGCATGAGATCCTTTTCATGGATTTACGGCAATGGAGAGGAAATCCGGTGAAAGGGGAAAATAAAAAGAAAGTTTGTTTCGTAACAGAGCAGATAGAAAGAGCAGCAAAGATTTATCATATATGGCAAAGTGAAAGTACAGATGGAGACAATTATCAGATGCCAGAGCTTTACCGAAGTGTTGGAATTGCTGAAATTGAAAACAAAGGCTGGACGCTTACTCCAAGCAAATATATTGAGTTTGTTGACCATGATTTAGAGATTGACTATGAAAAGGAAATGACTCGTATTCAGGAGGAAATGAAAGAAATCATGCGTCAGGAAAAGCAATCCCGTCAGATGTTGGAAGATGCGTTTAGGGGGATTGGATATGGGATTGACTAAGTATAAGCTGGGTAATTTAATACAGATATGTGATGAGAAAAACGATGATTTGCGGTTCGGAATAGATGATGTAAAAGGAATTTCAATTAAAAAGATTTTTATAGAGACAAAAGCCGATATGTCTGGTGTATCTCTAAAACCCTATTACTTAGTTCAACCGGATGATTTTGCCTATGTTACTGTAACATCTAGAAATGGGGAGAAAATCACCCTGGCACATAATACAAGCGATCATACATATATTGTTTCTTCTTCTTATATTGTATTCTGCGTAAAGGAGAAGGATTTACTACTTTCAGATTATCTTTTTATGTACTTTCATCGCCCTGAATTTGATCGTTATTCGCGGTTTTATTCTTGGGGGTCTGCAAGGGAGACATTTAGTTGGGAGGATATGTGTGATATAACTATCGAATTACCGCCACTTTCAATTCAGCAAAAATATGTAGATGTTTACAACGCTATGCTTACCAATCGGCAAAGCTATGAACGAGGATTGGAAGATTTGAAACTTGTTTGTGATGCGTATATTGACAGATTAAAGCACTCAAAACGTAGAGTGCCTATCAGAAATTATGTACGTCAAATTGATAATAGAAATACATCTGGGGAACCTTATTCATTTAAAGGACTTAGTATGGATAATTATTTTATAAACTCGATAGCGGATGCAAATGGATTGAATTTTTCAAATTACAAAATTGTAGCACCTGGTGAATACGGTGGAGTTTTAATGAAAGTAGGAAGAGATGGCAGATTAACTATCGCGAGAAATGATTCTGAAGAAAATTATTTAATATCCCCTGCGTATTACACATTTAAAACAGAGAATATCAATTCAGATTATTTTATGGCCAATGTGAACCGTTCAGAATTTGAACGGCGTGGATGGTTCTCCTGTGATACAAGTGCAAGAGGGAGTTTATCATGGGAGGAATTTTTAGATCTGACAATTCCAGAGGCAAATGAGAGAGAGCAGCAAATTGTTTCTGAGTTGCACAAAGTTCTCATAACGAGAACCCGAATAAACGAAAAACTGAAAACACAAATCAAAAATATCTGTCCGATTTTGATAAAAGGTTCTATCGAGGAAGCGAGAAATACGAAGGAGGTGTAATGGATGGCGAAATTAAAAGAATATAACGGTCGGTACTGTGAATCGGAGTACGAAGATGCTTTTATCAGCTTTCTGGAAGCGGAAGGATGGAAATATGCTTCAGGTAATCAAATTGCACGTATCACGAAAAGGAATGTATTGATTGCTGATGATTTCAAACAATTTATCGCCGACACAAATCCGGATTTGACAGATGAGGAAGTGACACGGATCTATGATACTGTGCGTCTTGTTGGTAGTGAAAGCGATTTTGCTACTTTACATAAGGTTTATGGATGGATGGTAAACGGGATTCAGTTTACTCCTCAGAATGGACAGGCACGCATGATATCATTGATTGATTTTGAAAACACAGAACATAATATCTTTCGTGTTGTTAACCAGTTTACGGTAGAGTATACCGACAATGGACAGAAAGAAACACGCAGACCGGATATTCTTTTATTTGTGAATGGAATACCAGTATGTATCATAGAGCTGAAAAATCCTGCTGACGCCAATGCTACTATTTATGACGCATGGGAACAGATCAATATTCGTTACTGGAGAGATATTCCGCATCTTTTACACTATTGCCCGTTAGCGTGCATTTCGGATGGGGTAAAAACAAGACTTGGGACCGCTCGTACACCGTATGAGCATTTCTATGCATGGAGAAGAGTCCATGACGGCGACGCGATATCTACGCTTCCTTTTGCGGAAACCCAGACCATGATTCAAGGAGTGTATGCGCCGGAGCGTTTTCTGGAGATATTCAGAGATTATATTTATTTTCAGGACAGTATTTATGACAGCGAAGAGAGAGAAATCGTATGCCGTTATCCTCAGTTTTTTGCTACAAGATTATTGAAGCAGAGCATTGTAAAATCAGTTATGCAAAAGAGCAGAAAAGGAGGCACATATTTTGGAGCGACGGGATGTGGGAAAACCTATACCATGGCATTTCTTGCCCGCCAGCTTGCACTTCGCTGTACAGAAACTCCGCAAATCGGATCGCCGACAATCATCTTGATTGTTGACCGGGATGAACTGCAAAAGCAGGGTGCCAAGCTTTTTACAAAGAGTACAGAATTTCTGAATCTTGGCGAAGTGTCTGTTGTGAAAGACAGAGTGCAGTTAAGGGCGGAACTTGGAGCACGGCAAAGTGGTGGGTTTTATATCTGTACGATCCAGAAGTTTTGCGACCGTAAAGAGGATAAAATCGGTCTGATCAATGACCGGCAGAATATTATTTGCTTTTCTGACGAGGCACATAGAACCCAGTTAGAACATGCCAAAAAAATCAGGTTCAGCAAAGACGCTGACGAAAATATGAAAGCAATGGTTTCAAAACCATATGCCAAAGTTTTGAAAGAGGCATTTCCACAGGCAATTTTTGTGGGATTTACAGGCACTCCGATTGCGGAAACCTACCAGACTTTTGGTGACGAAATCGATCGATATACCATGGATCAGGCGGTTGCGGATGGCTTGACGGTATCGATCAAATATCATCCGCGCATCGCAAAAGTCCTGCTTGATAAACAGAAAGCGAAAGAAATCGAAGATTACTACAGGAAATGTGCCGATGACGGAGCGACCTATGAAGATATTGAGGCAAGTAAGAAAGCAATGAGCTCCATGGAAGTGATTCTTGGTGAGCCGTCACGGTTAGAACGCCTTGCTATTGATATCCACGATCATTATGTTTCTTCCTGTTTAGGAGACCCGGACAGAATACAAAAAGCAATGATTGTCTGTTCCAATCGTAAGATTGCCTATGCTTTATTACAGAAATTTAAGGATCAATACCCAGAATGGTTTGAGGAAAAGAAAGCGCCTGACGATATTTTTGTCACAGCAGAAGAACAAAAAGAATTAAAACCGATGCCTTTTATTGCCATGATTGCAAGTGTTGGGAAGAACGATGAGAAAGAGATGTACAGTTATCTCGGCGGCGTTCGCAATGACAAGCGCTCGGAAGAGATGGATGCGGCTTTTAAGCAGGAAAAGTCAAATTTCCATATTGCCATTGTTGTAGATATGTGGATTACGGGCTTTGATGTTCCATCTCTTACATATCTATATAACGACAAGCCGCTCAAAAAACATTTACTGATCCAGACGATCAGCCGTGTAAACAGAAGATATCCTGGGAAAGAGTTTGGCATGATTATAGATTATATCGGGATTCGCGACAATATGCGTGAAGCTATGAAGATGTATGGCGGCAATACGTCCGTCGCGCCCACATCTGATGATGTCGAACAGGCTGCAACAACATTCAGGGAAGAACTGGAAATCTTAAAAGTCTTGTTTCAAGATTATGATTTGAGCCCTTTCTTAAATCCAAATTGCAATCCGATAGAGCGTTACCGGCTGCTTGCAATGGCTGCTGAATATGTATTTGTGTCGACACAGGAATTGAAAACAGAAGGAAATAGAGGGATTCAGAAAGTTTCATTCAAAACATACTATTTAAAAACTGTTAAGAGAATGAGAGCGGCATATGACATTTGTCAGCCTTCCGGTGAGCTTAGCGAGGAGGAAACAGCACTTGCACAGTGTTTTATGGCTATAGCAGGATTTGTGCGAAAAATGAGTGGAACAAGTGGAGTGGACACAGATACCATGAATCGTACAGTCGCGAAAATGGTTGAGGCAGCATTAAAGTACAATCGGGTGGAAAGCGTTCTGGAAAGCGGGGAGGAAGAGGACCTTTTCTCTCCTGAATACTTTGAAAAACTGTCGGATGTAAAAATGCCGGCAACGAAACTGGAACTTCTTGTAAAAATGCTTCGCAGACAGATTCAGGAATACGGAAAAGTCAACCGATTAGCCGCAAAGACGTTCCAGGAAATGCTGGAAAAGACAATCGAGGAATATCACGAAAGGCGTAAGCATCTTACCGCGGAGGAAGCCGGAGAGACACAGGAACAAGCTTGTGAGGACATCATCAGGATTGCAACGGAGAAAGCTCTGACTATCCTCCGGCAGATGGACGAGGACAGGGAAAGTTTTCGTAAGATTGGGCTAACTTTTGAAGAAAAAGCGTTCTACGATATATTGATTGCCTTACGAAATCAATATCATTTTGAATACGGCACCGACAGAGAAATCGATGGTGTTACGATCAATGAGAAGTGCAGGGCACTGGCGAAAAAGGTAAAAGAAATCATCGATACAAAGTCTTCGTTTGCGGATTGGCTGAACAACAAGAATATTCGCAACCAGTTGAAACTTGATATCAAAATATGCCTGGTTAAAAATGGATATCCCCCACAGTACAGTCCGGAAGTATTTAGTAAGGTCATGGAGCAGGTTGAAAACTTTGAGGAACATTCAGATATATCCATATTAGATTGTGCACCTGTCAAATCTTCTAAGATTCATCAGTATCATGTGCCAGAAAATGGGTTGGCTGCTGCAGAGAATCTGACATATAATACAATGAAAGAAGACCAGTAAAATGAAATGAAACGTAAATTTTGACAGTGAAGAGTATATGGTATGTCGAGATGCCAGGGAATGGGTCTTTTGGTATAATGATGATAAGGGCTCCTGTTCAGAATATAGATTTGGGTTTTGGAACAAATTCAAAAAATATTAGCACTCGAACCTTGACACTGCTAACAACAAGTGCTATTGTTATATTGTCAATAGAACAGACGAACAATGAGACGAGATAGAGTTATACATTCGTAAGGAGGAAGAAGCGTATGAATATTAACAAATTCACACAGAATTCTATGCTTGCGGTTCAGGGGTGTGAGAAAGTCGCGGACGAATACGGAAATCAGGAGATCGAACAGGAGCATCTCCTCTATTCTTTGCTTACTCAGGATGAGAGCCTCATCTTAAAGCTGATGGAAAAGCTGGGGATTGAGAAGACACTTTTGATTGAGCGTGTGGAACAGGCGCTTAGGAAACGTCCGAAAGTGCAGGGCGGTCAGCTCTTTATTGGACAGAATCTGAATAAAGTGCTGATTCATGCGGAGGATGAGGCGAAGCAGATGGGAGACGAATACGTCTCTGTGGAGCACATTTTCCTGGCGCTTTTGAAATATGCGAACCGTGAAGTAAAGGATATTTTCAAAGAATTCAGTATCAACCGGGAGAATTTTCTCCGGGTCCTCTCCGAAGTCAGAGGGAATCAGAGAGTGACAAGCGACAATCCGGAGGCGACCTACGATACACTCAATAAGTACGGTTACGACCTGGTGGAGCGGGCGAGAGAGCAGAAGCTTGATCCGGTTATCGGACGGGATACGGAGATTCGGAATGTTGTGCGGATCCTTTCAAGAAAGACGAAAAATAATCCGGTTCTGATCGGAGAGCCGGGTGTTGGAAAGACGGCGGTTGTCGAGGGGCTGGCACAGCGGATTGTGCGGGGCGACGTGCCGGAGGGACTAAAGAATAAAAGACTGTTCGCTCTGGACATGGGAGCGCTCGTTGCCGGGGCGAAGTACCGGGGCGAGTTTGAGGAGCGTCTGAAAGCCGTTCTGGAAGAAGTGAAAAACAGTGATGGAGAGATGATCCTTTTCATCGATGAGCTGCATACCATCGTGGGTGCCGGAAAAACGGAGGGCTCGATGGATGCGGGAAATATGCTCAAACCAATGCTGGCACGAGGAGAGCTTCATTGTATTGGGGCCACGACCCTGGATGAATACCGGGAATATATTGAAAAAGACGCGGCACTGGAACGAAGATTCCAGCCGGTTATGGTAGATGAGCCGACGGTGGAGGACGCCATATCCATTCTGCGTGGACTCAAAGAGCGGTATGAGGTCTTCCACGGTGTCAAGATTACAGACAGCGCTCTTGTGGCGGCGGCAACCTTGTCAAACCGTTATATTTCTGACCGGTTTTTGCCGGACAAGGCGATTGACCTGGTGGATGAGGCGTGTGCCCTCATCAAAACAGAGCTTGACTCCATGCCGACGGAGCTGGATGAGCTTCGCCGCAGAACCATGCAGTTAGAGATTGAAGAGGCAGCACTGAAAAAGGAAGATGACCGATTAAGTCAGGAGCGTCTGGTGAAATTGCAGGAAGAACTGGCGGAGAACCGGGAAGAATTTGCCCGTCAAAAGGCACAGTGGGACAATGAGAAATCCTCGCTGGAGCGGGTACATCGTCTTCGTGAGGAGATCGAAAGCGTTAACCAGGAGATTCAAAAAGCGCAGAGCAGCTATGACTTGGAAAAGGCAGCGGAACTTCAGTATGGTCGCCTGCCACAGTTGAAAAAGCAGTTGGAAGAAGAGGAAGCCAAGGTCAAAGACGAGGAGATGTCTCTGGTACACGAGAGTGTTACGGAAGATGAGATTGCACGGATCGTTTCCCGGTGGACAGGAATTCCGGTTGCAAAGCTCAACGAGAGCGAGCGGAGCAAGACACTTCATCTTGACCAGGAACTCCACAAACGTGTGATTGGACAGGATGAAGGCGTCACAAAAGTGACAGAGGCGATCATCCGTTCCAAGGCAGGGATCAAAGACCCGACCAAGCCGATCGGATCCTTCCTCTTCCTTGGACCGACCGGAGTCGGAAAGACGGAGCTTGCGAAAGCACTTGCGGAAAGCTTGTTTGACGATGAGAAAAATATGGTCCGTATCGATATGAGCGAGTATATGGAGAAATATTCCGTGTCCCGTCTGATCGGAGCGCCTCCGGGATACGTCGGATATGACGAGGGCGGACAGCTTACTGAGGCAGTCCGGAGAAAACCATACTCCGTTGTCCTCTTTGACGAGGTGGAGAAAGCACATCCGGATGTGTTTAACGTCCTGTTACAGGTTCTGGATGACGGACGGATCACGGATTCCCAGGGAAGAACGGTAGACTTTAAGAATACGATTCTCATTATGACATCCAATATCGGTTCCTCTTATTTGCTGGAGGGAATCGACGACAACGGAAATATTCGTCCTGAAAATGAGGAGCTTGTGATGAATGAGCTGAAAGCCCATTTCCGTCCGGAATTTCTAAATCGTCTGGATGAGATTATCATGTTCAGACCTCTGACAAGAGAGAATATTACAGGCATCGTAGATCTGCTCGTAAAAGACGTCAACAGACGGCTTGCGGATCGGGATCTGCATATCGAGTTGACGAGAGCGGCAAAGCAGCACATTGTGGACGGCGGATACGATCCGATGTACGGCGCAAGGCCATTGAAGCGGTATCTGCAAAAATATGTGGAAACACTGGCGGCAAAACTGATTCTGGCAGGCAATGTGGGGTCCGGAGATACGATCATCATTGATGAAAAAGACGGAGACCTGACCGCGTCCACAGGCGGGAAAGTGCCGATGGAGTACCGGGAATAGAAAATTGAGATTCATATGGACAGGAGGATATTCTCATAAAGAGAGAAGTCCTCCTGTTTTTGCGTGTTAATAGATGAAATCAAATTCACTTATAGAAAAAAAGTATTGGTAATTCTATTTTTTCCATGTATACAATAAATGGAAGAGTCAGGTAAAAAGTGTAGAAAGGGATGCACATGGATAGTAAGGATTTGGGGTTTTGTTACAGGGTAGCATTTGAATGTATTGGGAAAGAAAACGGAATCGAGCGGATGATTCATGAAATTGCGAGGCGTATCGGCGCTACAGTAATAATTACGAATATTTATGGAGAGATAGTAAGTGAATGTGATATCCTGCATCTCAGAAATGAGAAAGAGAACTTTGACAGGAAGATCCGGAATCTGGTTCTCCCGAATCTGGATAGCGGGAATAAAGAAGTGGATTTTAAGCTTTCGGCAGGAAGCGTCATGAGACCGATAGAAGTCAAGCATAACGTAGAAGGATTTGCGGTTATTTTATTTCCGGGCCATGAAGAAAAGGAGAACTGTACAGAGGTCGTGAATGTGATTGTCAAGGCGGTGGCGATTGAACTGGAGCATCATAAAGACAGAGCCTGGTGCAGTATTTCTATGGAACGCCAGATTGTCTCCGAGATTGTTTTAGGTGGAAAACATGAAATCGGAGAAGGCATCCATATGAAAGAAAAAATGGAACAGAGTTATCTGATTCCCGGATTTTTACTTGGAATCGTAAGATGTACCGATCATAAGCATCTGGGAAAATTACAGAGCATCCGTAATCAGATTTATGAAAAGGATCAGGAATTATTAAGCTATCTTTCAGGGGATAAACTGTACCTCCTTTTTACCGGAAGAAAAGAAGAGCAAAAGACCGCGGAATTTTTAAGAGAAGTTGGACAGGCTTTTGGAGTGCGGATCTGTGTGGGAAGCTTATTTTCAGACAAAGAGGAAATTGTAAGCAGGAAAAAGTTTCTGGAACGAGTAATGCAAACAGGAACTAAAATGGACCCGTGCAAGGATTTTTTCAGGGAGAAAGAGTGTTTTCTCGAGACGATCTGTTCCTACATGATGGCAGAAAATGAATTTCAGGGATACTATTGTGAGGAACTGGAGAGACTTAGAAAAGAGGATGTCCAGAAAGGAACGGAATTTTATGAGTCGCTAAAACAATATCTTCTCTCCGGCAATAACGTCGGGATGGCAGCGAAAAAACTGTTTGTACACCGCAATACCATGATTTACAGACTACAGAAGATCAACGAACTGCTGAAGATCAATCTGAATGAACCAGATACAGCAAGAATGCTTTTGATCAGTATGGTTCTGCAGGAGCTGATAGATAAAAGCAATAAAAAGGTTGATGAAGAAGGGGATTTGCGATAAGATGAAGTATCATAAGCAGGAGCGGAGATTGAGGATATGGATGTAATCAGGGAGCTGCCGGAGATTTTTGAAGAGCTGGCACAGAAAAAGCAGCAGTCTTTTCTGACTGTAAAAGAGTATAAAGATAAAGGAATTCCGGTGATTGGGGCGTACTGCTCCTATTTTCCGCGGGAACTTGCTCTGGCGATGGGGGCAATTCCAATCGGCCTTTGTTCTTCCTCCGATGAAACGATTGAAATAGCGGAGAAAACAATTCCCAAAGAAATCTGTCCATTGATAAAGTCAAGTTATGGATATGCTGTTTCAGACAGATGTCCGTATTTTTATTTTTCGGACCTTGTCGTGGGGGAGACAACCTGCGACGGAAAGAAAAAAATGTATGAGATGCTGGCAGAGTTTAAGGAAGTCTATGTGATGAATCTTCCGAATACCCAGTCTGAGGAGGCACTCAGACTGTGGACAAAAGAGATCATACGGTTTAAAGAATATCTGGAAGAACACTTCAATCTCGTGATTACGGAAGAAGATTTACAAAAAGCAGTCAGACTGAGCAATGAGCAGAGAAGGGCAATGAAGCGGATTTATGAAACAATGAAACTGAATCCGGCTCCGATGACAGGGAAGGAATTGTTTACGGTTCTGTACGGAAGTAAGTATAATCTGGATTTTCAGAATCAGATTGGAGATATGAATCATCTGGCAGATGAGATTCTGAAAAGATATGAAGAGAAAGAAAAAACAGAGCGGCAGATACGGATTCTGATTACAGGATGTCCAATGGGCGGAGATACGGAAAAACTGATCGATATTATCGAGGAGTGTGGAGGAACGGCTGTTGCCTTTGAAAACTGTACCGGTGTCAAAGCGATTGACCGGATGATCGAGGAGGACAGTGATGATATTTACAGAGCCATTGCCGAGCGGTATCTCGGAATTGGCTGTTCCATTATGACACCGAACCATAACCGGATCGAACTGGTTGGAAGAATGATTGACGAATACCAGGTGGACGGAGTGATTGAGATGATTCTGACAGGATGCCACTCTACGGCAATGGAATCAATCAGTATCTCTCAGTTTGTCAATGAGGAGAAACACATCCCATACATCGCCGTAACGACCAACTATTCCCAGGCAGATCGGGAAAGTTTAAAAGTCAGAATTGAGGCATTTGTGGAAATGTTAAGTTAAAACAGAAACAGGATAACAAAGCCGGAGCACGGGCAGAGAATACTGCAAGTGCTCCGGCTTTTATAGATAAATGCAATGAACAAAAGTAATGTTATAGAAAAAAACATTGAATATAACAGATTTTTATATTTTATGCACAGAGAAGGGAAGTGGAATTGGAATTCCCAACGATGAAATTCATTTTTTTGTACGATATACTCATTTAGATGAGTAAGGAGGAAGGCAATTTGATTGAGATCACAAATTTACAGAAAACATTTGAAGATTCCGATCTGACCGTTTTAAAAGATATCAGTCTCAAAATAGAACACGGTGATATCTATGGACTTGTGGGGCGCAGCGGAGCTGGTAAATCCACCCTTCTTCGGTGTATTAACGGTCTGACCGGATATCAGGGGGGAAGCCTGAAAGTAGACGGCTGTGAGGTAAAAGAGCTGTCCGGACTCCGGCTTCGGGAATTCCGGAAGAATATCGGTATGATTTTTCAGCAGTTTTCTCTTCTGGAACGCAAGACCGTGTATGACAACGTGGCTCTTCCGATGGAGTGCTGGGGATGGCCGAAACAGAAGCGGGATCAGAAAGTAAAAGAGCTTTTGGAACTGGTGGGACTAAAAGAGAAGTTGTATGTGAAACCAAGGACGTTGAGTGGAGGACAGAAGCAGCGGGTGGCAATAGCTCGGGCACTGACCATGGACCCAAAAATTCTGCTGTGTGATGAAGCAACATCTGCATTGGACCCAAAGACTACCAATTCGATTCTGGATCTGCTGCTTAAGATCAATAAAGAACTGAAAATTACTATTGTGATTGTTACCCATCAGATGTCTGTGGTACGAAGAGTCTGTAATAAGATGTCTATTCTGGAAAATGGGAAAATTGCAGAACAGGGTGATGTGCGTCAGATCTTTTTAAACCAGCCGGCCGCTTTGATGAGGCTGATGGGGGAAGAAGGAAGAGAATTGCCTAAGACAGGATGTACGCTTCAGATTTCCTATGATATCAGAGATGAAAAGGACGGGGAGCTCTTTACCGCCATGTCAGAAGAATTGCACATCCGTTTTTCCGTGATCGATGGAAAGATTCAAAAATACCGGGGCAGCATGATGGGGCTGTTTGTGATCAATGTATCGGATGGTAATGCAGACAATGTGAAACAGTACCTGGACAAAAAGGGTTATCAGTGGAAAGAACTGGAGACGGAAAAAGGAGGAGAATCATGGGATTAAAAAACTATACATGGGATAAGATTTTTTCACTTCTGATTGTTCCGTCTTTGTTGGAAACGATCAAGATGCTTCTGATTTCAGGAATCCTGGCAACACTGATCGGATTTCTGATTGGTGTGGTGCTGGTAGGGACGAGAAAGGACGGGCTGTTTCCAAACCGGGTTGTCCACCAGTGTCTGGATCTCGTAGTGAATGTCATCCGGTCCTTTCCGTTTATCATATTAATGATTTCCATCATCCCGCTTACAAGACTGATTGTGGGCACCTCTATAGGCGATGAGGCGGCGATCGTTCCGCTGACGGTAGCGGCGGCTCCGTTTATGGGAAGAATTTTCCAGAGCAGTTTTCAGGAGGTCGATCCGGCTTTGATTGAGGCTGCAAAATCGTTTGGAGCATCCAAGATCCAGATCATTTTCAAAGTGATGTTTGTGGAAGCGATTCCGTCGATTATTTCCGGATTGAGCCTTTCCATTATTAATCTGTTAGGGGCGACTGCCATGGCAGGCGCTATCGGGGCAGGAGGTCTGGGAGCGACAGCATTACAGTATGGATATCAGAATTTTAATGAAAAGATCATGTACAGCATTGTGGTAATTTTAATTATTCTCGTTATTTTTATCCAGTATTTTGGAGACTGGCTGTATAAAAAATTAAAATAAAACAAAGGAGAAGAGAAAACATGAAAAAGAAAATGGTAAGTATGATGATGGCAATCGTTCTGCTCGCGATGGCAGGCTGTGGAGCGTCAAAAGACAAGGAGACAGAAGGGGAAGACCAGAAGACAACGATCAAACTAGGAGTGAGAGCGGACGGTATTGATATGGCGGAGTCCATCCGTGACAGCGTAAAAGAGAAAGGATATGATCTGGATATTACAACTTTTGACGATAGTATTCAGCCGAATGTTGCTTTGGAGGAGGGCAGTATCGACGTTAACTGGTATCAGCACAAGCCGTATCTCGACAGCTACAATGCGGAAAATGGAACAGACTTTGTAATGATTGAGCCATATACCCATTACCCGCTGTTTGCGATGTATTCTTCTAAACATGATTCTGTGGAAGAGATTCCGGAGGGAGGACAGATCGGACTGTGTAATGACGCGACGAATCAAACAAGAGGTCTGAAACTTCTGGAAGAGCAGGGACTGATTAAACTGGATGAGAATGTTGAGACCCCGACTGTGTACGATATTGTGGAAAATCCGAAAAATCTGGAATTCATTGAGGCAGAAATGAGCGTACTGCCACAGTCATATGAAGATGTGGATGCGATTGTCGTTGCCGGACAGCATATGTATAATGCGGGACTGGATGCGGATGATTTTATTGCGGAATCTTCCGATGGCCCGGATTACAGCCTTGGTTTTGTCGTGCGAAAAGAAGACCAGGATGCCGAGTGGGTAAAAGATCTGGATGAGGCTGCGCAGTGCGACGCCTTGTCGGAATATTTTGCGGAAGCAGGCGGAGTTCTAATTCCATTATTCTAAGATAAGCAGGAGATAACATGAAACGAATCAAAACAGAGATGACATCGAAAGAGAGACTGACTGCCTACCAAAAAGGGGAGGAAGTAGACCGGATTCCGGTCACGCTGACGGCCAGTGAAACGGGTCCGCTGCTGTATGGGATTCCGATCAGCCGATGCTATTTTTCAGTGGATGATATGGTGGAAGTGGAAACCCGGCTTGCGGAGGATTTTGGAATCGATAATATGGGAATGGGCCTGGGTCTTCGGACTCTGCCGGAGGCACTGGGATGTAAGCTGAAATATTCGCAAAATAATGTTTCCTATATCGAAAAACCGGCCATCGAGTCCTATGGGGAGCTGGAAGGAAGGGCGCTTCCGGATATTACAAAAGACGGAAGACTGCCGATTCTTGTAGAAGCATTTGACCGTCTGGCAGACCGGTTTCATGAAGAAAAGATCATTTCTACCGGAATGGCGGGACCCTTTACGACGGCAGTCAGCCTGGTGGGAACAGAACGGTTTTTACGGGACAGCGTCAGGAAAAAGGACGAGATCAGGAAACTGCTTCGTTATAGTACAGACTGTGTGATATCCTGTGCCAGAGATCTGCATGAGAGGCTCGGCATTTCCATCAGTCTTTCGGAACCGATGGCATCCGGTAATATCATCAGTAAAAAGCAGTTCCAGGATCTTGTACTGCCATATCTTTCTGAAACAGTGGAGGCGATGAACCGTTTTCAAGGTGGAACGGGAATCCATATCTGTGGAAAGACAAAAGACCGGTGGGACGCGATTGTGGAGAGCGGGATTTCATCTTTTAGTATTGATAACTGCGAAAATATGGAAGAGTTAAAAGACGCCTATGGAACCAGGATCGGAATCAGCGGCAATGTTGAGCCTGTGGATGTTTTAAAGAACGGGACGCCGGAGATGATCCGGCAGTCCGTGATCCGGTGCCTGTCCCAGGCGGTGGATAATCCAAAAGGTTTTACGCTTTGTCCGGGCTGTACGACTCCGGTACTGACTCCAAAAGAAAATCTGATTGCACTAATGAACAGTGCATGGATTTATGGAAGACACGCAAGAAAGGGACAGATGCCGGAAGGAATGAAAATTTTAGAAACCGGGGGAAGAAAAGCAGATGAACAGTCGGAATAATTTGCCAGAAAAGTTTGCGGAATTTGCCGGACAGCGTCAGGCCTCCTTTTTGAAAGTGAAAGAGATCAAAGAGAAAGGAATCCCCGTGATCGGCTCCTACTGCACCTATTTTCCGAAAGAGATCGCCATGGCAATGGGAGCGGTGACAGTTGGACTTTGCGGAACGTCAGAAGAGCCGATTCAAGAGGCACAAAAGGATCTCCCGAAGAATCTGTGTCCCCTGATTCAGTCCAGCTATGGATTTGCAAAGACAGATACTTGCCCGTACTTTTATTTTTCTGACCTGGTAGTGGGAGAGACAACCTGCGACGGAAAGAAAAAAATGTTTGAATTTCTGGGACGAATCAAAGATGTCCACGTCATGCATCTTCCAAATGTACAGGATGAAGCGGGGAAAGTGCTCTGGAAGGGAGAAATTCTTCGTCTGAAAGAAAGATTAGAAGAAAAGTTTGGTATCTCCATTTCGGATGAGAGTGTCAGGCTGGCAGTCAGGAAGAATAATCAGATCCGAAAGGCACTAAAGGAATTCTGTGGGCTGATGAAACAGGACCCGGTTCCGATGTCAGGCTATGAGCTGTTCCAGGTGCTGTATGGAAGCTGGTTTAAGCTTTATACAGATGAGATTCTCACAGAAGTACAAAATCTGACAGAACGTATCCGCAAGGAAACGCAGAGCAGGAGAACAACGTCAGGACCAAGGATTTTGATTACGGGCTGCCCGATTGGCGGGGTTGTGGATAAAGTAGTAAAGACTGCCAAGACATGTGGAGCTACGGTGGCTGCTTTTGAAAACTGTAATGGAATGAAAGCCTTTGACCGGCTGGTGGATGAAGAAGCAGAAGATATTTATGAGGCATTGGCAGATTATTATCTTCAGATTGGTTGCTCTGTTATGTCTCCGGATCGAAACCGGATGGCATTATTAAAGGAAATGATCCGGGAATACCGAATCGACGGGGTGATTGAGGTTGTTTTGACAGCCTGTCATACATACATGATTGAGAGTGGCGTAGTCGGTCAGATGGTAAGAGAAGAGTGTCAGGTTCCATATCTTTGTCTGGAAACGGATTATTCTACAGCAGACAAAGGACAGTTAAAGACAAGGATGGAAGCATTTGTGGAAATGCTTTAAAGAGGAAAGGAAGGCGCCTAGATCAAGCGTCTTTCTTTTTTCTTTCTTTAAGAAATTGTTTTTTCCCCATTCTCATGTATAATAGTACTAACAGACAGAGAAGGGAATGAGACAGAAACGAGGTGGAAACTCTATGATTCAGGATTATGAGTGCAGACCGGAAGACAGCGATCACGGGATGTTAGAAGTGATCCGGACATACCAGCTTCCGGTGCCGGAGATTTATGTAAAGATGGAAGAGATCCTGCGGTTTGCAAAGCTGGAAAAAGAACAGAACAGGAAACCGTTTTGTACGATTCCGTTTGATCATACACTGGAAGCCGGGGCGATGGGCGGGAACGTGCGTTATGGAAATGAGACGGCAGGGCCGAGAGCAGAGAAGCCTATTTGTCAGAGTCTTGAGGAGTTAAAAGCGATTTCGGGAATGGATTTTGACAGCGGGAGGATGAAAGAAACCCTCGATGTCTGCCGGGAACTGCGAAAGCAGGGGGAGGAAGTGCTGTTTCAGATGTCCGGTCCTTTGACGATCTGGAATACATTGATTGATGTGAAGCACATTCTCAAAGGAATCCGGAAAACTCCGGATCAGATGGAGGAGATTTTCGGGATGATAGAGACGGAGATGCTCCGCCTGCTTGTGGAAGTCAAAAAGGCGGGAGTACGGCTTGTAAGCTATGCGGATTCCGCCGGGAGTGTGCGGATTCTGGGGCCGAAATCCATGGAATGGATGACAAGAACGTTTACTGCCCCGTTTCTGAAAAAGGCCGCTGACATTCTGGGAGATGATATGGCGATGATTCTCTGTCCGAAGACAGTGTTTGCCCTGATCGGGACAGACCTTGGAAAGCGAGGCGAATGTCCACTTCCGGGAGAGATGACGTACCAGGAAGCCTGTGTCTGTGCGATTGGGAAAGCGCAGTTTCCATCCCAGATGTGCATCAACCGGAGCGGGACAAAGATTACAAATGGAAAGCTGATGACGATAGAGATTAAAGAAAGCCACGCATAAGAAAGAAATAGAAAAAGAGAGCCTGTGTTGGCAGACAGAAAACAGATTTCAGATCTGCCGGAAAGCAGACAAAGGAGGAAAACCATGAGTTTGAAAGAAGAATTATTAAAGAGAATGTCCGACGGTGTTGTCGATATGGAAGAAGACGATGTGGCTGAGGCTGCCCAGGAGTTTATCGACGCCGGGTATCCGGCGCTGGAGGGGATTATGGAAGGGCTCATCGATGGGATGAACCGTACCAGCGTCCTGTTTGAAGAAGAAGAGTATTTCGTCACTGACGTGCTGCTCTGTTCGGATGCCATGTATGCGGGGCTGAGTGTCTTAAAGCCGTATCTCCCGGAAGAGGACCCGGAGAGTAAAAAGAAAGCAGTCATCGGCGTTGTGGAAGGAGACACCCACGATATCGGAAAGAACCTCGTTAAAATTATGATGGAGACAGCCGGATTTGAGATGATCGATTTGGGCAGAGATGTTCCGCTTCAGAAATTTGTAGATACGGCAAAAGAGACCCATGCGGATCTGGTTTGCCTGTCTACATTGATGACCACAACGATGGGTGGCATGAAAACGGTCATTGATCTCCTGGAGGAAGCGGGAATCCGGAAGGATGTCAAAGTCATGGTAGGCGGCGGCCCGGTATCCAGAAACTTTGCGGACAAGATCGGGGCGGACGGCTACTCCCAGAATGCGGTGGAGGCGGTGCGGCTTGCGAAAAATCTGCTTCAGATCGCATAGGAAACGAATGGGGAAGCAAAAAGAAGAGGAGAAAGAAATGTTTACACCAAAAGAACGATTACAGACCGTGCTTTCCGGGAAAAAGGCGGATCGGACGCCATGTATCTGTCCTGGCGGCATGATGAATATGATAACAGAAGAACTGATGCAGACCGTTCAGATTTACCTGCCGCAGGCGCACACGGATGCGGCGATGATGTCGGGACTTGCAAAAGCAGTCTACGAACAGGGATGCTTTGAAAATTACGGGGTTCCGTTTTGCATGACGATCGAGGCAGAAGAGATGGGGGCGAAAGTGGATTTAGGCTCCAGTGCCTATGAGCCTCATGTGACGGAGTACGTTATGGAGACAGTGAGCGACTGGAAGAAGCTGCCGTCGGTTGATCCGGAGCATGGGCGGGCACGTGTCGTGCTGGATGCCATCCGGATTCTGAAAGCGGAGGGAAATGACGTCCCGATTGTTGGAAATTTAACCGGACCGGTAAGTACAGCCAGTTCGGTGATGGAGCCGGTCATCTTTTATAAAGAGCTCCGTAAAAAGAATGAGGACGCCCATGGGTACATGCAGTTCGTGACCGATCAGCTTATCCGTTTTGGAAAGGCGCAGATTGAGGCAGGAGCGGACGTGATCGCTCTTTCCGATCCGAGTGCCACCGGGGAAATCCTGGGACCGAAATTTTTCGAAGAGTTTACCGTTCGTTATGTCAATCAGATTGTGGATGCCATGAAGGAAGCGGGAGCACAGACGATCGTGCATATCTGCGGTCATATGAATCCGGTGTACAAAGAGGTGAATGAGATTCACAGCGACGCACTGAGTTTTGATTCGGTCGTGCCGATGAAAGAAGCGAGAAGTGAGCTCAAAGACCGGACGCTCATGGGAAATGTGAGCACCTACACCCTGGAATTCGGGGAGCCGGACAAGGTAGAAACTCTGACCGAAAACTGTGTGAAAAATGGTTCCGACATCATCGCACCGGCATGCGGTCTGGGGATGCGTTCTCCGCTTGCTAATATCCGGGCAATTTTAGCGGCGGTCAGAAAGGAGGAAACCCATGCCTGAGATTCGCGTAAAGGGAAGCAAAAAAATCATTCTTTGTGAGACCGGAGCCAATCTATTAAAAACCCTCTTAAAGGAGGGCTTTTTTGTGGATAATCCGTGCAATGGAAACGGCACCTGTGGAAAGTGCAAGGTTTACATTCTGTCCGGGGACAAGGCGGGGGTTCGACTTTCCTGTCTGGTAGAGGTGACAGAAGATCTGGAGGTAGAGCTTCTGGGAGAAGAGAAAGAAGGAAACGTGCTGACAACAGGTTTTATGCCGGAATTTGAAAAGGAATTCCGGGAGGGCTATGGGGTGGCAGTGGATATTGGTACTACCACGGTGGCGATGGATCTGGTGCGTCTCTCAGACGGGAAAGTACTTTCTCAAGGTTCCATGCTCAATGCCCAGAAACGGTTCGGGCAAGATGTACTTACCAGAATCACTTACGAGTATGATCATCCAGAGACCGGAGCAGCAGAGCTGCGGAAAGCGATCGTGGATTCGTTAAATATGGAACTGGAAAAGCTTTGTGAAGAGGCGCGGATTTCCCGGGAGGAGATCCGGGAAATCGATGTGGCAGCGAATTGTACGATGATGCATATGCTGATTGGCGTGGACGCACGGTCCATCGGAAGGGCGCCGTATCAGCCTGCCTTTACAGAAGCGAAGACCATGCGTGCCAGAGAGATCGGGCTGACGGCAGGGGAGGAGACGATCGTTTACTGTCTGCCGTCGGTTTCCGCCTATATCGGGGCGGATATTGTGGCAGGAGTCTGTGTGTGCGGTCTGCAAGAGGAACCGGGCCGGGTACTGTTTATCGACATCGGAACCAACGGCGAGATTGTTCTGGTAAGTAACGGACGGATTCTGAGCTGTTCCTGCGCGGCAGGACCGGCTCTGGAAGGAATGAACATCAGTTGTGGGATGCGGGCGGAGGACGGTGCGGTGGAGGACGTGCAAATCACCGAGAAAGGTGTTCTTCTTACGTCCATCGGAGACATGCCTCCGAAGGGTGTCTGTGGGAGCGGGATTCTGGCCGCGGTCAAAGAACTGCTTCGCACAGGTATCGTAAAGAAAACAGGTGTTTTTGTGAAGAAAGAAGCGTTGGGTGAGGAAGATTACCGGCAGCATCTGATCCGGCTCAATGGTACAAAGCGGGAGTTTGTGCTCGACGAGAAGCGGGATCTGTTTATCACCCAGGGAGACGTCCGCCAGGTGCAGCTTGCCAAAGGAGCGATTCTGTCCGGATTTACGGCACTGTTAAAGAAAGCAGGCATCGGGATGGAGGATCTGGACAAGGTACTCATTGCGGGTCAGTTCGGAGCACACCTACCGGCAGAATTCCTGACCGGGGTGGGCATCCTGCCAGAAGAGGTGGAGAACCGCCTGGTGTATGTGGGGAATTCCTCCAAGACCGGGGCGTACATGACCCTCATGTCCGAAAAGATGAAAGCAAAGATGGAAGCGCTGGCGTCAGATATCGAATATATGGAGCTGGCGGAAACGGAGAATTATGAGCGGATCTTTACGGAGAGTATGATCTTTCCGGGGAAAAAGGGAGGCAGTGAAAGATGAGAGCAGAAGCAAACAGACGGGACCGCATGACGCCCCATGAGCGCAGGATTGCCATGGAGCGGGGAGAGGAGACGGATCGGATTCCGGTCATTCCGTTTATTGGAGAGATATCGGGACGGCTTGTGGGAATCTCCAGCCGGGAGTATTGGCATGACGCCGCAAAGATGGTGGAGGCAGAACTGGCGGCATTTACCAGGCTGGGACACGATGAGCTAAGTCTTGGACCGAACACCTGCGGCATTCTGGAGTCCCTTGGCGGTACGGTCGTCTACCCGGAGGAGGGGATGCCGTACTTTGATGGTGCGTATCTTAAAGATTACCGGATGTTAGATGAGATGGAGCCGGCAAGTGCCGCAAACGCAGAACGCCTTTTGTTTTTCCGGGAAGCAATGGAGCGCATGAAAGAGGCGGCGGACGGCATTGTGGACGTGGCTCCAAGTATCGGAGGGCCTTTTACCATTGCCGCCAATCTCCGGGGCGTGGAGCAGTTTCTCCGGGATCTGAGGAAGGAGCCGGAGCAGGTGCAAAGACTGCTGCGTCTCGTGACGGATACGATGAAAAACTGTGTAGATATGGTCGCTCCTTTTGCGGACGGGATTCGCTTGGCAGATCCGGTTGCTTCCCCGGCGCTCATTTCCCCACGGTATTTCCGGGAGCTGGTGTACCCGTATCTTGTAGAGATTATGGAGTATGCCGAGGAAAAAACCGGGAAACGACCGTCTCTTCACATCTGCGGGAATACCAAAAAAGTGTGGGAGTATTTCCGGGAGATGCCGATCCGGGCTATCAGCCTTGACAATATCATGGATCTTGGGGAGGCAAAAGAAGCGCTTGGAGACCGGATGACGATCGTGGGCAATCTTCCTCCGGTGGAGTGTCTGCTGGAGGGAAGCGAGAAGACTCTGCGGGAGGAAATCCGCAGGGAAACAGACCTTGCAAAGGGAAGCCCAAAGGGTTATATCAGTGCGAGTGGGTGTGATGTTCCGTACAATACGGATTTAAAAAAACTGGATATCTGGATGGATGAAGTGCGGACAATGGCAGGACTATAGAGAATGTCTATAGAGGTATAGAAATTAATGATTTGTTGAGGCGGACTGACACAGCTATAATAGATATGCTATCAATTTATTTCAAAAGATGTTTGGAGGAGAGAACATGAAGAAGAAACTGGTAAGTGTGCTGCTCTGTGCTGCTATGGTGACAGGACTTCTGGCAGGATGCGGAAAGTCCGGGGACGATGACAAGAAGAGCGGTGACGGAGAAAAAGAAACAATCACAATGTGGTGCCCGCCGTTGGACGACAATCTGTTGGAAAACTGGGAGCCGCTTCTGGAAGACTTCAAAGAGGAAAACAACTGTGAGATTGATATTCAGGTTCAGCCGTGGGAGAACTATGAGGAGAAATGGAGCTCAGGGGCGGCTTCAGGGGAACTTCCGGATATTGGATATATGTATGCGGAGATGTTCCCGACTTACATTGATTCCGGAGCGGTTGCGGATATGACCGAATATATTACGGACGAGGATAAAGAGGAGTATCTCTACCTGGATCACGGATATATGATGGACGGACAGTATGGATTCCCGATTGTAACAGGCGTCCCGTTTGTTCTTTACTATAATGAAGATATTTTAAACGAGCTGGGAGAACAGCCGCCGCAGACATGGGATGACTTCAAGCGCATCTGTGAAAAAGCGACGAAGGATACAGATGGCGACGGCAAAGTGGATCAGTACGGATATGCGGTTGGCTTTAATAACGGAAGCATGAACATGCTGTATCTTCTGAATGCGTACTTCTACAGCCTCTTATGGCAGTCCGGTACGGATATCTACAATGATGATTATAAGACGGTGAAATTCAATAATGAAGCAGGTCAGGAGGCGGCAGAGTTTTTCCTGAGCCTGAAGGATTATATGCCGGAGAATATGATGTCACTGGCAGCAGAAGATGCTTTCTCCACGATTTTCGGTCAGGGTAAAGCTGCATTTGGCGTGACACGTTCTTCTGCGATTCAGGAGACACTCTTTAAGGAATCTTATCCGAATCTGAACTGGAATTATGTGACATCCTTAAAGAACAAAGATTACGGTACATTCGGCGCAACAGACTGTCTGACTTTATCTTCCCAGGCCAAGAATCCTAAGCTTTGCATGAAGCTTATCAAGTACATCACAGGATCTGAATTTATGACAGAGTATCACAAGATCGCGTCCGGAGCTCCTCTTACAAAGAGCGAACCATATCAAGGAGACGCGAAGATGGAACGCATCGTAACTGAGGACAGAGACAAATATCGTCCACTTCAGGTAGGACCTTGCGGAAGTGATATCCTTCAGAATCTGGCTTCCGAGCTTCAGGGAATGATGGAAGGGAACAAAACTCCGAAGGAAGCACTGGATGACGCGGCAGCCTATGGAGATCAGGCGCTGGATGAATACTGGGCAGACAAAGAGTAGTTTTCTTTCCGGATTGAAAAAGGAGTAAAGATGAAAAAAGGGAGAAAATTTTTATCCTCCATCGCGCCTTACGGGTATGTGATGCCGATCAGTCTGATCCTTTTGACATTCGTGGTCGGATCAGTGGTGATTTCGCTGGTGTTCAGTTTTACAAAGTACAACCTGCTTCTGGACCCGGAGTTTATCCAGTTTGACAATTACAAAAAGATGCTGACGGATCCGAAGATGCATCTTGCCGTGATAAATACGTTGAAAGTGATGGTACTTGTAGTACCGCTCCAGGTAGTATTGTCTGTGCTGTTTGCCATTTTGGTGGCATCCAGAAAACATTCTCTGATCGGCAAGTTTGCCAAGGCAGCGATTTTTATTCCTGTCATTTCCTCGAATGCAGTCGTAGGAACGGTATGGAAGACGATCTTAAACGGCAGAACGCCGGTACTGTCGGACTTCTTTGCCCTTTTTGGCGTGGATACGGCGATGCTTCTTGGAAGCAGTACGACAGCTATCGTGACGGTAGCTATGATTATGGTGTGGAAAGGGTTCGGATACTATATGGTCTTGAATCTGTCTACTTTGATGTCGATTCCGGACAGTTACTATGAGGCGGCAAAAGTGGATGGTGGCGGGCGTTTACAGCGCTTTCGCTACATCACACTGCCGTTGATGAAGCCGGCTATTATTATGGATATCTTTTTAAGCGTTGTCAGTTCTTTGCAGAGCTTTGAACTGATCTACACGATGACAGGCGGAGGTCCGGCAAACTCGACTACGACCATGGTACTTTACGCATACAATCTGACGTTTAAGACGGGAAAAGCCGGGTACGCAATGGCGGTATCCAATATTTTGTTCCTCATTGTTCTGGCGGTTCTGGTGCTGCAAAAGGGCTTTATGAAGAGAGAAGCTTCTGAAATATAGAAAAAGGGAGGACAGGCCATGAAAATAAAGAAAAAGCTGCCGGGGATTCTCGGTGATATCATTCTTTTGATTACTGCGGTGTTTTGCGTACTCCCGTTTATCTATATGTTGTTGATGTCGCTGAAAAGTACGGTGAATGCCTACGATTTCAGCATCAGCCTGTCGGAGATTACGCTGGAGCAGTACGTTAAAATCTTTACGAAGAATCATTTCTTTCGGTATCTGCTGAACAGTATGATTGTCGCGTTTGGAGGAGTGGGGCTGAGCCTTCTGGTTAGCTGCCTTGCGGGATATTCTTTTGCAAAGCTCAAATTCCGGGGGAATGACAAGATCTTTTTCTTCCTGATGATGACGATGGTGGTACCATCTGAAGTCATCATCGTACCACTTTACCTCATCGTCAGGGGATTTGACTGGATCAATACATTCAAGGCGCTGATTCTGCCGCTTCCGACTGCCTTTGGGGTGTTTATCATGCGGCAGGCGATCATCGGGGTGCCAAAAGAGCTGATTGAGTCCGCCAAGATTGACGGTGCGGGAGATATGAAGATTTTGTGGAAGGTGATTCTGCCTCTTGTAAAGTCGGCAATGATGACCCTTGCGATCTTTACCTTTGTAGGGGCATGGAACAATTTCCTCTGGCCTTTGATTGCGACGACGGAGGATGCGATGCGTACTCTGCCCCTTGCCATCAGCACGATGCGGACAGCCTATGACACCGATGTAGGACTTGTCATGGCAGGAGCGGCCGTGACCTTCCTTCCACCGTTTCTCTTCTATCTGATTCTCCAATCCAAGTTTGAAGAGGGAATCACCATCAGCGGAATGAAAGGATAATACGCACAATAAAAAAGATGACCCAAGACGCAGGATTTCACTGGAATCCCGCGTCTTTTGCTGTTACCATAGAAAGTAGCAAAGAGGAAAGGCGGGAATGACGATGCGGCATATTATTTTTCATATTGACGTCAATTCTGCGTATTTAAGCTGGACAGCGATCGAATACTTAAAGCGTGGGGAGGAGGACCTCCGTGGGATCCCCTGTATTATCGGCGGGGACAAGAAATCCAGACATGGAGTTGTACTTGCCAAATCGATACCTGCGAAAGCATACGGGGTCCGCACCGGAGAACCGGTCGTATCGGCGTTCAGAAAATGTCCGATGCTTCGGTTGGAACCGCCGGACCACAAGATGTACGCCAGGTACAGCAAAAGACTGATGGAACTGTTAAAGAGCTATACTCCGGATATCGAGCAGCTCAGTATTGATGAGTGCTTTCTGGATTTTACGGGAATCGCACACCGCTTTTCCACGCCTGTTGACGCTGCCTTTGAGATCAAAAACCGGATTCGGGAGGAATTAGGTTTTACGGTCAACATCGGAATTTCTACGAATAAGCTGTTGGCAAAGATGGCGTCCGACTTTCAGAAGCCGGACCGGGTGCACACCCTCTTTCCAGAGGAGATCAGGGATAAGATGTGGCCGCTTGACATCTCTGAGCTTTACATGGCGGGAAGGGCAAGCGTGGAAGTGCTGAGAAAGCTGGAGATCCGTACCATCGGGGAACTGGCCCGGTCAGATCCGGATTATCTGGAGATTCATCTGAAAAGCCATGGCAGACTTCTCTGGGAGTTTGCCAACGGCCGGGGGGACGATATTGTGAAGGCAGTAGGAGAAGAGGCGAAAGGGATCGGCAATTCCACCACCCTGTCTGAGGATGCGAAGACGGAAGAGGAGGCAAAAAAAGTCCTCTTGATGCTTGCCCAAAGTGTCGGCAGGCGGCTGAGAAAAGCAGGAAAAAAAGCGGGGAGTATTACCGTGGAGATCCGTTACGCTACTTTCCGCAATGTTTCCCACCAGATGCAGGTGACGCCATCTGCCCAGTCAGACACGATTCTCTATCAGAGAGCATGTGAACTCTTTGAAGAACTCTGGGACGGGACGCCGATACGGCTCCTTGGGATTCGCGCTTCCCGGCTGGAAGAGGAGAGCGCGCCCCAGCAGATGAATCTCTTTGATTACCTGGAAGAGGTGCGGGAAACGAAAAATGAGAGGAAACAGGATCAGAAGCACCGGAAGCTTGACCGTGCGCTCGATGAGATCCGCAAAAAGTTTGGGGACGATGCGGTCATGCGTGCGGCATTTCTCAAAAAACAGGAGAAGAAAGAAGAAAAGGATCCACAAGATCAGGGATAGCGTTTGACAGCCGTTTCTGTGAGGGGTATAATAAAACGACGTGAAACAGGAGAAAAGAGGAAGAAATTATGGAATTTGTGTCAAGAGAATTCATACCGGTTCTGCTGGGCGGGGATATCAATACTTACAGTGTTGCGAGAGCTTTTTATGAGCAGTACCAGGTCAGGACATATATCTTCGGGAAATATCCGACCGGACCGAGCTATCAGAGCCGGATGATTGAATATCATGCCAATCCGAAGATTGATACGGACGATTACTTTTTAAAGACCATTCACAGCTTCGCAAGGAAGCATAAGGATAAAAAGATCATACTGATCGGATGTGGAGACAGCTATGTGGCGCTGATCAGCAAGCATAAAGATCAGCTTGACGACAACATCATCGCCCCATATATTGATTTTGATCTGATGAACAGTTTGCAGCAGAAGGAGACATTCTATAAGCTGTGCGAGAAACATGGCGTTGACTATCCTGGAACTTTTGTATTCAAGAATGGAATGTCCATGGATTTTACCATTGATTTTCCGTATCCGGTGATTTTGAAACCGTCTGACAGTATCAAGTACTGGGAGCATCCGTTTGACACCCAGAAGAAAGTCTACACGATCCAATCCAGACAGGAGCTGAATTCTGTGATCCGGGAGATCTACGATGCAGGCTATGACGATGATCTGATTATTCAGGATATGATTCCGGGAAACGATGAGTACATGCGGGTTTTGACCTCCTACTCAGACCGAAATGGGAAAGTAAAGATGATGTGCCTGGGACATGTGCTGCTTGAGGAGCATACGCCGCACGGCCTTGGAAATCATGCGGTCATTATCACGGAACCGAATCAGGAACTGATGAAGAGGGTAAGAAATTTACTGGAAGATCTGCACTATGTGGGATTTTCCAATTTTGATATCAAGTTTGACAGAAGAGATGGAAAGTACAAGTTCTTTGAGATCAATACGAGACAGGGAAGAAGCAATTACTATGTGACCGGTTCCGGTTTTAATGTGGCGAAGTACATTGTGGAGGAATACGTCTATGGAAAAGAGCTGAGCTTTGAGACGGCGAAGGAGGAGCATCTCTGGATGGTTGTCCCGAAAGCGGTGGCTTTTAAGTATGTAAAGGATGCACAGTCCAAGGCAAAGATGAAGAAGCTGATCCGGGAAGGAAAGGTCGTCAACCCGGTCTTTAAGAAAGGGGACTTAGGACTTCCGAGATTGTACCGGATGATGCGGACGCATTTCAGCCACTTCATCAAGTTTCAGAAATATTATCATTGACCGGCGGACATGATAGAATGTAAGGAGGGACTATGAAGAAAAAATTAGGGGTTATCGGCGGCATGGGCCCGGAGGCTACCGCATATTTTTACGAGGAAGTGATCCGGCATACGAAGGCGGATTGTGATCAGGAACATCTGGACATGACGATTTTAAGCCATGCCTCCATGCCGGACCGGACAAAGGCGATTCAAAGCGGGGAGTGCGATCCGCTTTTGCAGGCGATGGAGGGGGATCTGAAAGTTATGGAGGCAGCCGGAGCAGAGCATATCGCCATCCCGTGTAATACATCGCATTATTTTTACGACCAGATTCAGGCAATGACAGAAATTCCGATCATCCACATGCCGCGCGAGACGGTACGATACGCAAAAGAGCATTTTGAGAATGTCAGAAGAATCGGGATTATGGGAACCGACGGCACCGTGTCCGCAGGGATTTACCGCAGAGAATGTGAGTCCCATGGCATTGAGGAGATCATACCGTCCGAACAGCGGCAAAGGGATGTGATGTCTTTGATCTATGATGATGTCAAGGCCGGGAAAAAAGGAAATTATCACAAATTTGAGCGGGTGATGGAGGAGTTCATCAAAAAGGACTGTGATGTGGTGATCCTGGCGTGTACGGAAATTTCCGTTTTTAAACAGGATCATGTGCTTCCGGAGATCTGTCTGGACGCTATGGACGTTCTTGTCCGGGAGTCTATCATACGATCCGGCGCCTGCTATCAATAAAGTAAAGGAGAAGACAGATGTCACAGAGGAAAAGCGATACCTTGAAAACATATGCAGATTTGATGGAGGCAAGTGGCCTGCTCATGGAGGCGGCACTTTACGGACAGGAGGAGACGCATCCGGATGTATTGACCTATGATTCACGTGAAGTGAAAGCCAATACTATGTTTATCTGTAAAGGTGCGGCTTTTAAGGAAACATATTTAGTAAGCGCGATTGAAAAGGGTGCGGTACTCTATATCAGTGAAAGGAAGTACGAGACCGGAAAGGATGTGCCATTTCTTCTTGTGAGTGATATACGAAAGGCGATGGCGATTCTGGCCAATGCTTTTTATGGCTCTCCGTGGAAGGAGCTGACGGTTGTGGGGGTCGGCGGCACGAAAGGGAAATCGACTTCCGCATATTACATGAAAGCCATCGTGGACGATTATATGGAGGAGACGGGAAAGCCGGAAAGCGCAGTTATTTCTTCGATTGATATTTATGACGGGAAGAGCAGAGTGGAGTCTCATATTACCACGCCGGAGGCTATGGAGCTGCAGCGGCATTTCCGCAATGCGGCCGATTGCGGCATCACATTTGCCGAGATGGAGGTTTCCAGTCAGGCACTGAAATATAACCGGGTCGATGGGATGCGCTTTGATGTTGGGATTTTCCTCAATATCTCGGAGGATCATATCAGCCCGATCGAGCATCCGGACTTTGAGGATTATTTTACATCCAAGATGCGGATGTTCGCACAGACCGACCATGCGGTGGTGAATCTGGATGCGGATTTTGCGGACCGGATTCTGGAGGCAGCTCAGGCGGCTGGCGATGTGACGACGATCAGCCAGAAAGATGAAAATGCGGATTACTATGCATACCAAATCCGGAAAGACGGCCATGAGACGAAATTTTCCGTGCGCTCCAAAGAGGGGGAGGAGGACTATTGTCTGACTATGCCGGGATTGTTCAATGTAGAGAACGCACTGGCGGTGATCGCGGCGGCTAAGATCCTGCACATTCCGGATTCCTGTATTCATTCGGGACTTTTAAGAGCCAGATCCAGCGGCCGTATGGAACTCTACGCAAGCAAGGATAAAAAGATCATTGCCATTGTGGACTATGCCCACAATAAACTAAGCTTTGAGAAGCTGTTTTCCTCCATCCGGGAGGAATATCCGGACTATGCCATCAAGGCAGTCTTTGGTTGTCCGGGAAAGAAAGCCTATATCCGCAGAAAGGATCTGGGGACCATTGCCGGACAGTACGCACAGAAGGTGTACCTGGCCGCGGAGGATCCGGGCTATGAGCCGGTAGAGGAGATCTCCGGAGATATTGCACAGTATGTGCAGGCACAGAACTGTCCGTACGTGATGATCGAAGACAGGGGAGAGGCGATCCGTACAGCTATTGAGGAGTCAGAAGACAGGACCGTGATTCTCGTGACAGGCAAGGGGAATGAGACACGTCAGAAGTATGGAAGCGAGTATATCGACTGTCCGTCAGATGTAGAATATGTGAAAAAGTATCTGGAAAGTTATGACCAGATTCACGAAAGCACTTGCCGGAGAAAATAGTTCAGGGTGCCGCGGATGATCAGACAGATCATCTTGCGGCACCCTTTCCTTACGACTATATTATCATGCATCTTTTCGGTCGGAGGTTGTGATGAAATGCACCAGTTCGGATACGAAGTCAGCGGTCCGGTTTCCACGGTCGTATTCCTGGTTAAACTCTACGATATCGTAGGCGGCAATCGGAAGCTTTTTCATCAGAGTACCGAACATCTCGTATACCTCCGCCTCGGTAAAGCCCCCTTTCACCGGAACAGATACTCCAGGCATGATGGCAGGATCCATAGAATCAATGTCAAAGCTTAGGTGAACGTAGTGCAGGTGGGAGAGATACGATACCGTCTCCTCAAGGCAGACAGAAAGGCTCCGTTCACAGATCTCATCGTAAGTATAGTAACGGATCCCCTGCTCTTTTAAGATGGTAAGTTCAGGGGGATCAATATCACGAAGACCAAGATAGACGATGTTCTCCGGGTGGAACTTGGCACCCGGACGGAGAAATCCGGTGAGCTTTTCATCTCCCAGGCCAAGGAGAGCAGACACCGGAACACCGTGGATATTTCCGCTCACGGTAGTGGCGTCCGTGTTGATATCCGCATGGGCATCAATATAGATCAGGCCGGTATCCTCGCCAAAATGATCCTGCATATAGACACTGGTGGCAGAGGCGGAACCCATGACAACACTGTGATCCCCGCCAAGAAACAGTGGGATCTTCCCGGTTTCAAAGACCGAATACATATACTGGGCAATGCTCTGACAGGTAGCGGCCACGGTATTGCGGTTCTTCAATACACAATCCGGATCCTCCTCCATCGGAATCTCAGGCAATTTGACAATTCTTAAATTTTCATAGCGGTTTCGCAAATAATCAAGACTGTATTTTAACCCCGGCGCACCAACCCCAAAGTGCATCGGGCATCCAAAAATATTGAACATAGCAACCTCCAAATGATATCATTTTTGTTCCACCAGTATAACACGGGGAAATGAAAAAGACAAGGAGACGGGGAAGATGACGGTTGGCTAAAAGTAACAATTATGCTATGATTACTTATATTGATAGTAAGAACTGTCAGAAAGTATGCAGGCTTATGAGAGTATCGGAATTATTGGGCGCGCTTTCGTATGAACCGTTTGCTAAGTGTATGCACTTTCCGGAACGTGAGATTCATGGGATCTGTATCGATTCCAGAGAGTGCCGGGAGGGTACGGTGTTTGTTTGTATCAGGGGAAGTCTCTGTAACGGGAGCCGGTATGCCAGGGAGGCGCTAAGGCGTGGAGCGAGGCTTCTTGTGGCCGCAAAAGAGGAGCGGGAGACGATCGGAGAGATTTTGGGAGAATTCCCGGAGTGTGAAGGGATCCTGGTAGATGACGAACGGGAAGCGGCGGCGCTTCTTGCTGCAAGATACGAAGGGGAGCCATCGAAGACGATGACGATGATCGGAGTGACCGGTACGAAAGGCAAGACGACCACCGTGTGCATGATTCGGAAGATCCTGGAGGATTTTGGGATACGTACAGGAATGATCGGCACGGTCGGTCAGTTTGATGGAGTACGAAAAGAACAGGCAGAGCATACGACGCCGGATGCCGTCACGTTGCAGAGGCTTCTTGGACGGATGCGCCAAAATGGCTGTCGAGTCTGTGTGATGGAAGTTTCTTCTCAGGCGCTCAAGCTTAAACGGACCTGTGGGATCTGCTTTGATCTCGGTGTCTTTTTAAACCTTGGAGAGGATCATATTGGAAAGCTCGAACATGCCAGCCGGGAGGAATATCTGGCGTGTAAGAGGAAACTGTTTCTTCAGAGCCGGGAAGGTTTGGGAAACGGGGATGATCCGGCCACAGAGCAGATCTTTTCGGGTACGGGGTGCCCGTATGGGACGTTTGGCATCCGGCAGGGAGAGATCCGGGCGGAACACATTCAGGCCGAGGGATTCGTGCAGGGGCATCCGGGGGTAGAGTTTGACGTCTGCAAAGTCCATGTCGCCATTCCGGCACCGGGACGTTTTACAGTGTATAATGCTCTGGCGGCAATGGCAGTTTGTGCCAGGTGCCACGTACCGTGGGAAACGGCATCAGCCTCACTTGCAGATTTTCAGGTCCGGGGACGGATGCAGTTCCTCCACATTCCGGGAGGAGCGGAGGCAGTGATCGATTATGCTCACAATGCTATGAGTCTGCAGAGTGCTTTGGAAACTCTAAAGGGCTACCATCCGACTCGGTTGATCACAGTGTTTGGATGCGGTGGACAGCGGGCGAGGGAGAGGCGATTTCAGATGGGCGAGGTGTCCGGAAGGCTTTCTGATCTTACGATTCTCACTTCGGATAATCCAAGATGGGAGGATCCTGAGACGATTATAAATGATATCGAAACGGGAGTACGAAAGACGGGCGGGGCGTATCTCCGAATTGTGGACCGCAGGGAAGCGGTTTTTCGGGCAGTGCAGATGGCAGGTCCTGGTGATCTGGTAGTGATCGCAGGCAAAGGTCACGAAACAACCCAGGAAATTCAGGGAAGATTGTATCATATGGATGAACAGGAATTAGTAGAGGAAGCATGTACGCAAAAATTATTATAGATATCACACATGAAAAACTGGACCGGACCTTTGAATACGAGGTACCAAAAGACATGGAGGATGGATTGGCCATCGGAAGCAGCGTGCTGGTACCGTTTGGAAACCAGGACCGGCTGCGTCAGGGGTTTGTTGTCGGCTTTGCCAAAGAATGTAGTTTTGATCCGGAGAAGATCAAGGCCATTCACGGCAAAGCGCCAAAAAGCGTCAGTATTGAGGAGAATCTGGTTTCCCTTGCCGTCTGGATGAAAGAGCACTATGGCGGGACGATGATTCAGGCATTAAAGACGGTCTGGCCAGTGAAGAAGGAGGAGCGGCCCAAGGAGAAGCGGATGATTCACAGGACGGTTTCTGTGGAGGAGGGAAGAAAGTGGCTGTCTTTCTTCCAAAGGAAGAACCAGAAAGCAAGGGCAAGGCTTCTGGAAGTGCTTTTGAAGAGCGAGGATGTAGATTATGGATGGATTACGAGAAAGCTTGGCGTAACAGCTCAGGTCGTACGTGCCCTGGAAGAAAAGAAGATCCTTACAGTGGAGCGGGAAACGGTATTTCGTAATCCGGTGCGGGCATCCGGCGCCGGACGGGCGCGGATAACTTATACGGAGGAGCAGCAGGAAGCCATACGGATCTTCCAGGAGGACTATGAAAGAGCCCGGTTTGATACCTATCTGCTCTACGGTGTGACCGGAAGCGGCAAGACGGAAGTCTATATGGAAATGATCCGTACCGTGGTATCTGCCGGCAGACAGGCGATTGTCCTTATACCGGAGATTGCCCTGACTTACCAGACCGTGATGCGATTTGTGCAAGTATTTGGTAACCGCGTGTCGATTATGAATTCCAGACTCTCGGCCGGGGAACGCTATGACCAGATGATGCGGGCGAGATCCGGGGAAATCGATGTGATGATCGGTCCCAGATCGGCGCTGTTTACACCATTTGAGCATTTGGGGCTGATTGTTATGGATGAGGAGCACGAGGCGACTTACAAAAGTGAGCAGGTTCCGCGGTATCATGCCAGAGAGACCGCCATCGAGCGGGCAAGGATCGAGGGGGCAAGTGTTGTGCTTGGATCCGCGACCCCGTCTTTGGAGGCTTTTGCAGGGTGCAAAAAGGGCACATACCGACTGCTGCGCCTGACAAAAAGGGCAAAAGAGCAGCAGATGGCACAAGTATCGGTCGTAGATATGCGAGACGAGCTGAAAAATGGAAATCGTTCTATTATAAGTGATGCCTTGCGGGGAAAGATTTACGACCGTCTGGAAAAGAAAGAACAGATTATGCTCTTTTTGAACCGGAGAGGATTTGCGGGGTTCCTGTCTTGCAGGTCCTGTGGATATGTAGTAAAATGTCCTCATTGCGACGTATCATTATCCTGGCACAAGGGCGGCAGGATGGTATGTCATTACTGCGGTTACGAGGAAAAGGTGATTTCGGTCTGCCCGTCCTGCGGTTCCCCCCATATCGGGGCATTTAAGGCCGGAACACAGCAGGTGGAAGAGCTGATCAAAAAAGAATTTCCGCAGGCAGGGGTACTTCGGATGGATCTGGATACGACAAGGGAGAAGGAGAGCTACGAAAAGATTCTTTCTGCTTTTGCGGATCAGGAGGCAGATATCCTGGTCGGGACTCAGATGATCGTCAAGGGCCATGATTTTCCGAATGTCACCCTGGTAGGGGTGCTGGCGGCGGATTTGTCTTTGTATATGAGTGATTTCCGGGCGGCGGAGCGGACATTTGCCCTGCTTTGTCAGGCAGCGGGGCGTGCCGGACGTGGGAGTGTTCCCGGGGAGGCAGTCATCCAGAGCTATCATCCGGAGCATTACAGTATTCAGACAGCCGCAAGACAGGACTACGAGGCCTTCTTTGAGCAGGAGATGAAGTTCCGCTCCCTGATGGGATATCCGCCCTCAGCACATTTAATGGCAATTTTGATGATAAGCGAGGATGAGGCGCTCCTGGAAAAAGGAGCCTACTATCTGAAGATTTTTGCTAAAGCGGTCGGTTCCGATCCAAAGCTTGAGATTATCGGACCGGCAAGCCCTGCGGTCGCAAAGATCCGGGATTTGTACCGGAAAGCGCTTTATCTGAAGCATGAAGATTACCAGGTGCTGATCGCGGTCAAGAATAAAATAGAGCAATATATTGAAATCAATGAAGGATTTTCCAGGATCCGGATTCAGTTTGATTTTGATCCGGTCCAGGCATTTTAATAGTAAAGAGAGGGAATAATCATGGCAATCAGAAAAATACGTGAAGTAGGAGATGAAGTACTGGAAAAGCAGTGCAAAAAGGTGGATAAAATGACAATTCGGACCAAGATCCTGATTCAAGATATGCTGGATACGATGTACGACGCGATGGGTGTAGGCCTTGCGGCGCCACAGGTAGGTATCTTAAAGCAGATCGTTACTATCGATGTGGGAGAAGGACCGATCGTTCTGATTAACCCGGAAATCATCGAGTCAGACGGGACCCAGACCGGAGAAGAGGGATGCTTAAGCCTTCCGGGGAAATACGGGATTGTGACAAGACCAAGCCACGTAAAAGTCCGTGCACTTAATGAGGAAATGGAAGAGGTCATCTGGGAGGGGGAAGGTCTACTTGCCAGAGCATTCTGCCACGAGATTGATCATCTTTCCGGACAGATGTATATGAGACTTGCGGAAGATGGAATCCATGATAATGTGGAAGAAGAGTAGAAAGGATTGTGACAGAGTATGAAAGTCATTTTTATGGGAACACCGGATTTTTCTGTGGGGACGCTGGAAGCGCTGATTGAGGCTGGGCATGAGGTTGTCCTTGCGGTAACACAGCCGGACAAGCCCAAGGGCAGAGGAAAGGAAATGCAGTTTCCACCGGTAAAGGAAGCGGCTCTGCGCTATGGCGTTGAGGTCTACCAGCCAAAGCGGATCCGCAAAGACGAGTGTGTGGAAAAGCTGAGATCCTATCAGGCGGACATTATGGTTGTCGTTGCCTTTGGGCAGATTCTGCCAAAAGAGATTCTGGAGATGACGCCTTATGGATGTGTCAATGTCCATGCTTCACTGCTCCCCAAATACCGGGGCGCGGCGCCGATTCAGTGGGCTGTGATTGACGGAGAAAGGGAAAGCGGCGTGACGACCATGCAGATGGACGAAGGGCTCGATACCGGGGATATTCTCTTAAAGACAGTGATTGAACTAGATAAAAAGGAGACCGGAGGAAGCCTCCACGACAAGCTGGCCGATGCAGGGGCCAAGCTCTGTGTCGAGACATTACGGAGAATGGAAGAGGGAAGTATCCGGCCGGAAAAGCAGAGCGAAAGCCCGACCGTATATGCGAAAATGCTTGACAAGGCACTGGGGCGGATTGACTGGAACCGGGACGCGGTTTCGATTGAACGTCTGATTCGTGGTTTAAATCCATGGCCAAGTGCATATACTACTTGGGACAAAAAGACAATGAAAATCTGGGACGCGGATGTGGCAGGAGATGTGCCGGGAAGCGAAGAGGCAAAGCCCGGTACCATCACCTCCGTGTCAAAGCAGGAGTTTACAGTGAAAACAGGAGAAGGGAGTCTCACAATCCGTGAGCTTCAGATTCCGGGGAAAAAGCGGATGGACGCCGGAGCGTTTCTGCGGGGGTATTCGCTGAAAGAAGGATTGATTCTGGGGGAGAACTGATTTTGAAAGGTGAAGGGAGCGGTAGAAATGCCATTTTACTATTATTTTGATCCGACGTACAGTCTCGTACTGATCGGTCTGATCCTTTGTGTGCTGGCCTCGGCCAGAGTCCGGTCCACCTACGCAAAATATGCGCGGGTCCGGAGCAGGTCGGGGATGACCGGAAAGGAGGCGGCTGAAAGGATTCTCCGGGGAGCGGGGATTTATGATGTGAGAGTGGAGCATGTGGGAGGGAACCTGACAGACCACTATGATCCAAGGAGCAAGGTTTTGCGTCTATCGGATGCCACCTATCAATCGGCATCTGTGGCGGCGGTAGGTGTGGCGGCACACGAGTGTGGACATGCGATCCAGCATACAAAAGGATATGCACCGCTTCGTATCCGGAGCGCCATTGTGCCGATTGCGAATTTTGGGTCAGCCATTGCGTGGCCTTTGATTCTATTTGGTTTACTGTTCAACAGTCGTTCGTCTTATATGCTGATTCAGATCGGAATTATAGCCTTTTCTTTTGCCGTCCTCTTTCAGATCGTTACCCTTCCGGTGGAATTTAACGCCTCAAACCGGGCGGTGCGGATTCTGGGAGAGAGTGGGATTCTATCGGCGGACGAGCTCTCCATGACGAGAAAAGTATTAGGTGCCGCGGCACTTACTTATGTGGCGGGAGCCGCTTCGGCGATTTTGCAGTTGCTTCGTATTATTTTACTGACAGGAGGAAGGCGGCGTGAGTAAAACAATCGGGGAACGGGAACTGGTGCTTGCCATCTTGCTGGAGGTGACGCGGGACAAGATCCCGGCTCATCTGGCTCTCTCGAGAGTGCTTGGCAAGTATCAGTACCTTGATAAAAGAGAGCGTGCTTTCATCACGAAAGTGACGGAGGGAACGCTGGAACATATGATTGAGATCGATTATATCATTGACCAGTTTTCAAAGATAAAGATACAGAAAATGAAACCGGTGGTGCTTGCCATTTTGCGAAGCGGAGTTTATCAGCTCCGCTATCTGGATCATGTGCCGGCATCGGCTGTCTGCAACGAGGCTGTAAAACTGGCAAAAAAGAAGGGCTTGCAAGGTTTGTCCGGATTTATAAACGGAGTGCTTCGAACGATTGCAAGGGAGATGGAGCATATTCGTCTTCCTCAGGAGCCGCCGGCGACAAAGCTATCTGTTCAGTATTCCGTTCCGAAATGGATGGTGGAGAAGTGGATGGCCGTTTACCAGGAGGAGACGGTGGAGAAGATGCTTGCCAGTATGATGGAAGAGCATCCAACCTGTATCCGGTTTGACCCGGAACGGATTTCTAAAGATACGTTAAAAGCACGACTTAAGGAGGATGGTGTGGCAAAAATCAAAGACCATCCGGCTCTTCCGTATGCGTTATGGATTTCGGGGTATGATTATCTGGGAGCACTTTCTACCTTTGAGGATGGGCTCTTCTATGTACAGGACGCGAGCTCCATGATAGCGGTGGAGAGTCTGCAGGTCCGGCAGGGAGATTACATCATTGATGTGTGTGCGGCGCCGGGAGGGAAGGCGCTTCACGCGGCGGAAAAGCTTGCGGGCACCGGGGAGGTGGACGCAAGGGATCTGACAGACTACAAGGTAAAACTCATCGAAGAGAATATTGCGCGTAGTGGTCTTACGAATATCCGGGCACGGCGGCAGGATGCGAGAATTCTGGAGGAAGCGTCCGTGGAACAGGCGGATATCGTCATTGCTGATCTGCCGTGTTCCGGGCTTGGGGTTCTTGCTTCTAAGAAGGATATCCGGTACAATATGACGCCGGAGAAACAAGCGGAACTTGCCGCATTGCAGCGGGAGATTCTGTCTGTTGTTTGCAGGTACGTGAAACCGGGCGGTACGCTCCTTTACAGCACCTGTACGATTAACAGGGAGGAAAACGAGGAGAATACGGCATGGTTTCTGGGGGACCATGGCGAGTTTATGATGGAAAAAGAAAGGCAGTTCCTTCCGGGAATCGACCCGTGTGAAGGATTTTACATAGCAGTTTTGAAAAAACAGGAGTCAGAATAGATGAAAAAAAAAGATATTGCTTCCTATACGTTCCAGGAACTGGAGGAGGAGATGAAACTTTCCGGGGAGAAAGGTTTCCGGGCGAAGCAGATTTACGAGTGGATTCATGTGAAGATGGCAGAGAGTTTTGGAGAGATGACAAATCTTTCCAAAACCCTTAGGGAGAAGCTTGACAGAGAATATGAAATCGCGTTGGTCCGCCTGGTGGAGCGGCAGATTTCATCTATTGACGGTACGAACAAATTCCTTTTTGAATTGTGGGACGGCAGTATGATCGAGAGCGTACTGATGCGGTATAAACATGGAAACAGCATCTGCATCTCTTCTCAGGTGGGCTGCCGGATGGGCTGCCGGTTCTGTGCTTCTACTATTGGCGGACTGGTGAGAAATCTCACAGCTTCTGAGATGCTCCGGGAAGTCTACGAAGTGCAGAAGATTACGGGCGAGCGGATTTCCAATATCGTTGTAATGGGAACGGGGGAGCCGCTTGACAATTACGACAATTTCGTTCGTTTTATTCGGATGATCAGTGATGAACACGGACTTCATATCAGTCAGAGAAATATCACGGCGTCCACTTGTGGAATTGTTCCGAATATCCTTCGTTTGGCGGGGGAAAATTTCCAGATTACCCTGGCGCTTTCCCTCCATGCGACTAACCAGGAAAAGCGGCGAAGGCTCATGCCGGTAGCCCACAAATATGACCTTTCGGAAGTGCTGGAGGCGTGTGACGCCTACTTTGAAAAAACAGGACGGCGCATCACCTTTGAATATAGTCTCGTACATGGAGTGAACGATACCGAAGAGGATATTCTGGAGCTGACATCCCTTTTAAAGCACCGTAATTGCCATGTCAATCTCATTCCGGTCAATCCGGTGCGGGAGAAGAATTTCCGTAGGCCGGACAAAAAAACTGCACTGTTTTTTCAAAATAAACTTGAAAAAAATGGGATTAATGTTACTATAAGAAGGGAAATGGGCTCTGATATTGACGGGGCTTGTGGTCAGCTCAGAATAAAACACAGAGACAATCATAAGGAGAATGAAAATGAAAACATTTTCAATGACTGATATTGGTAGAAAAAGAGAGATTAATCAGGATTATGTGTTCGCCACGGATGAAACGATCGGAAATCTTCCGAATCTTCTTGTGGTAGCTGACGGAATGGGCGGACATCGCGCAGGGGATTTTGCGTCCCGATTTACTGTGGAAGTTCTGGCAGAAGAAGTTCAGAACAGCAAAGAGACCCATCCTGAGCAGATACTCGGAAACGCGATTCAGACTGCCAATGAGCGTTTGATGGAGGAGGCGGCAAAGGACAGCCGGCTGGAGGGAATGGGGACGACCCTTGTGGCGGCCACGATTCTGGATCATGTACTTTATTTCGCAAACGTTGGAGACAGCAGACTCTATCTGATCAACAAAGAGATCCGCCAGCTCTCAAAAGACCACTCCATGGTTGAAGAAATGGTCAGGCTTGGCGGACTGACTGAGGAGGAGGCAAAGCACCATCCTGATAAGAACATTATTACACGTGCGATGGGTGTCAAAGACAAGGTGGAGCCGGACTTCTTTGAGTACCGCTTAAAAGGCGGAGACACGATTCTGATGTGCAGTGACGGCCTCACAAATATGGTAGACGATGATGAGATCTTTCAAATTGTAAAAAGCGCACGTGATATTGTAGAAGCAGTAGAAACTCTGATTCAAAGAGCAAATGAGAACGGCGGCTCCGATAATATTGGCATTGTACTGGCGCAGCCGTATGCAGATGAGGTGAGTATATGGTAAAAGATGGTATTGTATTAGGGGAGCGGTATGAGATCCTCAGTAAGATCGGCGCCGGCGGGATGGCCGATGTTTACAAAGGACGCGACAATGTGCTGAATCGTTACGTTGCCGTAAAAGTACTGAAAAAAGAATACCGGGAAGATGAAACATATGTAAAGAAGTTCCGGTCCGAGGCACAGGCCGCAGCCGGAATTATGAATCCGAATATTGTCAATGTCTATGATGTAGGCGTGGACCGGGGGCTTTACTATATGGTAATGGAGCTGGTCGAGGGGATCACGCTGAAAGAATATATTGCGAAAAAACAGAAGCTGTCGCCAAAAGAGGTGATCAGCATCACGCTGCAGGTATGTGCCGGAATGGAAGCGGTACATAAAGGTCACATCATTCATCGTGACATTAAGCCGCAGAATATTATTATTTCCAACGAAGGAAAAGTGAAGGTAACGGACTTTGGAATTGCCAAAGCCGCAAGTTCCAATACGACAAGTTCCAATGCCATGGGATCCGTGCATTATACATCACCGGAGCAGGCAAGGGGCGGATTTTCCGATGAGAAGAGTGATATCTATTCCATCGGTATCACCATGTACGAGATGGTAACGGGACGGGTGCCGTTTGATGGAGACTCAACTGTGGCGATTGCCATGAAGCATCTCCAGGAGGAGATCGTGCCGCCGTCAGAGTACGTTCCAATGCCGTACTCTCTGGAGCAGATCATTTTGAAATGTACCCAGAAAAATGCGGATCTCAGATATCCGAATGTGACACTGCTGGCGCAGGATTTAAGAAGATCTCTCTCCGATCCAAACGGAGATTTCGTAAAGAACGGCGCGTCAGCTTATGGTGTCGGAGCGGATACCGTGATGATCTCAGAGGCGGACCGCAGAAAGATTCAGAATCAGTACGATGATGAGTATGATGATGAGGAATACGAGGACGACTACGACGACCGGTATGATGAACATTATGAAGATGACTATAATGACCGGTATGACGAGGACGATTATGATACAAGAAGCGTGAAGAGCCGGCAAAACCGCGGGGACGATGGACCGAAGCCGAAAATGAGCGGTGTGATGAAGATGGTAATCATTCTGATTGCGGTACTGGTTGTTTGCGCGGCTGGATACGGGATCGGAAACGCTGTCGGTCTGTTCGGAGGCGACTCCAAAAAGACAGAGGAAGAGCGAAAAGAGAAAGTTCCGAATCTCTCCAATCTCGGGCTGACAGAAGAGCAGGCAAGAGAAGCTGCTGAGAAGGCCGGATTTAAGCTGGAAGTTTCCGGTACGAAGAAGTCCGACCAGGAGGAGGGCACTGTGATCGATCAGGATCCGAAATACGGAGAGGAAGCGAAAAGAGGAGCTACCATTTCTGTAGTATTAAGTGAAGGACCGTCCACCGTGACCGTGCCGGATGTAACAGGTGATGATATCAGCACGGCAACAGAAAAGATTGAAGCAGAAGGTCTGAAAGCCGGCTCCACAACAGAAGAGTACAGCGATGAATACGATGAGGGCGAAGTCATTCGGACTACTCCGTCTTCCGGGAAAGAGGTCGAGGAGGGATCTACAGTCAACCTTGTTGTCAGCAAGGGGATCGATCCGGAAGACGAAAAGGTGACTGTGCAAAGTTTTGTCGGAATGCCGGAAAGTAGCCTGACTTCCTGGGCAAAGGAGAATGGGATCAATGTTTCCCGCTCTGAGGATTATAGTGATGAGGTGAACGAGGGAAGAATTATTTCCCAGTCTCTGACTTCCGGTGAGATCTCCAAGGATACAACGATCAGCTATGTGGTAAGCCTTGGAAAAGATCCGGATCAGGATAAGCCGTCTGACAACGATAATAACAGCGACAGTAATAATAGCGGCGGCAACAATAATAACAATACTGACGATAAGGAGAATGGGGATGATTCCGGTTCCTCATCTACAGACGGCCCGAAATGGGAAAGTAATATTGATGCCTGGGCGAAGGAGAAGGGCGTTAAATACAATGTTGAGTACGAGAAAGATACTTCCGTACCACACGGCGGAGTCATCCGGTACGAGGAGAATTCTGACGGAAGCTACACCTTCTATGTCAGCATCAGCTAGAAGAAGGATGACGACAGAAAACACACAAGGAGACTTTCATGCTGGGAAAGATTGTGAAAGGAATTGCCGGATTCTACTACGTTCACGTAGTAGAATCCGGTGTTTATGAATGTAAGGCAAAAGGAATTTTCCGCAAGGAAAAGATCAAACCATTGGTAGGCGATAACGTGGAGATGGATGTGATCGATGAGAAAGAAAAGACCGGGAATATTGTGAGGATCTGTCCGAGAAAGAACGAGCTCATCCGTCCCGCGGTAGCCAATATCGATCAGGCGCTCATCGTGTTTGCGGTGACAAAGCCAAAGCCGCATCTGAATCTACTGGACCGGTTTCTGATCATGATGGAGAGCAAAGACATTCCGGTAACACTCTGCTTCAATAAAAAAGATCTGGCAGCGGATGAAGAGTGGAGGGGGTTAAAGGAGGTCTATGAGACCTGCGGCTATCCGGTTGTATTTACAAGTGCCCTGAAGGAGGAAAACATCACCAAGATCCGCAGGATTTTAGAGGGAAAGACAACCGCTCTTGCAGGACCATCTGGAGTAGGGAAGTCTTCTCTGATCAATCTTCTGGAACCGGGCGCCAATATGGAAACCGGGGAGATCAGCAGAAAGATCGAGCGGGGACGGCATACGACAAGGCACTCTGAGCTCTTTGCCATCGGCGGGGAGACGTACATCATGGACACGCCGGGATTCGGCTCTCTGTATGTCAATGACTTTGAAAAAGAAGATCTGAAATATTATTTTCGAGAATTTGAGCCGTATGAGGGGAACTGCAAGTTTCAGGGGTGCAGTCATATTCACGAACCGGGATGCGGCGTTAAGGATGCCATGGAGACAGGGAAGATCCCGAAGAGCAGATATGAAAACTATCTGGAACTGTACCGTGAACTGGAACAGAAACAGCGATATTGAGGAGGAAAAGTATGAACTATATTTTGGCGCCGTCTCTTCTGGCGGCGGATTTTCAATGTCTTGCAGAACAGATGAAGCAGACAGAGGAAAACGGGGCAAAGTATCTGCATTTTGATGTGATGGACGGCATGTTTGTGCCGAGCATTTCGTTTGGAGTGCCGGTGTTAAAGTCTATCAAAGGTGCCACAAATCAGGTGATGGATGTGCATCTGATGGTGCAGGAACCAATCCGCTATGTAAAAGACTTTGCACAGGCCGGAGCAGATATCATCACCGTCCACCTGGAAGCGTGTTCTGATGTGGGAAATACGCTTCGAGAGATTAAAGCCTGTGGAAAAAAGACAGGGCTTTCCATCTGTCCTCAGACGGAGGCGGAGGAGCTCCTGCCATATCTGGATCTGACAGATATGATTCTTGTCATGTCCGTCCAGCCGGGATTTGGCGGGCAGAAGTTTATTGTGGAGTCCCTGGAAAAGATTCGGAAAGTACGGGGCATGATCGAGAAGAGTGGACAGGCCATCGATCTGGAAGTGGACGGGGGCATTTACCAGGAGAACGTAGAGGAAGTCCTGAAAGCAGGGGCAAATGTAATCGTGGCCGGTTCCGCTGTATTTGGGGGAAATCCGGGAGAGAACACAAGGGTTATGATGGAGAGATTAAAACAATATGAGTAGAGTGACAATCATCATCAGCGGGGGGGCGATCGAGGATGATTTTGCCCTTTCCGTTCTGGAATCTTACGAATCAAAACGTATTATCGGAGTAGACAAGGGAGTCGAATTCTTATATCGGCACCAGATCCTTCCGGAATATATTGTAGGAGATTTTGACAGTATCTCCGAGGAGGTCATCCGCTATTACAGGGAGGAGACGAAGGTTCCGATCCGGGAATACAATCCGGTCAAGGACGCTTCAGACACGGAGATTGCCATCCGGACGGCGCTTGCCCTTGGATGTGATCAGATGATCATTCTTGGCGCTACCGGGAGCCGGATCGATCATATCTGGGCCAATGTCCAGTCCTTGGAGATTGCGAGAAAGGCGGGAGTCCATGCGGAGATACGGGATACATGCAACAGAATCCGACTCTGCGACGGGGAAGTTCGTTTGAAAAGAAGAGAGGCATTTGGGAAGTATTTTTCCCTGTTCCCGTTTGGGGGAGAGGTGGAGAACCTGACGCTTGTGGGCGCGAAATATCCGCTGGATCATCATCATCTGCTCCCGAATGACAGTCTGTGTGTCAGCAACGAGATCGAGGAGGATGAGCTTGTCATCACCTTCTCATCCGGGACACTCATTTTGATGGAAACAAAAGACGAGTAAGAAATTTACAAAGAGAATGGAGAGAAATGAAATGAAACTTGGAATTGTCGGATTACCTAACGTAGGGAAAAGTACCCTGTTTAATTCTCTGACAAAAGCGGGAGCGGAGTCAGCAAACTATCCGTTTTGTACTATCGACCCGAATGTGGGGGTTGTGACGGTGCCCGATGAGCGGTTAAATGTTCTGGGCGAGATGTATCACACGAAAAAGATCGTTCCGGCGGTCATCGAATTTGTGGATATCGCGGGCCTCGTGAAAGGGGCTTCCAAAGGAGAGGGACTTGGAAACCAGTTCCTTGCCAACATTCGTGAGGTGGATGCTATTGTCCATGTCGTGCGGTGCTTTGAAAACGGCAATATTGTCCATGTAGATGGATCCATCAACCCGCTTAGAGATATTGAGACGATTAACGTGGAGTTGATTTTTTCTGACCTGGAAGTGTTGGAGAGACGGATCAGCAAACAGATCCGTGCGGCGAGAAACGACAAAGCGGTCGCCAAGGAAGTAGAGCTGATGCAGAGAATCAAAGCGCATCTGGAAGAAGGAAAGATGGCAGGCAGCTTTGCGGATTTCAGGGATGAGGAGGAAGAGGAGTGGATGAATAGCTACAATCTTCTGACTGCCAAACCGGTGATTTTTGCGGCCAATGTTTCGGAGGACGATCTGGCGGATGACGGTGTCGCGAACGAAGGTGTACAGGAAGTCCGCAAGTTCGCAAAAGAAGCAGGATACGAGGTATTCGTAGTCTGTGCGGAGATTGAACAGGAGATTGCGGAGCTGGAAGAGGATGAAAAAGCAATGTTTCTGGAAGACCTCGGCCTGAAAGAGTCCGGCCTTGAGAAGCTGATTAAGGCAAGCTATCGTCTGCTTGGGCTTATCAGTTATCTGACAGCCGGTGAGCCGGAAGTCCGGGCGTGGACGATTAAGAAAGGTACAAAAGCACCTCAGGCAGCCGGAAAGATTCATTCTGACTTTGAACGAGGTTTTATCCGGGCAGAGGTCGTGGCCTACGATGATCTGATCGCCTCCGGCAATATGACAGCCGCAAAGGAAAAGGGTCTGGTTCGGTCCGAAGGAAAAGAGTATGTTGTAAAAGACGGGGATGTAGTATTGTTCCGGTTTAACGTATAAGGGAGACGGGCGCCATGAAGCTGTCGGAAACGGCAGAGGCAGGACGCCCGTTTTGCTGCTCGTTTTGAAAGAAAGATATTGGCTGTGAATAGTTATTTTGTTCACAAAAAGGTACAAAATTATGGGACGAGTCTACTGGACTTTTGTAGGTAATGGCGATATAATATGAATATCTATGAATTTAGAAACATTTTTTGAAACTTAAGGAGGAATAAAGAAATGGGAAGATCAATGAAAACCATGGATGGTAACCATGCTGCCGCTCATGCTTCATATGCATACAGCGATGTAGCCGCGATCTATCCGATCACCCCTTCATCTGTTATGGCAGAAGCTACTGATGAGTGGGCTACCCAGGGAAGAAAGAACATTTTTGGACAGGAAGTTCAGGTTACGGAGATGCAGTCTGAGGCCGGAGCAGCAGGTGCTGTACACGGTTCTCTTGCAGCAGGCGCTCTGACAACTACTTACACAGCATCTCAGGGACTTCTGCTGATGATCCCGAACTTGTATAAGATTGCAGGTGAACAGCTTCCGGGTGTATTCAATGTATCTGCCCGTGCGCTTGCAAGCCATGCGCTCTCCATTTTCGGAGATCACTCTGACGTATACGCATGCCGTCAGACAGGATGTGCAATGCTTTGTGAATCCAGTGTTCAGGAAGTCATGGACCTGACGCCGGTTGCCCACTGTGCGGCAATCAAGGGACGCCTTCCATTTATCAACTTTTTCGATGGATTCCGTACATCTCATGAGATCCAGAAGATTGAGACATGGGATTATGAAGATCTGAAAGATCTGGTAGATCTGGATGCGATCGACGCATTCCGTAAACATGCGTTGAATCCAAATCATCCTTGCGAAAGAGGGTCCGCGCAGAATCCGGACGTATTCTTCCAGGCAAGAGAAGCATGCAACCCGTACTATGACGCTATGCCGGCTATTGTTCAGGAGTACATGGATAAAGTAAACGCGAAGATCGGTACAAACTACAAGCTGTTCAATTACCATGGAGCAGAAGACGCGGAGCATGTGATCATCGCAATGGGATCTGTCTGTGAGACGATCGACGAGACAGTAGATTATCTGCTCGCTAAAGGCGAGAAAGTCGGCGTTGTAAAGGTAAGACTTTACAGACCATTCAGCGCAAAAGCGCTTATTGAGGCCATTCCGGAGAGTGTGAAAGTGATCTCTGTCCTTGACAGAACAAAAGAGCCTGGAGCACAGGGAGAGCCGCTTTACCTTGATGTTGTCGCAGCATTAAAGGGAACAAAGTTCGACGGCGTGAAAGTGCTTACAGGACGTTACGGATTAGGTTCCAAAGATACGACACCGGCTCAGATCGTTGCTGTATACAACAACACAGAAAAAGAAAGATTCACAATCGGTATCGTTGATGACGTAACACACCTGTCATTGGATGAGGGCGAAGCACTTGTTACTACACCAGAAGGAACAATCAACTGTAAGTTCTGGGGACTTGGTGCTGATGGTACTGTTGGAGCAAATAAGAACTCTATCAAGATCATTGGTGACAATACAGATATGTATGCACAGGCATACTTTGATTATGATTCCAAAAAATCCGGCGGTGTGACGATGTCCCACCTTCGTTTTGGAAAGAAACCGATTAAGTCCACATACCTGATTAAGAAGGCAAACTTTGTAGCATGCCATAATCCGTCCTACATCAACAAGTACAACATGGTACAGGAACTTGTTGACGGAGGTACGTTCCTTCTGAATTGCCCATGGGATATGGAAGGACTGGAAAAACACCTTCCGGGACAGGTGAAGGCATTTATCGCTAACCACAACATCAAGTTCTATGTGATTGATGGTATTAAGATTGGTAAGGAGATCGGACTTGGAGGACGTATCAACACGATTCTTCAGTCTGCGTTCTTTAAGCTGGCAGCCATCATTCCGGAGGAAGAAGCGATCGACCTGATGAAGAAGGCAGCAAAAGCTACTTACGGAAGAAAAGGTGACAAGATTGTTCAGATGAACTACGACGCAATCGACGCAGGTGCAAAACAGGTTGTAGAAGTTGCTGTACCGGAAAGCTGGAAAGACGCTGCTGATGAAGGATTATTCACACCGGAAGTCAAAGGCGGAAGAAAAGAAGTTGTAGACTTTGTTAAGAATATTCAGGCAAAAGTAAACGCTCAGGAAGGAAACTCCCTGCCGGTATCTGCGTTTACAGACTATGTAGACGGAACCACACCGTCTGGAACGGCCGCTTATGAGAAACGTGGTATCGCGGTAGATATCCCGATCTGGCAGCCTCAGAACTGTATTCAGTGTAACCGTTGTGCGTATGTATGTCCGCACGCTGTTATCCGTCCGGTAGCTCTGACAGAGGAAGAGGCTGCAAACGCACCGGAAGGAATCCAGACAATTCCGATGATCGGTATGCCTGATATGAAGTTCAGTATCACGGTTTCTGCTTACGACTGTACAGGATGTGGTTCCTGTGCAAATGTATGTCCTGGTAAGAAGGGCGAGAAGGCTCTTGTTATGGGTAACATGGAAGCGAATGCAGGAGAACAGGTATACTTCGATTTCGGAAGAGAGATTCCGGTAAAACCAGAAGTAGTAGCCAAATTTAAAGAAAATACAGTAAAGGGAAGCCAGTTCAAGCAGCCGCTTCTTGAGTTCTCGGGAGCATGTGCGGGATGTGGAGAGACGCCTTATGCAAAACTCGTTACACAGTTATTCGGAGACAGAATGTATATTGCGAACGCAACAGGATGTTCTTCTATCTGGGGTAACTCATCACCATCTACACCTTACACTGTGAACGCAGAAGGTAAAGGACCTGCATGGTCTAACTCCCTCTTTGAAGATAACGCAGAGTTTGGTTACGGTATGATGCTTGCAAACAAAGCGATCAGAAATGGACTGAAAGCAAAAGTAGAATCTGTCGCGGCATCTGATAAAGCTTCCGAAGAAGTGAAGGCAGTATGTCAGGAATGGCTTGATACCTTTTCCTGTGGAGCTACAAATGGAACTGCTACAGATAAGCTGGTAGCGGCACTTTCTGGATGTGACTGTGAAGTATGTAAGGATATCGTAAATAATAAAGATTTCCTCGCTAAAAAGTCACAGTGGATTTTCGGCGGAGACGGATGGGCTTATGACATCGGATTCGGTGGATTGGATCATGTCCTTGCAAGCGGACAGGATATCAATATTATGGTATTCGATACTGAAGTTTACTCTAACACAGGTGGACAGTCCTCCAAGGCTACAAAGACAGGTGCAGTGGCACAGTTCGCGGCAGGCGGAAAGGAAACCAAGAAGAAAGATCTGGCAGGTATTGCAATGAGCTATGGCTATGTATATGTTGCTCAGATCGCAATGGGAGCTGACTTCAACCAGACAGTGAAGGCGATCTCTGAGGCTGAGGCTTATCCGGGACCATCCCTGATTATTGCTTACGCTCCATGTATCAACCATGGTATCAAGAAGGGCATGAGCAAAGCTCAGACAGAGGAACAGCTTGCGGTAGAGTGCGGATATTGGAACAATTTCCGTTTCAATCCAGCTGCGGAAAACAAGTTCACTTTGGACAGCAAGGCTCCGACCGGAGATTATCAGGAATTCCTGAACGGAGAAGTTCGTTACAACTCTCTTGTAAGACAGGATCCGGAAAAAGCAAAAGTATTATTCGAAAAGAACGAGCAGGAAGCAAAAGAGAGATATGAATATCTGAACAAACTTGTTGCACTGTACGGAAAAACAGAATAAAGAACGGTCATAATATGACAGATACTTTTAGGATACAGGGACGATCATCCCTGTATCCTTTTTTGCGTTATAGGCTAGTTGTCATTCTAAAATGTAATGTTTAGTACTTGCGAATCTATTTGAGCTCTGACAACTTTCTGCGGGATATAAATTTGCATAAAGGATCCAGAAAGGGTAATAGGTATTGATAAAAACAGTTGTAATAATAGCAAATACTGGAATAAAAATGCATATTTAAAGAATAAAAATACAAAAAGTGACAACTTATATAATTTATAAAGTTTTCAATTATGTGAAATAGTAGACAAAAAATGAACTTTATTCTAGTGTATATTGCACAAGTGTTTTTTTGACAAAAACAAATTGTTAGAAAATAATAAATAGTAAACGAAAAATAAATGAAAATGATAAAAGAATAACGAATATAATAAAAGAATATCGAAAAATGGGGAAAAACATGACAAAATGTTTGTTGTCAGGTTGACAATCATTGATAAATAGATATAATATAAATATACATTTTCGATAGGGGGGGGGGTAATACCAGATGGATACCATCCAGAAGCTGAGAAATTTTATGGAAGAGAAAAAGGTGGATTCTTTCTTTATTGCGAAACCGGCCAATGTCCGATACATCAGTTCCTACACAGGGGACGACTCTTATTTGCTTGTGACACAGAAGAAGCAGTTTTTTATCACAGATCCGAGATATACGGAGCAGGCGTCTTATGAGTGTCCGGACTATGAAGTGGTAAACTGGAGGACACCAAAGAATACGATTGGTATGACGGTACAACGGTTGGCAAGGGAAGCGGGAGTAAAAACGATCGCTTTCGAGGAAGATTATCTCACCTTTTCTTTTTATGAGTCGATCCGAAGCCAGGGAGACGCGGAACTGGTACCTACGGTCGATGTGATTGAGGAATTCCGATCCGTTAAGACAAAAGAGGAAGAGGGATATTTAAGGGCTGCGTGTGAGATTGCGTCCCGGGCATTTGATAAAATTATCCAGGATATCCACGTTGGCGTGACGGAAAAAGAGCTTGCGTCCAGACTTTCCCATTATATGGTGATGGAAGGAGCAGACACCAAGCCATATGGAGGAATCCTGATCTCCGGAGCGAGGACGTCTCTTCTCCATGGAATTCCGTCAGATAAGGCGATTCAGTATGGAGACCTGGTTCTGATGGATTATGGATGTCAGTATCATGGCTATCTCTCTGATATGACAAGGACGGTTATAGTCGGGAAGGCGACACCGGAGCAGAGAAAGGTATATGATCTTTGCAGACAGATGACAGAAGATGTAGAAGCGGTCATTAAACCGGGTGTGACAGGCATAGAATGTTATGAGGCATCACTGAAGGCCATTAAGGACACACCATATATGGAATATAATTATGGCGGAATTGGACACGGTATTGGATTATTCGTACATGAACTACCATTTATCGGAAGCAATTCCAGCGCTGTTCTCCAGGAGGGGAACATTATGACGGTAGAACCGGGAATTTATATTCCGGGCTGGGGAGGCATCCGGGTCGAAGACCAGGGGATCATCACTCAGAGCGGATATGAAAACCTGATAAGTGCTACACACGAGCTCGTAGAGCTCTAAAACCTTAAAAAGGAGGAAGGTATTATGAAAAGAAAAGTTTTGGCAGCATTATTGGCAGCAGCTATGGCAGGAACACTTCTTGCAGGATGCGGCACACCGGGAAGCAAGGATAAGGGCGGAGACAGCGATGAGAAAGTATTCCGCTATTCTACGAGAACAGAGCCTACAACTCTGGATCCGACAAAGGCAAATTGTATTCCTGACAACGAACTTCAACATGCGATCACAGAAGGACTTGTAAGAAACACCGGTGGAGAGATTAAGCCGGGAGTTGCGGAGTCATGGGAGGTTTCGGAAGATGGCCTTACATATACATTCCATCTGAATCCGGACGCAAAATGGAGCGACGGAGAGCAGATCAAAGCGCAGGACTTCGTATATGGATGGCAGAGACTGGTAGATCCTGCAACAGCGGCTCCATATGCATTCATCGGTGAATATATTGTAAATGGCGCAGAAGTTGAAAAGGGGAAAGTAGATCCGTCTGAACTCGCCGTAGTAGCACAGGATGATACGACACTCGTTGTTACGTTGGTTCACCCGACCGCTTATTTCCTGAGTTTGATCGGTGCTTCCGGAAACTTTGCGCCGGTTCGTCAGGATATCGTGGAAGAATACGGCAAAGATTTTGCGGCGGACGCGGAAAAGAATGTATATTCCGGACCGTATAAACTGACAAGCTCCGCAAATCAGAAATATGTATTTGAGCCAAACGAAAATTACTGGGACAAAGATTCCATTAAACTGGATCGTGCAGAGATGAGCTATGTACAGAATCAGGAGACTGCCCTTGCAATGTATGAGGACGGCGAACTGGATTACGTTGAAATTCCTTCCGCATCCGCAGATAAATATAAAGATGAAGCTGAAGTCTTCCGTAATGGTAACGTAGACTACTTCTACTTCAACTGTGGCGGGGAGAACAAGGCGATGACAAACAAGAACTTCCGTCTTGCCCTCAACTATGCGCTGAACAGAAATGATTACAATACCCTTGTAAACAATGGGCTTTACGCGCCGAGCGTAGATGTCGTTTTCAGTGGCCTGACAGGCGTTGAAAGTACATGGGGAGAGGAGTCGAATCTGCAGTCATATCCACTTGACGGAGATGAGGCAAAAGCAAAAGAGTACTTAAACGCGGCGATGTCCGAGCTGGGCGTTTCCAATCCGTCTGATATCACTGTGACAATCACGACGACAGATAGTGACTCTGCTAAGAAACAGGCTGAAGTATGCCAGGAAATGTGGCAGAAAGCCCTTGGCATTAAAATTGAAATTGAACAGGTTACATATAATGAGTGTCTGACACGTCAGCAGTCCGGCGACTATGAGATCGCATGGGGCGGCTGGGTATCAGATTACGATGATCCATACAGCTATCTGGAGCTTTTCAAGTCCGACAGCCCGTACAACTACAGCAGATATAAGAATGAAAAGGTTGACGAACTTCTGAATGCGTCACAGTTAGAAGTGGATGCTGCAAAACGTATGGATATGCTTCATCAGGCAGACCAGATCATCGTAGATGATGCTGCTTTTCTTCCTCAGGCAGAAAGAGAGGTTCATTACCTTGTCAGAGACAATGTGGAAGGTCTTGTACAATTTTACAGCTCAATCAATCTTGACTGGGTATATGTAGACATGACAGAATAAAAGTGAATTGAAAAAACAGACGAGATAAAATCCCGCTGTCCGGAAAGATGTCCGGACAGCGGAAATATTGAAAGCAAGAAATGATCCAGGAAAGCCCAAGCAGGGGAATCTGATCTTTCCTGGATGATTTCATATACAGCAGGAGGATGAATATGGCAAAATATATTATCAAGCGAGTGATTGCTGCCATCCTGACGATCTGGGTATTGATTACCATCGTATTTTTCCTTGTACGTCTGATGCCAGGTGATCCGTTTACAAGCGCCAAGCTGACAGACGAAGTCCGTGCGAATATGGAAGCGTACTATGGATTTGACAAGCCGATGATTGTGCAGTATGGAATCTATATGGTGAATCTGCTTCATGGAGATTTCGGTTATTCCATGAAATATACAAATAAGACGGTCAATGATATTATCGGGGAGACATTCCCGTTCTCCGCGGATCTCGGTATCCGTGCCCTTCTTCTGGCGCTTTCCATCGGTCTTGTACTCGGAATCGTTTCCGCGAGAAACAGGGGAAAGAAGCTTGATTTCTTCTGTGTTATCGTAGCAGTACTTGGAACCAGTATTCCGGACTTTATCATGGGTGCCGCGCTTCAGTATTTCTTCGGAATCAAATGGGGGCTGTTCCCAGTCGCCAGATATGAGGGAATTGAGTATACGATTTTGCCGGCCTTTGCCCTGGCATTTTATACGTTAGCTTCCGTCTCGCGAATCATGCGGGCAAGTATGCTGGAAGTAACGTCTCAGGATTACATCAAGACAGCACGTTCTAAGGGAGTATCCGAGCTTCGGATCACATGCAAGCATCAGATCCGTAACGCGATCATGCCGGTTATGACCGTCATGGGACCGACCGTAGCGTCCGTGCTTACCGGTACGTTCGTTATCGAGTCCATTTTCGCGATCCCTGGAATGGGTAAATATTATGTGGAAAGTGTTTCCAACAGCGACTATTCTATGGTACTTGGAATGACTGTATTCTATGGCATCTTCCTTGTGTTCTGTAACCTGGTAGTCGATGTGCTTTACGGTGTGGCTGATCCACGTGTACGTATTGGAAAGAAGTAGGTGAGAGATATGGCAGATTTGAAAAAAGAACAATTTATTATCAAAGGAAAAGATACTGTCCGCATGGAGAGTATCAGTCGGCCGTCCCTCTCCTTCTGGTCGGATGCGTGGAGACGGCTTCGGAAAAATAAAAGTGCGTTCATCGGACTTTGTATCGTAGTACTCTATGCGCTGCTTGCGATTTTTGCTCCGATGTTCAGCCAGTATACACAGTCCCAGATGGACGTAGACAATAGAAACGCGATGATGTCGGCGGCGCATTGGCTTGGAACCGACTCTACCGGGCGTGATCTCTGGACGCGTATCTGGATGGGAGCCCGTGTATCCCTTTCTATCGGTTTGATTTCCGCTATCCTGAATATGTGTGTGGGCGCCGTCATCGGAGGACTTTGCGGATTCTACGGCGGGAAACTGGATATGATTATGATGCGAATCGTTGATTTGCTCTATGGTATTCCAAGTCTGATTATTACGATCCTTGTTATGATGGTACTTGGGAAAGGCGTGACGCCTTTGATCGTCGCAATGTGCGTTGTCGGATGGATCGGTACCTGTCGTTTTGTCCGTGGTGAGGTTTACCGGATCAAGGAGCAGGATTTCGTCATGGCGGCGAAAGTGCTCGGAGTACCGGATTTTACGATTATTATCAAACATATTATTCCTAATATCCTTGGAATGCTTGTTACAAACCTGTGTATGGCAATTCCGGGAGCGATCTTCCAGGAAGCATTCCTGTCCTATATCGGACTTGGTATTACACCTCCTGACTGTAGCTGGGGTGTGATCTGTAAAGAGGGAATTCAGTATCTGCGCTATTATCCGCATCAGATTCTGGTTCCGGCATTCTTTGTCTGTACGACAATGCTGGCGCTGAACCTTCTTGGAAACGGACTTAGAGACGCGGTTGACCCGAAACTGCGTGGAACGGAATAGGAGGAACGGAAGAAATGGCAGAAAAAGAGAAACTTCTTGAATTAAAAAATGTCGTGTACTCTTTCCATACCTATGGTGGGGAGGTCAAGGCTGTCCGCGACGTCAGCTTTGAAGTACGCAAAGGAGAGATCCTCGGAATCGTAGGAGAGTCCGGATGCGGAAAATCCGTAACAGCACAGTGCATTATGCGTCTGAACCCGGAGCCGCCAGGATTCTTCGAGGGAGGAGAGATTCTTTTCAATGGAAAAGATGTTCTAAAGATGGATAAAAAAGAGCTGCGTCAGCTTCGTGGAGGAGACATTGGTTTTGTATTCCAGGATCCGATGACGTCTTTAAATCCGACGATGAGAGTCGGGGCGCAGATTGAGGAGGTCTTTATCGGACGAGCCGGCGTCTCTAAAAAGGAAGTCAAAGAGAAGGCACTGGAGATTATGAAGCTGGTAGGAATCTCTGATGTGGAAAAGCGTTACCGTCAGTATCCGCATGAGCTTTCCGGCGGTATGAAACAGCGTGTGATGATAGCGATTGCGCTGGTAAGCCGGCCGAGTCTGGTGATTTGTGATGAGCCTACGACATCCTTAGATGTTACGATTGAGGCACAGATCCTGGATCTGCTTCTGGAACTGAGGGAGAAGCTTGGTACTTCCATCATTATGATTACGCACGACCTCGGTGTTATCGCGAGAATGTGCGATCGTGTCGTTGTCATGTACGGTGGCAAGGTGGTAGAGCAGGGAACTGCACAGGAGATTTTCTATAATACCGCACATCCATATACGAAGGGACTGATGGATTCGATTGCAAAACTCGATACGAAAAAGGGCGAGAGACTGAAACCGATCGAAGGTACTCCGCCGGATCTGTTTTTCCCGCCAAAGGGATGTCCGTTTGCAGCTCGTTGCGAATATGCGATGGACGTATGTAAGGAGAATCCGCCGTATAAATATCAGTTATCAGAAGAACATGTGACAAATTGTTGGTTACAGCATGAATTTGCCCCGGATACGGAATTTAAGAAAGAAGAAGCCGTGGCAGTAGAGAAAGGAGAGGTAGCAGATGGAAAATAAAGAAAAACAGCCTCTCGTTCAGGTAAAGCATTTATGTAAATATTTCAAAGTAGGAAGACATGCGGAATTGAAGGCCGTGGACGATGTAACCTTTGATATTTATAAAGGGGAGACGGTTGGCCTCGTAGGAGAGTCCGGATGTGGGAAATCTACAACAGGACGATGCATGATTCGCCTGTATGAGCCGACTAAAGGAGAAGTGTTCTATGACGGCAAGGATATCACCAAGCTTTCCAAAGCGGAGCAGAAGAAGTTCTGCCAGAAAGTACAGATGATTTTCCAGAATCCATATGCTTCTTTGAATTCTCGTATGACGGTCAGAGAGATTGTCGGGGAAGGATTAAAACAGCACGGAACGCCGAAAAAAGAGATTGAGAAGCGGGTGCAGGAGCTTCTGGAGACAGTTGGTCTGAACAAAGACCATATGTCACGGTTTCCTCATGAGTTTTCAGGAGGACAGAGACAGCGTATCGGTATTGCGAGAGCGCTCTCTGTGGATCCGGAATTCATCATCTGTGATGAGCCGATCTCAGCTCTGGATGTTTCGATCCAGGCTCAGGTCATCAATATGCTGAAAGATCTTCAGGAGCAGAGAGGTCTGACCTATCTGTTCGTTGCTCATGATTTGAGTGTCGTAAAATATATTTCGGACCGTGTAATCGTTATGTATCTTGGTATGGTTGTCGAAGAGGCAGAGACAGAAGAGCTCTATAGCAATCCACAGCATCCGTACACGAAAGCGTTGCTTTCCGCGATCCCGGAGGCGGATCCGGACAAGGCAAAAGCGAACCGCCGGATTCCGATTAAGGGAGAGATCCCAAGCCCGATTAATCCGAAGGCATGCTGTCGGTTTGCAGAGAGATGTGAATACGCGACAGAGCGTTGCTTTAAGGAAGTGCCGGAATTACGGGAAGTATGTCCAGGACATAAAGTAGCATGTCATCTCATGGATGAAAAATAAAGAAAAACGAAAAGAGGAGATATCGCTTGAACGAAAATCGTCTAAAGCGATATCTCCTTTTTCCGTGCGTCTAAAGGGTAAGGTCCGGCGGCATGATGTGTCCGCTTTCAATCGAACGAAATGGGTTTGGAATATTGACTGTTAAAAGACGGACAACTTTGTTTGTGTGGTTCATCCAGTTATGCCTTTCATTAGAATGAATCTGGATACTGTCGCCCGGATAGAGCGTATACTGAATCGACTCCAACTGGATCGTCGCAATACCTTCCAGTATATAGATGAATTCTTCCCCGGAATGGCTGTACATCTCCAGGTTTTCCTCCTCCGTGTTGGCGAGAGGAAGAAGGGTAAAAATGCGGGGGAGAAAATCGAAGGCGGCTACATCGTGGCTAAGGGTATTCTGAATAATCTGAGGGCCCACAGGTGTGGTGGGCATGGAAAAGCTGTGGACCACCGGATCCGAACAGTCTGCGTGCGGTTCCTCGCTGAAAAAACTGCCAAGGCTTACGCCGAGCACACCGGCGATGGTTTCCAGGGTGTCAATCGCGATGGAGGACAGGCCCCGCTCCATCTGAGAAAGAAACCCGGTAGAAAGGTTTGTCATTTCTCCAAGCTGTTTGAGTGTAAGGTTCTGCGAAGTCCGTAGAGCCTTGATTTTTTCTCCGATACTTGTATTTTGGTTCATATGGAATTCCTCCAATCTATTGTACTAACAGTATATTCATTTTTTATGTCTGAGTCAACAGAGATCCCTTATGACAAGAATTCATATATATGAAAACGAAACCGCTAATTATTTCACAAAATTCAAAAATGATAAAAAAATGACAAAATACTTCGATATTTAATTCACAAATAAATAAAATATTTCATAAATATGAATAAAAAGATTGACGAAAATGAAATTTATGATATAATATATCTATAAAGTAGAACGCGGTCTAAAAACACAAATACGTACGAAAAGCAGAAAGAGGAGGAAACTGGGGTGAATATCAGAAAAACATTTCACACGATAGACACACATACCTGTGGGGAACCGACGCGAAATGTGATTGGAGGAATTCCTCATATACCGGGTGAGACGATGCAGGAGAAACTGCACTATATGTCCACAAAGGGCGACTGGCTTCGGAAACTGCTGACATATGAGCCAAGGGGGAATGAGGTTATGTCTGGCACACTGATTATGGAGCCCTGCAATCCGGAGGCGGATTTTGGAGTTCTCTATTTTGAGGTAGGCGGATGGATGCCGATGTGCGGACACGATACGATCGGCGTAGGAACGGCTCTTGTGGAAGCTGGTATGGTAGAGGTGCAGGAGCCGCACACCTATGTGACATTGGACACCGCCGCAGGGCTGGTGAAGCTTCAGATAGAAGTCAGAAACTGTTCGGCTGTCAGCGTGACGTTTGTCAATGCTCCGGCATTTGTAATGGTACAGGACGCGGAGATCAGGACAGGAAAATACGGAACCTTAAGAGCTGACATCGCATATGGCGGCAATATCTACGCGATTCTTCCTTCGGCATCGGTAGGACTTCATATCAATCCACAGAGTTCCATGCTTCTGATTGAGGCCGGAAATTATCTGAAACAACGGATTAACGAACAGATTGAGGTTCATCATCCGACGATCCCGTTTGAAAACCATGTGACTCATATTGAATTTTATGAGCCGACGGACCAGGAAGATGGAGCAATCAAAAATGCGGTGATTATTCCTCCGGGAGCAATCGACCGTTCGCCGTGTGGAACAGGAACGTCCGCAAAGCTCTCTGTCCTGGCCTCAAAGGGGCAGATCAAAAAAGGAGAGAGCTTCATTCACCAAAGTATCATCGGAGGACAGTTCCGGTGTGAATACCTGGACGACGCGGAGGTTGCCGGACGTCCGGCCGTGATTCCAAAGGTGACTGGAAGAGCCTGGGTGACAGGGATTCATACGTTCCTGCTGGATCCGGACGATATTTTTCAGGAAGGATATCAACTGGCATAAAGGAGGAAAGGAGACAACAAGATGGAAACAGATACAATGAGAGTATTACACCATCCGATTTTGGGAGAACTTAGTCAGGATGACTACGTGGAGATTATCGTGGATGGAAAGAAACTTCGGGCAAAAAGCGGAGAAACGATTGCGGCAGCGTTAATGGCGAATGGAATCCATATTCATAGATATACGACAAAGAAGCATGAGCCACGGGGAGTATTCTGTGGAATAGGACAATGTACAGACTGTGTGATGACAGTCAATGGGAAGCCAAACGTCCGTACCTGTATCACTCCGGTGGAAGAAGGAATGGTAATCGAGACACAGCAGGGATTCGGAAAGAGAGGCACGAAAGAATGAAGAGAGAGGTAGTAATCATTGGCGGAGGTCCTGCGGGGCTTGCCGCGGCAATCGAAGCGAAAAGGGATGGCTGTGACGTGCTTCTTGTAGATGAGAACAGACGTGCGGGAGGTCAGCTTTTTAAACAGTTACATAAATTTTTTGGCTCCAGGGCGCACCGTGCGGGCGTGCGAGGGATTGATATCGGAAAGCAGCTTTTGATGGAAACAGAGGAACTGGGAATCGATTTCTGGCTGAATAGTGCCTGTATCGGAATTTTTCCGGATAAAAGAGCAGCGATTTTAAGAGATGGAAAGACAGAAATTGTGGAGGCACAGAAGCTTCTTCTGTGTACCGGAGGCGCGGAAAATCCACTCAGATTTCCTGGCTGGACGCTCCCAGGTGTGATGGGAGCCGGAGCAGCGCAGACAATGGCGAATGTACAGAGAGTGCTTCCTGGGAAACGAATTCTGATGATCGGATCTGGAAATGTCGGCGTGATTGTTGCGTACCAGCTTCTTCAGGCAGGGGCGGATGTCGTCGGAATTGTGGAGGGGATGCCAAAGATCGGCGCCTATGGTGTCCATGCGGCGAAGATTCGACGTGCCGGAATCCCGTTTTATCTTGGCAGTACGATTGCGGAGGCAAAAGGGACAGATCATGTGGAAAAAGCGGTGATCGCCAAATTTGAGAACGGACAGATTGTAAAAGGAACAGAGATGGAGACCGATGTGGATGTTATCTGCGTGGCGGTCGGCTTGCGGCCACTTTCCGAACTCGCGCAGATGGCAGGCGTACAGCATGATTTCATTCCGGAAATGGGTGGATGGATGCCGCTTCATAATATGGATATGGAGACAAGTGTACCGGGAATTTATGTAGCAGGTGATACGGCAGGGGTAGAGGAGGCAAGCACAGCCATGGATGAAGGAAGGCTCGCTGCTGCGGCTGCTGCGGAAGCGCTTGGATATCTGAGTAAGGAAGAAGCAGAAAAGATAAAGACCGGGATCAGAGAAAGACTGGATTCCCTGAGACAAGGGCCGTTCGGCGACCGAAGAATGGCGGCAAAGGAACGGATCATCGAGAAGGGGGTTTGAAAAATGGCAGCAGGAATCATTTATGACGGGTTTCCGTCAATGGAAGAGATCAAAGAGGCAAATGGTTGGCCGGACGAAGAGCGCTTTTTAAAAGGACCGGTGGCAGTCGTAGAATGTGTACAGCAGATCCCGTGTAATCCTTGTGAATCTGCCTGTCCGTTCCATGCGATTCACATCGGGGAACCGATTACCAACACGCCGAAAGTGGACAAAGAAACATGTATCGGATGCGGCATGTGCGTGGCAGCCTGTCCGGGACTGGCTATTTTCCTTGTGGATAAAAGTTATTCCGAAACGGAGGCTACAGTAAGCTTTCCGTTCGAATACGACCCACTTCCGGAGCCGGGAGCAGAAGTGGACGCCCTTTCCCGTGGGGGAGAGTATGTCTGCAAGGGTCATGTCGTCAAAGTGATGAATCCGAAGAAAAACGATCACACACCGGTTGTCACACTGGCGATTCCAAAGGAATACGCAGACACTGTCCGGACGATGAGAAGATTGAAGCTTCCGGAAGAACATGAGGGATTCCGTGCGGTGGAACCAGAAGGCCCGCTGGACGATGACGTGATTGTATGCCGCTGTGAAGAGATTACGGCGGGAGAGATCAGGAAGGCGATTCGAAAATACCATGCAACTACCGTGACAGAAGTCAAAAGGAGAGTCCGCGCCGGAATGGGGCTTTGCCAGGGAAGAACATGCGGCAAGCTGGTCAGCCGGATTATTGCGGAAGAGACAGGAAAGAAGATGAGTGAAATCCAGGGAAGCACGGACCGGCCGCCGGTACGCCCTGTGACATTTGGAGAACTAGCAGAAGATGGAGAAGATCAGGAGGGATAAACACATGGGCAAAGCATATGATGTAGCGGTTATCGGGGCCGGCGCCATCGGTTCATCTGTGGCGTACTTTAACGCAAAAAAGGGAGCCTCTGTCGTCCTGATCGACGCCGGAGACATCGCCCAGTCTACAAGCAGCCGAAGTGATGGGAATGTCCTTGTCTGCGATAAGCAACCGGGATTTGACGCTCTGTTTGCAAAGGCAAGTCAGGATATGTTCGAGGGACTGAGCAAAGAGCTGGATTATGATTTTGAATGGAAACAAAGAGGAAGTCTCTTCCTGACAGAGACAGAGGAAGAATTCCAGATGGCGTCCGAGTTCTGTGAATCTATGAAAAAATGCGGAATCCCGATGCGGATGATGGATCAAAAAGAAGTGCAGGACGATGAACCGTATCTTGCAAAAGACGTCTACGGAGGACTGGAGACGATGTCGGATGGATCTGTCTATCCAATCGGCCTGACGTATGGTATGGCGCTGGGCGCGGAAAAAAAGGGTGCGGTGCTTTCTTTGCATAATCGTGTCAGAGGCATCCGACGGGATGGGGACGCGTTTATCCTTGATACACAGAACGGGGAGATTGCGGCTAAAAATATTGTGGATGCCTGCGGAGTATGGTCCCCGGTAATCGGACAGATGGTTGGGCTTACCATTCCGATTCAAGCCCGTCAGGGACAGATCCTTGTCTCGGAGCAGACTTTCCAGGTGGCGAGAAGGAAAGTACATGAATTTGGTTATATGTCTACCAAATTCCAGAGCGACGGCTATGAGCGTCCGGTATCAGAACGGGTGGAGAAATATGGAGTCGCTTTTGTCTTTGAACCAACGGCCTCCAACAATTTCCTCATCGGTTCTTCCAGAACCTTTGCAGGAGAAGATACCAGAAGCAGTATTGAGGTAATGAAAGCTATGGCAGAACGGGCCATCCGGTTCTTCCCGGTGATTGCGGATATTAAGGTAATCCGGTCGTACAGCGGACTTCGGCCGTACACGCCGGATCATATGCCAATCGTGTCAGATACACCGGTGGATGGTTTCTATATTGCGGCCGGACACGAAGGAGACGGGATCGGACTTTCCCCAATCACTGGAAAAGTGATGGCGGATATGATTGCGGGGGAAACTCCGTTCATGGATTTAAGTCCGCTTCGATTTGACCGTTTTGCGTAAGAATAGGCTGGAATTTATAGAGAAAGAGAATCAATCAAGGAGGTAAGCAATGAACAAACAATTTCAAGGTATTTATGCCGTAGTAGTCACACCGTTTCACGAGGATGGGACGTTTGATGTTGAGTCAGCAAAGAAAAATCTGGATTGGCTGATTGAACAAGGTGTGCAGGGAGTCTGTATTCTGGGAGCGACAGGAGAATACCAGAGTATTTCAGACGAGGAGCATATGGCTTATGTCAAAGAGATTGTGCCGTATGTAAAAGACCGTGTGAGCGTGATCGTAGGTGCGTCCAGAGAGCGGCCGGAGGATGTGGTGAAGCTGGTCAACAATATCAAGGAATGTGGTGCGCATGCAGCGATGGTGCTGCCATCTTTCTATTGTCATCCGGCACAGGACGAAATTGTGGAGCATTACCGCTATATTGAAGAGCAGACACAGTTTCCGATTGTCGCGTACAACAATCCTGGCTCCGCAGGCATCGAGATCGGACAGGATGCTTTCCGGCAGATCATGGCGCTCCCATATACCGCGATTGTGAAAGAATCCAGCGGCAGTATGCAAAAACTGACAGAAGTACTGATCGACGCCCCGGAGAAAGTTTCTGTATTCTGCGGATGCGATAATCTTGCATACGAAAGTTTTGCGGACGGTGCATGTGGATGGATCTGTATGTTGGCAAACGTAGCTCCGAAACAGTGCGTGGATCTTTACCAGGCTGTTTATGTGGAAGAAGACCTGAAGAAAGGAAAGGAAATTTACAAAGAGATCCTGCCTGCTTTAAATGTACTGGAATCGTTCCCAAAACCGGTGCAGGCATTGAAATACGGCCTGAGCAAGAAAGGATTAAATGGAGGATATGTCAGAAGACCACGTATGGAATTAAATGAGGAAGAGAAGACATATCTTTCGGAAGCTATGAAGTTTGAAACACTTCGATAGAAGAGAGGGTAAGCAGTTTGTTACAGTTCAGAAAGAGAGGTAAGAGCAGTATGGAAATCCGTAAACTGTACATTAATGGAGAATGGGTAGATTCTGTTCACGACGAGTGGATTGAGATCGAGAATCCGGCAACACATGAGATCATCGCAAAAGTACCAAGAGGAAACAAAGAAGATGTGGATAAAGCGGTCAAGGCGGCGAGAGCAGCTTTTGAAACATGGCAGTATACTCCTCTGGAGGAAAGAGTGGCGCTGATGAAAAAAGTGGTGGAAGGACTGGAGAGCAGACGCCAGGAACTGATCGAGACCATCACAAAAGAACTTGGCTCCCCGTACAAAGTTTCCGCTGAAGTGCATACAGATCCGTTTATTCTGGAGGCAAAGCACTACATCCAGACAGCGTCCGAATTCCCGTATGAGCAGAGACGCCTCACTTCCGTCGTAAGAAGGGAGCCGGTCGGAGTTGTCGGAGGTCTGACTCCATGGAACTTCCCATTGGAACAGATTGAAAAGAAGGTAGTACCGGCTCTTCTGGCAGGAAACTGTGTCGTATTAAAACCAAGTCAGTTTACACCACTGACCGCATATATTCTTGCCGAAGAAATTGATAAAGCAGGATATCCGGCCGGCGTCTTCAATCTTGTGACAGGACGGGGTGGAGAAGTTGGAAACGCGCTTGCTACCCATGAAGATGTGGATATGATTTCTTTTACCGGATCTACAGGAGCAGGTCGGGAAGTGGCCAGAATGGCGCTTGGAAATATTAAGAAGATCGCTTTGGAACTGGGTGGAAAATCAGCAGCAATCCTTCTGGACGGTGGAGACTGGGAGAACGGTATTCATGGCGTTTTGGAAACCGTTGTGCCGAATGCGGGACAGACATGCAATGCATTAACCAGGCTTCTTGTACCAAAGAACGGACTTGCAAAAGCAGAGGAAATCATCAAAAAGCAGTTGGAAGAGTATCAATATGGGCCGGCAGAAGATCCGGCTGTGACACAGGGACCACTGTCATCGAAGAAGCAGTTTGACCGTGTGAAAGGGTATATTGAACTCGGACTTCAGGAAGGGGCAAGAATGGTATCTGGAGAAGTTCCGGAGGATAACGGCAGCTATTATATAAAACCGGTCATCTTCAGCGATGTAAAACCGGATATGAGGATTGCTCAGGAAGAAATTTTCGGACCGGTACTTGTTGTCATTCCGTATGAGACGGAAGAGGAAGCGGTAAAAATTGCAAACGACAGCATTTACGGACTGGCGGGCGCTGTATACGGGCCGGAAGAAGAGGCAAATAAAGTTGCACGCCAGATGAAGACAGGAACTGTTTATGTCAATGAAGGACAGTGGGATCCTACTTCTCCGTTTGGAGGATATAAACAATCCGGACTCGGAAGAGAAGGCGGAGTGGAAGGATACGAAGAATTTCTTGAGATTAAAACCATCTACGACAAATAAAAATCAGTTCGGCGGATTCTGTCCGCCACATCAGAAGAGGGGGCTTTATGCCCCCTCTTTCCAAGTATCAAGCTTAAATTATAAAAAATTCAGGACCGTTCCTGGTCTTCTGGAAGGAAACCCTCAAAGATAAAATAATCAAAGGCCTGCTCGCACGCATAGAGTTCCCGGCTGGATTTTACAGTCCATGCAAAGCATGGCGTGCCGAAAATGACCCGGCAAAGTGTCAGAGATAACGCGCCTCTTGCGTGATGGTCATAGGCGATAAAGTCCGGCTTTGTTAGAAAGTTTGTCAGCAGGTGGCGTGGGAAATAGTAAACCGGGTGCACCCGGCCGTCGTCCTTATGGAAATTCATTCCAAGCTGTCCACGGCACACATATGGGCGGTATTTCCGAAACCAGATCAGAGCTGCCGGATGGAAGGACTCAATACAGAAGGAGCCGCTGTAATGATCCAGAAGTTCTGCTGTTTTTTTGCAGATGGTGCTGCCAAGATGCTTATATTTGATCTCTACGATGAGCGGCACCTGCCCTTTTACCAGTTTCAGCACATCCTCTAAGAGTGGAATTCGTTCTTCCGTCCCGAGAATCGGGAAACGGGAAAGTTCCTCATAAGTGAGAGAATCGATTTCCTTTTCGATACCGCAGATGCGCTTCAGGTCATAATCATGGGCTACGATAACCTGTCCGTCCCGGGTAAGCTGGACATCCAGCTCAATGCCGTAGCCATGCTCTGCCGCACGTCGGAAAGCAGCCATGGAATTCTCCGGGACACCTTCGGAGAGATTGTGAAGTCCCCGGTGAGCATAAAATTTTCCTGGCATTCGTCTGGCTCTTCCCAGAAGACGTGGTGTGATGGAAATAAGATAAATCAATCCGGAGACAAGTCCGGTCTTGAGCCATGTACGTGTATGTTCTGTCATCATAACATTCCTCCCCGATAAAAAGATTTCTCTTTCTTATAATAGCACAAATTGAACTTTAGGACAGAAATTGTTTATAGATTTTTCATTGGAGTTTCCCCCATGCCTTTGCTATACTATACTGAGGATTAATCATGCGATATTGGATAAAAGAGGTGTAGTCAATGAAAGAAAACTTGAAGGAGATCTATACACAGCGTACAGATAGCTGTGATATGGCAAACAGCGTGGAATTTACAGCATTGATGAATCAATATAAATGCGCGATTATGGAAGTGGAGACGAAGCTTAATGTATTGGACGCCGAGTTTTCGCTGAATTACGACCGGAATCCTTTTGAATCCATAGAAACGAGGCTGAAGTCTCCGGCCAGCATTATGGAAAAGCTGAAAAGAAAGGGATTGGAGCCGACGCTGGAAAATATTGAAGAGCATTTATTTGATGTGGCAGGAATTCGGGTAGTATGTGCGTTCCAGGAGGATATCTATAAGCTGGCTGAGCTTTTGACAGGACAAGACGATATCCGACTGCTCAGGACGAAAGACTACATACAAAATCCAAAGGAGAACGGCTACCGAAGCCTCCATCTGATTTTGGAGATTCCGATTTTTCTGGCTGATGGAAAGCGGTATATGAAAGTAGAAGTGCAGTTCCGGACGATCGCCATGGATTTCTGGGCCAGTGTGGATCATCGCCTCCGATACAAAAAAGAGATCGATGATGAGGGAGAGATCCAGAGAAAACTGAAACGGTGCGCTACGATCATCTCCCAGCTTGACCAGGAAATGCAGGATATCCGCAATATGATTGAAAAGAGCAATGGAAAGACGGAGTAGGGAAAGAACAAGAGGATTTCCGGTTCTCGTGTTTTACGGGCAGGGAAATCATGGTATACTATAGAGCAGAGACAAGATGTCACAATGAGGAGGTTGGAAATGGAGACAAAGAGATTACAGGCATACGAGCTCATGCAGGAGCAGGAATTAAAGGGGATCCAGTCCAAGGGATATCTGCTCCGCCATAAGAAGAGTGGGGCAAGGATTGTTTTGATTGAGAATGAGGATGAAAATAAAGTTTTTTCCGTGGGGTTTAGAACGCCTCCGCAGGACAGTACAGGACTTCCACATATCCTGGAACATTCGGTGCTTTGCGGGTCAAGAGAATTTCCGGCCAAAGATCCGTTCGTGGAGCTGGTGAAAGGGTCGCTGAATACGTTCTTAAATGCGATGACATATCCGGATAAGACGGTATACCCGGTTGCAAGTTGCAATGACCAGGATTTTCAGAACCTGATGCACGTCTATATGGATGCGGTATTTTACCCGAATATTTATGAAAATGATAAGACATTCCGTCAGGAGGGATGGAGTTACGAACTGGAGGATGCAGACGGAGAACTGAAATACAATGGCGTCGTATATAATGAAATGAAAGGAGCATTCTCCTCGCCGGACGGTGTGTTAGACCGGATGATTTTGAATTCCCTGTTTCCGGATACGTCTTACTCTAACGAGTCCGGCGGGGATCCGGATGAGATTCCGTCCCTGACTTATGAGGACTTTTTGGATTTTCATCGCAAGTATTATCATCCCTCCAACAGTTATCTTTATCTGTACGGCGATATGGATATGGAAGCAAAGCTTACCTGGCTGGATGAGCATTATCTGAGCCGGTTTGACTGTGCTTGGATTGACTCTGAGATCAAGATGCAAAAGCCATTTGAACATCCGGTGGAATGGAAGCGGTATTACTCCATCTCCAATACGGAGACAGAGGAGATGAACACCTATCTTTCTTATAATAAGGTTGTGGGAACGAGCCTCGATGAGAAGCTGTATCTGGCATTTTCCATTCTGGATTATGCGTTATTGTCCGCCCCTGGGGCGCCGCTTAAGAAAGCATTGACAGACGCCGGAATCGGACACGATATTCTCGGCTCTTACGAAAATGGAATATGCCAGCCTATTTTCTCCGTCATTGCCAAAAATGCGGAGGAGTCCCAAAAAGATGCCTTTATTCAGGTGATTGAGTCTACCCTTACAAGGCTTGTAAAAGAAGGGATCGATCCGGATGCGCTGGCTGCGGGTATTCATTACCATGAGTTCCGTTACCGGGAAGCTGATTTTGGAAGCTATCCGAAGGGACTGATGTATGGTCTTCAGATGCTCGACAGTTGGCTTTATGATGAGAAGAGACCGTTTCTTCACCTCGATGCGCTTGACACGTTTGCGTTTTTAAAAGAGCAGATTGGAACATCATATTATGAAGATCTGATTCAGGAGTATCTGCTTGACAATACCCACGCTTCTATTGTGATGATCTGTCCGAAGAAAGGGATGGCGGCGGAGGCAGACCGGAAGATTCAGAAAAGGCTTCAGGACTATAAAAGAAGCCTGAGCCGGGAAGAAGTGGAAAAGCTTGTAAAGGATACAAAAGAGCTGCGCGCGTACCAGGAGGAGCCGACCCCGCCGGAGATTCTGGAGAAGATTCCGGTTCTGAAAGTCAGCGATATCTCTGAGGAGGCAGCTCCGGTCTATAACGAGGAGAGAAAAGCAGGCGACGTCACTTGTATCTGTCATCCGATTGAGACGAACGGCATCGGATATCTGACGATGATCTTTGACCTCAGGACACTGACGGAAGAAGAGATCCCGTATGCAGGACTCCTGCAGGCAGTGCTTGGTATCATCGATACAGAACACTACGAGTACGGCAAGCTCTTCCATGAGATTAACCGGCGTACCGGGGGGATTGAGACGTCCCTGGAGATGTATACCGACGTTACCAAGGTAAAGGAAAAGGAGTTTCGTCCGACCTTTGAGATCAAGGCGAAGGCACTCTACGCAGAGCTTCCATTCGCTCTTTCCATGATGGAAGAGATTCTGATGCGGTCCGTCTTAAGCGATGAGAAGCGGTTGAAGGAGATTCTTGAGATGCTCAAATCGAGACTCCAGATGAAATTCCTCTCCGCGGGACATAGTTCCGCCGTGCTGCGGGCCATGTCCTATCATTCTCCGGCGGCCCGTTTTAAGGATATGACAAACGGTATCGAGTACTACGAGACTGTCAGTCGGATTGCCGATCATTTTGATGAGGAGAAGGGAAGGCTCGTGAGCATCCTGACAGAGCTCTGTAAGAAGATCTTCCGGAAAGAGCGGATGATCGTAAGCTATACAGGAGCAAAAGAAAGCTTTGACGCGGTTCTTGCCGGAATTGCGGCATTTTCTGGGCGCCTGTGGAAAGAAAAGGTAAAAGAGGGCGGCTTTCTTCTCACCTGTACAAAGAAAAACGAGGGCTTCCAGACTGCGTCTAAAGTACAGTATGTGGCAATGGCAGGAAACTTTATTGATGCGGGAATGGAATACCATGGAGCGCTTCAGATTCTGAAAGTGATTATGGGATATGAATATCTTTGGCAGAACATCCGTGTCAAGGGCGGAGCTTACGGCTGTATGAGCAGCTTCAACAGATTGGGAGAGGGGTATTTTGCATCCTACCGGGATCCGCATCTCAAAAATACGCTGGATATTTATCAGGGCGTAACGGATTATCTGAGAAATTTTGCGGTCAGCGACCGGGATATGACGAAATTCATCATCGGTACAATCAGCAACATGGATCAGCCGATGACCCCGGCTGTCAAGGGAGACCGATCCATGAATCTCTATATGAACCATGTGACAAAAGAGATGATGGAACAGGAGAGAAGAGAGGTTCTCCACGCTACACAGCAGGATATCCGCAATCTGGCCGGGATTGTAGAGCAGGTATTACGGGAAGATCAGGTCTGCGTGATCGGAAACGAGGAGAAGATTGAGCAGGATCGGGAAGTATTCACTGAGATAAAGGCGCTCTTTTAGAAGCAGACCCGGACAAAGGAAACAGACATGTGAAAAAACATGCTTACGAAGGAAAGAGGAACATGGTTTGATAGAAAACAAACAGTATAAATCAGGATTTGTAACGCTGATCGGCCGTCCGAACGTAGGGAAATCCACTTTGATGAACCGTATGATCGGGCAGAAAATCGCCATCACATCGAATAAACCGCAGACGACGAGAAACCGGATCCAGACGGTACTTACGACTGAGGAGGGACAGATCGTCTTTGTGGATACACCGGGAATTCATAAGGCGAAAAATAAGCTTGGCGCCTATATGGTCAATGTGGCGGAGCGTACGTTAAACGAGGTAGACGTGGTGCTTTGGCTTGTGGAGCCGTCTACCTTTATCGGAGCGGGTGAGCAGCACATCGCACAGCAGCTTGAGAAGGTCCGCACGCCGGTGATTCTTGTGATGAATAAAGTAGATCAGGTGAAACGGGAAGAGCTGCTTCCGTGTATCGCAAAATATAAAGATATTTATCATTTTGCCGAGATTGTTCCGGTTTGTGCAAGAACCGGGGAGAACACAGACGAGCTGGTGAGAGTCATTTTACAGTACCTTCCGTACGGCCCGCGGTTTTACGACGAGGACACGGTGACGGACCAGCCGGAACGTCAGATCGTCTCTGAACTGATTCGGGAGAAAGCACTCCACAGCCTTAATGAGGAGATCCCGCATGGGATCGCGGTTGTGATTGACCGGATGAAATTCAGGAAAGGTCAAAAGGGGACGATTGCAGACATTGACGCGACTATCATCTGCGAGCGGGATTCCCATAAAGGGATCATCATCGGAAAGCAGGGCAGTATGCTGAAGAAGATCGGCAGTACAGCACGGTTTGAGATCGAGCGGATGCTTGACTGCCAGGTAAATTTAAAGCTGTGGGTGAAGGTCAAAAAAGACTGGAGAGACAGTGAATTTCTGATGAGAAATTTTGGATACCGGGAAGAAGAATAACAAAGGGAAAATCGGAGAACCTAAGTTTATTCCAAAAGATGAAGAGGTGATCCGATGAAAAAAGACTACTGGGAACGGTTTGTAAAAACCGGAAAGGTGGAAGATTATCTGACCTACAGAGGGATGGCACGGTGTGAAGCCGTGATGAACCGGTATCAGAACGAAAGCCGGAAGGATGAAGAAAGTGAGCCAGACGATTACCGTGACAGGAATGATTCTGTCAGCGCTTCCGATTGGAGAATACGATAAAAGAGTGGTGATCCTCTCCCGTGAGCGGGGGAAGATCTCCGCTTTTGCAAAAGGCGCAAGGCGGCCGAACAGTATGCTTGTCGGAACGACAAGCCCGTTTCTGTTCGGCACGTTTACGTTGTACGAGGGACGCTCCTCCTATACAATGCAGCAGGCGGAAATCCAGAATTATTTTGGGGAGCTAAGGACAGATATTGAGGCTGTATCATATGGGTTTTATTTCCTGGAATTTGCAGAATATGTTACGAGAGAAAACAACGACGAGACGGAAATTTTAAAGCTTCTCTACCAGACGATGCGGATTGTCGTCAAGAGAAGCATTTCTCTTTCGCTGATCCGATGCATTTTCGAGCTGAAGATGATCTGTCTTGAAGGGGAGGCCCCACAGGTCTTTTCCTGTGTCGGATGTGGAAAGCAGGGTGAGCCGTACTGGTTCAGTGCCGCGAAAGGAGGGCTCCTTTGCCGGGATTGTGTGTCGAAAGCGTCCGATGCCCGGAGAGTGGGGCAGTCCACAGTCTATGCGCTTGCTTTTATTGTGGCCACTCCGGTAGAGAAGCTCTACACCTTTACCGTCACTGAGAAAGTACTGGAGGAGTTAAAACAGTCGGCGAAGAGATGCGTGGATGTATACATAGGCCATACGTTCCGGTCTCTGGAGATGCTGGAATTCCTTTAAATGGAGTGTACTGCTTGCAAAAGGGGGAAAATTACCGTATAATGGTAACAATTTTAGAAGAATGTGAGGTAAAAGACGATGGTAGAAAAGACAATGGAAAAAATCGTAGCTCTTGCCAAAACCAGGGGGTTTGTATATCCGGGATCTGAAATCTATGGAGGTCTTGCCAATACATGGGATTATGGAAATCTCGGTGTGGAACTGAAAAATAACGTAAAAAAAGCATGGTGGAAGAAATTTATTCAGGAAAATCCTTACAATGTCGGTGTAGACTGCGCGATCCTGATGAATCCGCAGACATGGGTCGCTTCCGGACATCTTGGGAACTTCAGCGACCCTCTGATGGACTGTAAAGAGTGTAAGGAGCGTTTCCGTGCAGATAAACTGATTGAAGATTATGCGAAAGAGCATGGGATTGAGATCAAGGAAAGCGTAGACGCCTGGTCCCATGAGAAGATGATGCAATTCATCAATGAGCATCAGATCCCGTGTCCGAGCTGCGGCAAGCACAATTTCACGGAGATCCGGGAATTTAATCTGATGTTTAAGACATTCCAGGGCGTAACAGAGGACGCAAAGAATGTTGTATATCTTCGTCCGGAGACAGCCCAGGGCATCTTTGTAAACTTTAAGAATGTTCAGCGGACTTCCAGAAAGAAGATCCCGTTTGGTATCGGTCAGATCGGAAAGTCATTCCGTAACGAGATCACACCTGGAAATTTTACATTCCGTACAAGAGAGTTCGAGCAGATGGAGTTGGAGTTCTTCTGTGAGCCGGGAACAGATCTGGAGTGGTTCCGGTACTGGAAAGATTTCTGCTATAACTGGCTGAGAGGTCTTGGAATGACAGAGGACGAGCTGCGTGCCCGTGACCATGAGAAAGAAGAGCTTTCCCATTACAGCCGTGCGACGACTGACCTGGAATTCTTATTCCCATTCGGATGGGGCGAACTGTGGGGAATCGCGGATCGTACGGATTACGATTTGAGACAGCATCAGGACGTATCCAAGCAGGATCTGGCCTACTTTGACGATGAGAAGAAAGAGAAATACCTCCCATATGTCATTGAGCCGTCTCTGGGAGCGGACCGCGTGGTTCTTGCGTTCCTCTGTGCGGCTTACGATGAGGAAGAATTAGAAGGCGGCGACGTGCGTACTGTCCTTCATTTCCATCCGGCCCTGGCTCCGGTGAAGATCGGTGTTCTTCCGCTCTCCAAGAAGTTAAACGAAGGCGCAGAAAAGATCTATACCGAACTGAGTAAATATTACAACTGTGAATACGACGACCGTGGAAACATTGGCAAGCGTTACCGTCGTCAGGATGAGATCGGAACCCCGTTCTGCGTGACTTACGATTTTGAGTCCGAGGAGGATGGAGCAGTGACTGTCCGTGATCGTGACACCATGGAGCAGGAAAGAGTCAAGATCGAAGATCTCAAAGCATATTTTGAAAAGAAGTTTGAATACTAAAAATGAGGCCGGGAGCAGTTGTCTTCCGGCCGTTATTTGTTTTGGCGGTAAGCCGAAATACAGGCTTGTCAGAAACCTTGTCGGATGCCTGCGATCCCGGAAGGTGCCTTTTGGTACTTCCGGTGATGAGCATAGTGCTGATAAGGTGAAATTTAAAAAAGGAGGGACGACATGTATCCGGAAATCCATTATCAAATAGAAGAAAGCAGACAGTCGGGCGGTGCCCGGACGGCCACAGTTTTCGGATGCTACGGTGTAAGTCCGGAGATTTATCTTCCGGCACAGATTCATGGTGTTCCAGTGACGAAGATCGGGGACTATGGCTTTGCAAAGACAGATGAGAAGCGCAGCCTTTTCATTTTTTTGCCGGAAGAAGAGGGAAATATGCCCGAAGAACGTAGACGGCTTTGCGGGGAGCTTGTAGAGGAGGTCCATCTGCCGTCTCAGGTATGGGAGATCGGGCGGTATGCCTTTTACCGGTGCTCCCGGTTGAAACGTCTGTCTTTTACAGACAGCCTCCAAAGCATCGAGGGCGGAGCGTTTACCGGATGCCAGCTTGCCAGATTGGATATAGCATGCAGACAGACAAGGCGGACTTGTCTCAGACAGTTTCTGGAGGAACAGCGCTTTGAGCTGGAGGTACGGATTTCTTACGAAGACGGGGACAACGTGGAAGTGGCACGGCTCATTTTCCCGGAACACTATGAAGAGGCGGTGGAGAATACTCCGGCACGGATCGTGGAAACCCACTACCATGGGGCGGGTGGGGATTATCGGCAGTGCGTCTATCACAAGGAGATCGACTATGAGGAGTACGATTCCCTGTTTGCCAAAGCAAAGGCAAGGGAGAGCGTGCGGACATTGATTGAAATCGCATTGGCACGGCTTTGTTTTCCCTACCGGTTGTCAGAACAGGCGAGGGAGGAGTATACTTCTTTTCTGAGAAAATGTGCCGGGGACACGGCAGATTTGCTTTTTGTCCGGGACGATATGGAGACGGTTCTTTTTCTCCTGGAGCATCGAATCTGGGAGGGAGAGAGTCTGGAGGAGGCACTTGATAAAGCCCAGGAGATAGGACAGGCGGAGGCGGCCGCCCTGCTTCTTTCAAAACGCCGGGGGACGGCAGGCAAAAAGACGTTTGAGCTATAAAAGGAGAAAAAGATGGAGAAAAATCAGGAAGAAGAGCAGCTTCGGCGTCTGGAGCTGCTCGGACAGGAGATTTTAAAGATAGCCAGAAATGAGCTGTATTTGAAGATGCGTTACCTTGATGTGGCGCTTTCCAGTCTCCGGTTTCAGATGGACGGGGAGATTGGTTCTATCGGAACAGATGGGCAGATGCTGTATTTCCATCCCGGATGGCTTGGCGGTACGTACCGGACGGATCGAAGAGGGGTGAACCGGGCGTACCTCCATGTAGTACTGCACTGTCTGTTCGGCCACCTGTTTTTAAAAGGGAAGCGCAATGAAGTGTTCTGGGATCTGGCCTGTAATATTGCGGTGGAGTCGGTGATCGACAGCCTTTCCCACCCCTGTGTCCGAAAGGCGTCTTCCTGGCTCCGCAAGGAGACATACCGACAGCTAAAACAAAAGACGGACGTCTTGAGTGCCCAAAAGATCTACCACTGTCTGACGGCATGGGGACTAAGCGAGACGAGGAGGCAAAAGATGGAGGAGGAATTTGCCACAGACAGCCATCTCTACTGGCCAAAACCGGACGAGCAAAGAAGACAGCCCAATGAAACACAGAACAACTGGCAGCAGATCAGTGAACAGATGGAGCTGGATCTTGACACCTTCGCACAAGAGGAGGATGAAACATCCGGGGATCTGATGGACGAGCTGCGGATTGCCAACAAAAAGCGGTATGACTATCGGGAATTTTTGAGGAAGTTTTCTGTGTGGAAAGAGGAGATCGGGGTGGATGACGACAGCTTTGATTACACCTTTTACACTTACGGATTATCCATGTACGGCAATATGCCGCTGATCGAGCCCCAAGAGACAAAAGAGGTCAAAAAGATTGAAGAATTTGTCATTGTGGTGGATACCTCCATGTCCTGTTCCGGAGAACTGGTCCGGAAGTTTCTGGAGGAGACCTACGATGTATTAAGTGAGAATGAAAGTTTCTTCCGGAAAGTTCACATCCGCATCCTGCAATGTGACGAGAAAGTCCGGGAGGACGTCCGTATTACGAAGCGGAAGGACTGGAAAGAATATATGGAGCATCTGAAATTTTACGGAGGCGGAGGAACAGACTTCCGTCCGTCCTTTGCCTATATTGACAGTCTGATCGAAAAAGGAGAATTTACAAACCTGCGGGGCGTGATCTATTTTACAGACGGATACGGTACTTATCCGTCGCAGATGCCGGCGTATGACACAGCCTTTGTCTTTATTGATGACGGCAGAAGAGACATACGAACCCCGGCGTGGGCCATCCGGCTCATTTTGGATGAGGCAATATTTACGGAAAGCGAGGAAGCATAAGGATGCATATCAAACGAGCAAAGCAGGAGATTCTGGATTCCATTGAGGCTTACCTGCAAAAAGACGAGGACGGGCATTATCTGATACCATCTTTCCGGCAGAGGCCGATTCTTCTCATGGGGCCTCCTGGTATCGGGAAGACACAGATTATGGAGCAGATCGCAAGAAAATGCGGGATCGCTCTGGTCTCCTACACCATCACCCATCATACCAGACAGAGCGCTGTGGGTCTCCCTTTTATCAGAGAGAAGGTTTACCAGGATCGAACCTGTTCGGTCACGGAGTACACGATGAGCGAGATTATCGCTTCTGTTTACGAGAAGATGGAGCGGACCGGGTTAAAGGAAGGAATTCTTTTTCTGGATGAGATCAACTGTGTATCGGAGACGCTGGCGCCGACGATGCTGCAGTTTTTACAGTGCAAGATGTTCGGAAATCAAAAGGTTCCGGAAGGATGGATCATCGTGGCGGCAGGCAATCCGCCGGAGTACAATAAATCTGTCCGGGAGTTTGATATCGTAACATTGGACCGTTTAAAGAGGATCGATATCGAGGAAAACTATAATGTGTGGCGGGAATATGCTTACGAAGCAGGCATTGACCCGGTGATTCTGGCCTACCTGGAACTCCGAAAATCTCATTTTTACCGGGTGGAAAATACGGTAGACGGGAAACAGTTTGTGACTGCCAGGGGGTGGGAGGACTTATCTGAGCTTCTGAAAGTCTACCGTATGTTAGGAAAAAAGGCGGACCGGGAAGTGGTACACCAGTATTTGCAAAATTGGGAGGTGGCAAAGGAGTTTGCCAACTACATGGAACTTTATGAAAAATATAAAAAGGATTACGGGCTCGAAAAGATTGTGCAGGGCGTCTACAGTAAGGAGACGCTGGAAAAACTTCGGTTTGCTTCCTTTGACGAGCGGTTCAGTATCGTCGGGATGTTAAGTGGAAAGCTCTGCGAGTTTTTCCGTGCCTATTGTGTGGAGGATGAAAAGACTGCGCGTCTCTATGATGCACTGAAAAACTGCAAGGAAAAGAAGGATCTGGAGGCAGTCATCAGAGAAAGACGGGAAGACTATCTTGCAAAGAAGCGTGCGGATCTTTTATCAGGAGAAGCAGAGAAACTGGAGAGGGCAGTTCTGGAAGAACTGGAATCCTATAGCCGTCAGTGGCAACTGAGAACAGAGAAGGCCGGGGATAGCGGCTGGGAGGCGGAGTTCGCTTTTATCAAGGAACGATTTTCCCTACAGACAAAGCAGCGGGAGAATGTTATTGACAAAACGATGGATGCGTTGGAACATACGTTTTGCTTTCTGGAGGAAGCCTTCGGGGAGAGTCAGGAGATGGCGGCTTTTCTGGCCGAGCTTCACACAAACGGTGACAGTATCCGATTCTTGCGGGAGAATGATTGCCCGTATTATTACAAATACAATAAAGGGCTCCTCTTTGATGAGCGTCAGAAAGAGATTCTGACGGAGATGGAAAACCTTGAAAAAAGTATTGACAGATCCCTGAATTGATCATATAATAAATAAAAATTGAATTTAGCCAGATAAACCGTTGAAGTGGAGATCAAAGTTGTCATGCACCCACAGAGAGTCCGGGAAGGTGAGAGCCGGATGGAACGCAGTCAGCCAAATGGACCACGGAGGGCGCAGTCAAAAGCAGATATTCCTGCCCAGTACTCTGCGACGTAGGGCATACGTCAGTTGCCGGAGATATGTTAGTATTTCGCAAAGCGCACGGGATATTTCCGTGAATCAAGGTGGCACCGCGGTAAGTAGATATCGTCCTTGATACAGATATATGCAAGTTGTCTGTATCAGGGATTTTTTGTTGGTTTTATAACGGAAAATTTCCGGCAGACCAGAAAGAGGAGACGCTGCCATACGTTCTGAGAGTTACGGCAAGAGCCGACGACCAGGAAGCTATGGCAGTGGAACATAAAAAATATCCGGTTTACGGGCTGCAGTTTCACCCGGAATCCGTACTTACACCAGAAGGGGAAAAGATAATTCAGAATTTAGTGGAGGGTTACAGACATGATTAAAGAAGCAATTTTAAAACTGGCACAGCGAAATGATCTGACAGCGCAGGAGGCGCTGGAAGTGATGAATGAGATCATGGACGGGAAAGCAAGTCCGGTGCAGATGAGTTCCTATCTGACGGCGCTTTCCCTGAAAGGAGAAACCATCGAAGAGATCACAGGGTCGGCGAAAGGAATGAGGGATCACTGTATCCGTCTGCTGCATGAGATGGATGTACTGGAGATTGTGGGGACGGGAGGGGATGGAGCAAATTCCTTTAATATCTCCACCACTTCCGCCCTGGTCATTGCGGCAGGGGGTGTACCGGTGGCGAAACACGGCAACCGCGCCGCTTCCAGCAAAAGCGGCGCGGCAGACGTACTGGAAGCGCTGGGGGTGAAAATCAACGTCTCTCCGGAGAAAAGTGCGGCGATGCTGAAAAAGATCGGAATCTGTTTTCTGTTCGCTCAGAACTATCACATTGCGATGAAATATGTGGCACCCATCCGGAAAGAACTTGGAATCCGTACGGTATTTAATATTCTGGGACCGCTGTCCAACCCGGCGGGAGCCAATATGGAGCTGATGGGAGTTTACGAGGAGACTTTGGTAGAACCGTTGGCAAGGGTGATGAACAATCTGGGAGTGAAGAGGGGGATGGTCGTCTACGGCATGGATCAACTGGATGAGATTTCCATGAGCGCTCCGACGAAAGTCTGCGAGATCAGGGATGGTTCTTACCGGACATATGAAATCTGTCCGGAAGACTTTGGATTTGTTCGCTGCCGAAAAGAAGATTTGACCGGCGGTACGCCGCGGGAGAACGCAAAGATTACCATGGAGATTCTAAATGGAAAGAAAGGGGCAAAAAGAGACGCCGTTGCGCTGAATTCCGGAGCTGCTCTTTACCTGTCAGGGAAAGTTCCGACAATGAAAGAAGGCGTCAGAATGGCTCAGGAGCTGCTTGACAGTGGGGCAGCCAGAAAGAAGCTGGATGAATTTATCCAGGAATCCGGCGGCCTGGAAAAAGAGCGGTAGGAGGTCTCTATGGGTACGATACTAAGTGAAATTGCGGCAAAGACAAAAGAACGGATAGAGCATAGGAAGCGGGAAGTCCCTGTCTTACTTCTGAAAGAAAGAATTGCGGAACGGGCCGGAGAAAAAGAGCCTTTTTTGTTTGAGAAAAACCTGAAGCAGCCAGGACTTTCCTTTATCTGTGAAGTGAAGAAGGCCTCTCCCTCCAAAGGGGTCATTTTGGAAACATTTCCGTATCTGGATATTGCAAGGGAGTATGAAAAAGCCGGGGCATCGGCAATTTCGTGTTTGACAGAACCCTTTTATTTCCAGGGAAGTGATGTGTTTTTGGAAGAGATCGCAGGGAAAGTAAAGCTCCCTGTCCTGAGAAAAGATTTCACCGTCGATCCATATATGATTTATGAAGCGAAAGCCATGCGGGCGGATGCCGTCCTTCTGATCTGCACTATTCTTCGCGAAGAAGAGTTGATGGAATATCTGGAACTGGTGGAGCAGCTCGGTCTTTCGGCTCTGGTGGAGGCACATTCAGAAGAAGAGGTGGAGATGGCAAAGCAGTGTCGGGCAAGGGTGATCGGAGTGAATAACCGGGATCTGCACACCTTTCAGGTGGATCTGGAAACCAGTATCCGGATGAGAGATCTGGTGCCGCCGGAGACAGTGTATGTGTCTGAAAGCGGTATCCGCAACCCTGAGGACGTCCGGCTTCTGCGGGAAAATGGAACAGACGCGATACTGATTGGGGAGACGTTAATGCGGGCAACAGATAAAAGGAAAGCACTGGATGTGCTGAGAGGGAAACATAGATGAAAACAAAGATCAAAATCTGCGGCCTGAAACGAATCGAGGATGTAATATCTGTCAATGTGGCGGAGCCGGATTACTGTGGATTTATTTTCAATGTTTCGGGAAGCAGAAGAAGCATCGGGGCTGAGCAGCTTAACATACTGGTGGACATGCTGAATCCGGAGATTGTCCCAATCGGAGTCTTCGTCAACGAGAAGACAGATGTTATCCTGAGAATTGTAAGAGAATCCGGAATCCGGATGGTTCAGCTTCATGGACAGGAAAATGGTGAAATCATCCATACGATTCAAAGCAAGGCACAGGTGCCTGTCATTAAGGCAGTTTCTGTCAGAAGCAAAGAGGATGTACGCTCAGCGGTGTTGTCTCCGGCTGATTACTTATTATTTGATTGTGGAGAGGGCGGTACAGGACAGACCTTTGACTGGAATCTGCTTGAGGATATCCCGAGGTCGTATTTTATGGCAGGAGGGATCGGGACGCACAATATGGAAGAAGTCCTTCGACGTTTTTCACCGTTTGCGCTTGATGTAAACAGCAGCGTGGAGACGGACGGGCAAAAAGATGGAAAGAAAATTTTGGCGGCAGTTCGGATGCTTCGGACGCTGGCCGAATAAGAGAAGATAGAAGAAAGGAAGAAACAGAGATGTCAAAAGGAAGATTTGGCGCCCATGGAGGGCAGTATATTCCGGAAACCCTGATGAATGCGGTGATTGAATTGGAAGAAGCGTATTATTACTACAAAGGGGAAGCGGAGTTTCAACGGGAACTGACAGACCTTCTGAACGAGTATGCCGGAAGACCATCCCGTCTTTATTTTGCAAAACATATGACAGAAGATTTGGGAGGAGCCAGGATTTATCTGAAACGGGAGGATCTGAACCACACGGGAGCACATAAGATTAACAATGTCCTGGGACAGGTGCTGCTTGCAAAGAAGATGGGTAAGATGAGGGTCATTGCCGAGACAGGAGCAGGGCAGCACGGAGTAGCAACGGCAACAGTTGCCGCTCTGATGGGAATGGAGTGCGAAATATTCATGGGAGAAGAGGATATGAAGCGACAGGCACTCAATGTTTATAAGATGAAGCTTCTGGGAGCAAAGGTTCATCCGGTTACGACAGGAACGGCAACTTTAAAAGACGCGGTATCCGAAACTATGAGGGAATGGACAAAGCGTATTGACGACACTCACTATGTTCTGGGATCTGTGATGGGACCACACCCGTTCCCAACGATTGTACGGGATTTTCAGTCAGTGATCTCCAAAGAGATCAAAGAGCAGATGATGGAGATGGAGGGGAAACTGCCGGATGCCGTTCTGGCCTGCGTAGGCGGAGGATCCAATGCCATCGGAGCGTTCTATCATTTCATTGAAGATAAAGACGTCCGGCTGTTCGGATGCGAAGCGGCAGGAAGAGGGATACATACAAAAGAGACAGCGGCAACCATTGCCACCGGAAAACCCGGCATTTTTCATGGAATGAAATCGTATTTTTGCCAGGATGAATACGGTCAGATTGCGCCGGTTTATTCGATTTCAGCCGGACTGGATTATCCGGGGATCGGCCCGGAACATGCGGATCTGTACGATAAAGGACGTGCAGAATATGTGGCGGTAACGGATGACGAGGCAGTAAACGCATTTGAATATCTGTCAAGAACGGAAGGGATCATTCCGGCCATTGAAAGCGCTCATGCCGTGGCATATGCCATGAAACTTGCGAAAGAGATGAAAAAAGAAGAATGTCTTGTGATCAATCTGTCCGGGAGAGGGGATAAAGACTGTGCAGCTATTGCGAGATACAGAGGGGAGGATCTTTATGAGTAATATCAGACATGCGTTTGAAAAGGGAAAGGCATTTATCCCATTTATCACCTGCGGCGATCCATCGCTTGATGTGACGGAGGAGCTGGTTCTTGCCATGGAAGAGGCAGAAGCGGATCTTATAGAACTTGGGATCCCGTTTTCTGATCCTACAGCGGAAGGCCCGGTCATTCAGGAAGCCAATTTACGGGCTCTGTCCGGAGGTGTTACTACGGATGACATCTTTCTGATGGTGAGAAGGCTGAGGAAACGGACGAGAATTCCACTTGTATTTATGACTTACGCCAATGTGGTATTTTCTTACGGAACACAGCGGTTTATCAGGACATCCGCGGAAGTGGGTATGGATGGGTTGATCCTGCCTGATGTTCCCTTTGAAGAGAAAGAAGAGTTTGACCATGTCTGTAAAATGCACGGGATTGACTTTATTTCTCTGATCGCTCCTACATCAAAAGAGAGAATCTGTAACATAGCAAAAGAGGCCGCCGGATTTATTTACTGCGTCTCATCTCTTGGAGTTACGGGAGTGCGTTCAGAGATTACAACAGATATTCAGGGCATGGTTGAACTGGTAAAAAAAATAAACAAGATTCCATGTGCGGTGGGATTTGGCATCTCTACGGAGGAGCAGGCCAAAAAGATGGCAGGTTTCTCGGACGGTGTGATCGTCGGCTCGGCAATCGTAAAGCTTTGCCGACAGTACAAAGAGAAGTGTGTGCCTTATGTAAAAGAATATGTAAAGAAAATGAAAGAATCTCTGTGACTTTTGATAAAAATGAGGTATAATGAAGCCAATGGGGAGCCAAGCGCTCCAATTTATATGTCTGAAGGAGGAACAAAACAGTGGACAGAAGAAATGTATGGAAGACCTATACACAGGCAGAATTGAAAGAGATGGAGGACATCAGTACACGTTACAAACGCTGTCTGGATGAAGGGAAGACAGAGAGAGAATGTGTGGAAGTTGCGGAGCGCCTTGCGGAGGAAGCAGGATATCGTTCGCTTTGCGCCTATAAAGCAGCGGGCGAAACGCTGAAAGAAGGGGACAAAGTTTATGCATCTTTCATGGGAAAAATGATCCTTCTCTTCCAGATCGGTAAGGAACCTCTGGAAAACGGAATGAACATTCTTGGAGCGCATATTGATTCTCCAAGAATTGATATTAAGCAGAATCCGCTCTATGAGACAGATGAGATGGCATATCTTGACACCCACTACTATGGGGGGATTAAGAAATATCAGTGGCTTGCCACCCCGCTTTCTCTGCATGGAGTGATTGTAAAGAAAGACGGAACAAAAGTGCGTGTTAATATCGGTGAAAACGAGAATGATCCGGTATTTGTGATCACAGACTTATTAGTTCACCTGGCAGGGAAACAGATGTCACAGAAAGCGTCTGAGGTGGTAGAAGGAGACAACCTGGATCTTCTCATCGGAAGCCGACCGCTCACAGAAGCAGAGGGACTGGATAAAGAAGAAAAAGAGGCAGTAAAGGCAGGTGTGCTTCGTCTTCTTGCTGAGACGTACGGCATTGGAGAAGAAGATTTCACGTCCGCTGAACTTGAGATAGTTCCGGCGGGGAAAGCAAGAGACTGTGGGATTGACAGAAGCATGATTATATCCTATGGACAGGATGACAGAGTGTGTGCGTTTACTTCTTTATTTGCAATGCTCGATAATCCGCAGATCAGCCGTACTGCATGCTGCATCCTCGTAGATAAGGAAGAGATCGGAAGCGTGGGCGCAACAGGTATGCACTCCAAATTCTTTGAGAACACAGTAGCAGAGCTGATCGCTATGACAGAAGGGGAATCTGAATTGAAAGTAAGACGTGCCCTTCAGAATTCTAAGATGCTCTCCTCAGATGTAAGCGCTGCTTATGATCCGATGTTTGCATCCGCATTTGAAAAGAGAAGCTCCGCATTCTTCGGAAAAGGGCTTGTATTTAACAAATTCACAGGAAGCCGCGGAAAGAACGGGTCCAATGACGCAAACGCAGAGTATCTTGCACAGATTCGCAAAGTCATGGACGAGGCAGAAGTCGGATATCAGTACGCAGAGCTTGGTAAGGTTGATGTCGGCGGCGGCGGAACGATTGCATACATCATGGCACAGTATGGAATGGAAGTCATCGACAGCGGTGTGGCAGTTCTTTGTATGCATGCATTGTACGAAATCTCCAGTAAGGCAGACGTATATGAAGCAGTCAAAGGATACAAGGCATTTATCGAAAAGATCGGCTAGAAATGCGATAAATTTCTTGACGAACTATGTTAAAACATTTACAATATTACCAGCAGGAAACTGCGAAAGAACGTGATATTTGAGACAGAAACGTACGGCTTTTGCAAAAACAGATCGAAAAGTCGTGTTTTGCGTGTCAATATTACAAAAATTATATTAGGAGGACTTTGAAACATGGCTACGAAATGGGTGTATATGTTTAAAGAAGGTAACGCTACCATGAGAAACCTTCTTGGCGGAAAAGGTGCCAATCTTGCAGAGATGACAAGCCTTGGACTTCCTGTACCGCAGGGCTTCACAGTTACCACAGAAGCTTGTACACAGTACTATGAAGACGGAAGACAGATCAATGACGAGATTATGTCTCAGATCATGGAGGCAATGACAAAGCTGGAAGAAATCACAGGAAAGAAATTCGGAGACAAAGAGAATCCGCTTCTCGTTTCTGTACGTTCCGGTGCGAGAGCTTCCATGCCAGGTATGATGGATACGATCCTGAACCTTGGTCTGAATGAAGAAGTTGTTGAAACTCTGGCAGAGGCTTCCGGAAATCCACGTTGGGCATGGGATTGCTACAGAAGATTTATCCAGATGTATTCTGACGTTGTTATGGAAGTTGGAAAGAAATATTTTGAAGAACTCATTGACAAGATGAAAGAAGAAAAAGGCGTGAAGCTTGACGTTGAGCTGACGGCTGAGGATCTTAAAACTCTCGCATCACAGTTCAAAGCTGAATACAAAGAGAAAATCGGAACAGACTTCCCGTCTGACGCAAAAGAGCAGCTTATCGGTGCTGTAAAGGCTGTATTCCGTTCCTGGGACAACCCACGTGCGAACGTATACCGTCGTGATAACGATATCCCGTATTCTTGGGGAACGGCTGTCAACGTACAGATGATGGCATTTGGTAACATGGGAGACGACTGTGGAACAGGTGTTGCATTTACCCGTGACCCTGCTACTGGAGAAAACGGGCTGTTCGGAGAGTTCCTTACAAACGCACAGGGAGAAGACGTTGTTGCCGGTGTTCGTACTCCGATGCACATTTCCGAGATGGAAGACAAATTCCCGGAAGCGTTCAAACAGTTCAAAGAAGTATGCAAGACTCTGGAGACACACTACAGAGATATGCAGGATATGGAGTTTACTGTAGAGCACGGTAAACTGTACATGCTTCAGACACGTAACGGTAAGAGAACAGCTCAGGCTGCTTTGAAGATTGCATGTGACCTCGTTGATGAGGGTATGAGAACAGAAGAAGAAGCAGTTGCTATGATCGATCCTCGTAACCTTGACACATTACTTCATCCGCAGTTCGACGCAGCGGCTCTAAAAGCTGCTACACCGATGGGGAAAGGTCTTGGAGCATCTCCGGGAGCTGCTTGTGGTAAAGTTGTGTTCACCGCTGACGATGCTGTAGAATGGGCGGAAAGAGGAGAGAAAGTCGTTCTTGTACGTCTTGAGACATCCCCGGAAGATATTACAGGTATGAAGAGCGCTCAGGGTATCCTGACAGTTCGTGGTGGTATGACATCCCATGCAGCCGTTGTTGCTCGTGGTATGGGTGAATGTTGTGTATCCGGATGCGGTGATATCGTGATGGATGAAGCAAACAAGAAATTTACACTTGGTGGAAAAGAGTTCCACGAAGGAGACTTTATCTCTATCGATGGTACAACAGGTAACATCTACGACGGAGTAATCCCTACGGTAGATGCTACAATCGCTGGAGAGTTTGAGCGTATTATGAACTGGGCTGACAAATACAGAACATTAAAAGTTCGTACAAACGCAGATACTCCAGAAGATGCTAAGAAAGCAGTTGAACTTGGTGCAGAGGGTATCGGGCTTTGCCGTACAGAGCATATGTTCTTCGGTGAAGGAAGAATCGATGCATTCCGTGAAATGATCTGTTCTGAGACAGAAGAAGAAAGAGAAAAAGCGCTTGAAAAAGTTCTTCCATATCAGCAGGGAGACTTCGAAGCTCTTTACGAAGCTCTGGAAGGCAACCCGGTAACGATCCGTTTCCTGGATCCGCCGCTGCATGAGTTCGTTCCGACAGAGGAAGAGGACATCAAGAAACTGGCTGACGCTCAGGGCAAGACTGTAGAGCAGATTAAAGCGATCATCGACAGTCTGCACGAGTTCAACCCGATGATGGGGCATCGTGGATGCCGTCTTGCAGTTACCTATCCGGAAATCGCGAAGATGCAGACAAGAGCGGTTATCCGTGCTGCTATCAACGTAAAGAAAGCTCATCCGGATTGGAACATCAAACCGGAAATTATGATTCCGCTTGTTGGAGAAGTAAAAGAGCTGAAATATGTGAAGAAATTCGTTGTTGAGACTGCTGACGCTGAGATTGAAGCGGCTGGAATCGACCTTGAATACGAAGTTGGTACTATGATCGAGATCCCAAGAGCTGCTCTTACAGCAGATGAGATCGCAAAAGAAGCTGACTTCTTCTGCTTCGGTACAAACGACCTGACTCAGATGACATTCGGATTCTCCCGTGACGACGCTGGTAAGTTCCTCAACGCTTACTACGACGCTAAGATCTACGAGAACGATCCGTTTGCAAAACTTGACCAGACAGGCGTTGGCAAGCTGATGGAAACTGCGATTAAATTAGGAAAGGGTGCAAACGACAAGATGCATCTTGGAATCTGTGGAGAGCACGGTGGAGATCCAAGCTCCGTAGAGTTCTGTCACAAGATTGGTTTAGATTATGTATCCTGCTCACCGTTCCGTGTGCCGATCGCAAGACTTGCAGCAGCACAGGCAGCTATCAACAATGCAGGAAAATAGAAGATAGTATAAAATATTTATATTTGACACTCTATTAAGGACGAACCCTTATAAGCACAAAAGGGATTCGTCCTTTTTGTGTTTAGAGATATCTAAATGTAGACTAATAAAAAGTCAATGAAAATCAAAAGGAGGAAAGAAAAATTCCAGACATTTGAACTTTTGGCAGACAGAAATCAAGATGGTACTGTAAAGGATACCATTCAAGTTTGTATCCCACATGGATCGGAATAAAACCTGTGAACACATTGTCCGGATCAATGGAACCTTATCTAAAAACAGAAACTATTGAGTATATCAGAAAGACGGATATCGATGAAATAGAATAATGGGGCTTGGCCGTTATATCTTTTTCAAAAGAAGTGGCTCAAACAGTAAATCTGGATTGAACCAAGTTTAATAAATGGTTATACTATTTATTGAAAATATATTGTAGCAGGAAGGAGATATAGATAATTTTTTAGTATCTATTTGTCATGCGGAACGAGGAGGGGAACTTGAAAAGATATTTTAAGCAGATTTCCTTATACAGTTTATCAAATAAAGCATATTCAAGAATGTATTCGTACCCATCGTTTTCGTGGAGAGAATTATCCGAAAAGTATCGAGGCAAAAATACTTTTTGACGTAGATAAGTTGGATTCCCCAGGGTGTATAAGGATTGCCCGAACATTTCTTTTTAAGGGAGCTATCGGAGAACCAATATATTCTTTTAAGAAAGATACTTTTGAAATAGATTATGACGCTCCTTCTTTTATTCGAGAGTACAACTTTAAACTTTCTAAAATAGGGCAATAACTCTATACAAAACGAGCGCATGAGTTGTAGAGAATAAGAAATAATCACGTACAGACGTTTTATAAGGGGATGCTTTCAGAAATACAAGCTACTTCTAAACTTAAAGAGATGCTTGATAGGTCGGAAAATAACTTTTTGTTTTGACTATGTTTAAATAGAATCCAAAAGGAGGCAGATATGGAACAACAGACAGAATCTAAAAAATTTTTGATTCAGGCAGCGTGGAAAGAAGTTTCAGAAGTATATACATTTTTAGAGACGTCTGGGCAGGGGTTAAGTATCAAACAAGTAGAAGAAAGAAGAAAAAGGGACAATCCCTTGTTGGAAAAGAGGGAAGATACTATATGGTATCGCATAAGGAGGGCTTTTTTAAATCCATTTACCGGGGTATTAATTTTTTTAGCAGGAATCTCTTTTCTTACAAATCATTGGATGCAGGCAGATGAACAAAGAAATTTATATTCTTCTTTTATTTTGCTGATTATGGTTTTTGTCAGCGGTGGGATACGTTTGATTCAGGAGATGAAATCACACCACGCATCCGAGGAAATGGAGCGCCTGATTCATACGAATGTGAAAGTAAAAAGAGGGGGAGTTCTTTTAGAAGTAGCAGCAGAAGAATTAGTTCCGGGAGATTGTGTGTATGTAATGCCAGGGAGCAGGATTCCGGCGGATTTACGGTTGACGAATACACAGGACCTATTTCTTTCTCAGGCTGCGGTAAGTGGGGAAAGCGCGATTGTAGAAAAAAACAGCAGAAAATACGAAGGAGAAATTCAGAGATCGCCAATCTACTATCCCAATCTGGCATTCATGGGAACTACTGTGATTAGTGGAAAAGGAGAAGGGGTTGTTCTTGCGTCGGGGCGCAATACACTATATGGAAAATCCTACATGGAGGGAATAAGAAGCTCTGATGGTTTTGAAAAAGGCGCTAATTCAATTGCAAGAGTGATGCTGAAATTTATGTTTGTATTAGTTCCCATCGTATTTGTTGTTTCTGGAATTACAAAAGGAAATTGGCTGGAAGCTTTTTTGTTTGCGGTGTCGGTGGCAGTCGGGCTGATGCCGGAAATGTTGCCGATGGTTATTACGGCTTGCCTTGCAAAAGGGAGCTTGCAGTTGTCCAAAAAGAAAACCTTGATAAAAAATATGAATTCCATGCAGGGATTTGGGAGCATGGACGTTTTGTGTATTGATAAGACAGGTACAATTACAAATGAAACCATGATACTGGAATATTATATGGATATTCTGGGGAATGACAGCAAAATGGTTTTGAACTATGCGTATCTGAATAGCTTTTATCATTCGGGAATCCGAAATCCGATTGATGAAGCGGTATTAAAATGTTCTGAAATGCCGGACAAGCAGGACTATTACGAAACACTGACGGAAACCTATCAAAAGAAAGATGAAATACCTTTTGATTATGAAAGAAAGTGTGTCAGTGTCTTGATCGAGGATCAGAAAGGACGGCAGGAGTTAGTCTTAAAGGGTGAACCAGACGCGGTGCTAAAATGCTGCGACAGAGTAGAATACCAGAATCAGATACTTCCGATACAGGACGATGCAAAAAAGAATATGGATGAAATCATCGGAGAAATGCTGGAAGATGGAATGAAAGTCATTGCCGTAGCGAAAAAAGAGATGATAACTACCGGAGAAATTACCTGTGCGGACGAAAACCATATGATCTTATTAGGCTATCTTACATTCTTTGATGCACCTAAAAAATCTGCCAAGGAAGCAATAAAAAAATTAAGGGACTTAGAGGTCAGGACAAAGATTTTGACGGGAGACAGAAAAGATGTAGCATTATCTGTCTGTCAGAGGGTAGGGGTAAATTGCAGCAGGATTTTAACTGGGCAGGAAATAGAAAATCTTGAAGAATCACAGCTTCAAACAGCCGTAGAGTATGGGGAAGTATTTGCAGAGTTGACACCGAACCAAAAAGTAGAAATTATTCAGGTATTAAGGGAAAATGGGCATACAGTAGGTTTTTTAGGAGACGGGCTAAACGATGTTCCGGCAATCTGCGAAGCTGATGTGGGAATTTCTGTAGATACTGCGGTGGATGCGGCAAAGGATGCTGCGGACGTTGTTTTGTTGGACAAAGACTTAAATGTACTGGAAGAAGGAATTTTAGAGGGCAGAAAGACATTTATCAATATGTCAAAATACATTCGTATTACGGCCAGTTCTAACTTTGGAAATATTTTTTCTATTGTATGCGCCAGTGCGTTCCTTCCTTTTTTACCTATGACAGCCATACAGCTTCTTTTGTTGAACTTACTGTATGATACGCTTTGCATCGTTCTTCCATGGGATCTTGTAGATCCGGAAGATTACCGGAAACCGAGAGAGTGGTCGGGAAAAACATTGGGAAGATTTATGCGGTGGTTTGGACCGATCAGTTCTGCGTTTGACATATTGACATTTTTATTCCTGTATTTCATCTTGTGTCCTTCAGTTTGCGGAGGTGTGACTTTTGAGGGTTTATCAGATCCGGCAATGATTGCAAGATATATTACGGTTTTCCAGACAGGATGGTTTCTCGAATCTATGTGGTCACAGATATTGATTCTGCAAATGCTAAGGACAGCAAAGATACCTTTTATCCAAAGCAGGCCGTCAAAAAGTGTGGTCATTATTACCGCGCTTGGAGTTGTTGTATTTTCCGGCATTACAATGCTTCCATTAGGAACCATTTTAGGATTAACAACACTTCCGGCAGGATATTTTGTTTTCCTTTTTGTAGTTGTTTTAGTGTATATGTTCCTGACAAACCGGATCAAGCGAAGATATGTAAAACAATACCATGAATTAATTTAAGGAGGGTCGCCATGAAAAAAGATATTACTTATATTACCCTTCCTTCTGATTTAATTCAGTGGATTTCACAAAAAGTGCAGACAGAGTATCAGGACATAAAGGAGGCAGAGGAATTTGTACAGGGTTTAAAAGGGCTTTTACATAGCCAGGAAAACGCCCTGTTTTTAGAAAAGTCGGAAGAATCGGACGGAGACAGAGAATATCAGTCCGGGGAATTGATGATTAATCCAAAAAGCAGAAGGGTTTTATGCAGAGGTCAGGAAGTAAATCTAACTCCCAAAGAATTTGACATTCTTTATTTCCTTTTCCAAAACAAGGGGGAAGTGTTTACGAAAGAGCAGATTTATCAGGCTGTATGGGCAGATGAATATATGATGGCGGACAGTAATATCATGGCATTTATCAGGAAGATCCGCAAAAAGATTGAGCCGAATCCGGATGCGCCGGAATATATCCTGACAATCTGGGGTGTGGGATATAAATATAATGAAAGACTGTAATAGAAAGTCCAGATTGTTTTTTGATCTGGACTTAAATAATTCAAGGATGACCATAAACTTTTCTGATTTTGTATCATTCGTATTGCAGATCTTCTTTGCAAAACTATCTGGCATGAAAATTTTATACTTTTTTAATAGTAATTCACGGGAAAAACATTGACTTTACACTAACTGTACAGCATAATATTTTACTTATATACCTGAATATATGAATCCAATATTAAGGAAAGCAGGAGGCGCAGATGAAAAAAATAGCAATCTTAACGGACAGTAATTGCGGGATTTCGCCACAAGAGGGGAAAGAGCAGGGAATCTATATTCTCCCTATGCCGGTCATCATACAGGAACAGATATTTTATGAAGGATACGAAATTAACGAGCAGCAGTTTTACGAACGGCTGCAAAACGGTAATTCTGTAACAACTTCTCAGCCATCAGCCGGTGTGGTAATGGAAAGTTGGGAACGGCTTTTGGAACACTATGGTGAGGTTGTCTATATTCCAATGTCAAGCAGTTTGAGCGGTAGCTGCCAGACCGCCCAATTACTTGCGGAAGAGGAACCGTTTCGGGGCCGGGTGCATGTGGTAGATAATCATAGAATTTCTGTTACGCAGGCCCAGTCAGTTTATGACGCAAAAAGGATGGCAAAGCAGGGATACTCCGGAGAAATGATACGAAAAACACTGGAAAAAGAGGCAATGAATGCGACGATTTATATTACCGTAGATTCTTTGACATATTTAAAGAAAGGCGGCAGAATTACAACAGCGGCCTCTTTACTGGGGACAGCGTTAAATTTGAAACCAATCCTTACGATACAAGGCGGTAAGCTGGATGCATACGCAAAATGCAGGGGAATGAAGACGGCCTTTAAAAAGATGTGTCAGGCGCTGGACGCAGAGTTGGAGGAAAGGTTTTATGATTTGTATAAGCAGGGGCGACTAAAGGCGGGAATCGCAAGTACTTGGATGGAACCGGAAAAACTGGCTATGTTCCGGCAGGAATTAAAAGAACATTATCCGGATATGGAATGTATCTATATGCCGCTTACCATGAGTATTGGAGCTCATATCGGACCGGGAGGTCTGGGAATTGGCCTGGTAGGTGTTCATGCGGAGAAATAAAAGGAAATGAAGATTGAGGAATGAAAGAAAATTGTGATTGATGGGAAAGTGGCATTTACCGGAGGCACAAACTTAGCAGAGGAATATATTAACCAGAGAAGGGTATTTCCTGCCATATGGTGTATATATTCCTCTGGCGTAGGTCACCTTTGCACCAGCCTGCAATGCCGCTATACAGCCATATCATAAAGATAAAATTCCAGTTCGACTTTTTGCCCTTTCATATTGACAAGATGTTTATACTGTTGTTGGCGCACCATGCCCTGATGTTCATAAAAGCCGAAATTACAGCTTGTATCGGTATAAAGGTAGAAGTCGCTAATGCTCTGGCTTTTCATATAGGCTAAAACACTGTGGAACAGCATTTTTCCAATCCCAAGCCCCCTGTATTCAGGGGACAGAGCAAATAGAGCAATCTCCCCCTGATAGTCCTTGTCGCACTGTTTTAAGAGCTGGCTGTATATTTCGTCCACATTCTTATAGAAATTCAGAATACCACGTCCCTCTTTAGAAATCAGCAGTCCGCATAATGCCGAGATTTGACGTAGACGGTATTTCAAAGGACAGTGATGTTTTTCTATATTTTTTCCCAGAATCAGTCCCGCAGGAACGCCGTCTACTTCCGCAATCCGTGTATAGGTCTGGTTTGTCAGACAGGTCGCAAGATAGACTTTTGCCAGCTTACGGGCTGTCTTTGGTGTTGCGAACTTATCATAGTCCCATGTTTTTCTTATTACATTTTCCAATGCTGGTAAATCCTGTTTCTTTAGCTCTCTTAATTTTATGTTGTTTTCCATATTCTGTCTAACTCCTTTTCTTTTGTTCTCCTTTGGTATATACTAATCGTAAACTATTCAGTAAGTGTAATGTCAAGGAGGTATTTCATGCAACAGGAAACTATACGACTTACGACAGCACAGTTTGCAAAATTGCACAACGTCAATAAGAGGACACTGCATTATTATGATGATATCGGTTTGTTTTCTCCATGTCACAAGGGAGAGAACGGATATAGATATTACGACTATTCCCAGAGTATAGACTTTGAGTATATTCGTATGCTGAAAGAAATCAATTTAAGCATTGAGGAAATCAAAGCTTTTATACATTCCTTTGATGAACAGAAATTTCTTGAAATTGTATCCAGTAAGCAAAAGGAAATCGACAGGGAAATCAGAAAATTGAAAACGGTAAAGTCTGTTCTGAAACAGAAAAAGGAACATCTTCTGTTTTGCCGGCAAATCAGTGATATGCGTATAGAAATATCCGATTTAAAAGAAGAATATCTGTTGACTGTCCCTTATGAATTTGAAGAAGATAATCCTATGAAAGTTTTTGCATATATACAAAGCGTCTGGACGCCTGAACAGTATCGAGCAGGCGTGGGGAGCTATCTTTCCCTAGATAAGATACAGGCAGGACAGTTTGACAAATATGACGGTTTATACACTGTGATAACAGAGCATAGACTGCAAAACGGTTCTATGACAAAACCCAAGGGAGCGTACCTGTGCGGGTATCTGAAAGGTAGGTGGAGCAGACTTCCAGAGCTATATGAAAAAATGTTAAGCTATGCCGACGAACATGGACTTAGGCTTACAGGATATTCTTTTGAGCGTGAGCTTACCGATTATACGATTGCCAGCGAAAAAGAGTACATCACACAGGTTATGATTAAAATTGTTGAACAGTCTTGACTTCAATAACAAGGAGGAAAAAACAAGTATGAGTAAGGTTATTCTTTTATTACTGATTATCGGTGTAAAGATATTATTGACAAAGGGACTTATGTTAGGTTTCTTGCTCCTGTGTATGGCAATAAAGGGAAAAGCTTTACATAAAAATTCGTCAGAGTGGGATAAATATTTTCTTAGCCTAGAAGAAAGAAAAGTTCTCCAGTTTGCAATCTCTCTCTATCTTTTATCGGCTATTATTTCTGTATTTATCTGTTATTTGCTTTTATGTTGGTTGAACTTTTTATATCCATTCTTTCTTGCTTTGATGATTTTTCTTGCAGGCTTCGTATACAGTCTGTGCAAGTATAGAAAATCAACAAAAGATGAGATTGCCGCAGGTTTATTAAAGGTAAAAAATAGTATAAAAGAAAAAGATTATTGAAATGACTCGAATCTGGGTAAGGCTATTCTCTATATAAAAACAGTTGAAAAGTGGAGAACACCCGTATAAATACAGTATCTATCAGCAATCAGTTAAAGGAAAAAGAACACTTGAAATAGAGTGTCTTTTTTTATGAAAAAAAAGCAGCAATTTTTTTGAAAAATTACTGCTGATACTGGTTATTTACTTCAAAATCCATATTTCTTATATGACAGAAGAAAAGTGGAAACTGTATTTCACGAATCTGTCAAATCGCAGGGTAGTGTTCCGGTTCTTTATGATCCATGTAGTAATACTGTTGTTAAAAATTCCGTCAGTATGAAAACGACTATATAAATAAGGATTGCTTCTATGACCTTACTCCTAGGGAAAGCCTCTTTCCCGGTAACTTATCATCCATATAGCATTTTTCTTCTATACCGTTTAAGTGATAGGAACATGGAAGATCCAATAACCCGGCCGTCTCTTGTTATCCTGCCTACGGCTCTAAAATCAGTTCACAGGTGCAGTTATGGAACTTCTCATTGACCGTTCTATTGGTTGCTTTTAATGCTTCGGATAAATCATGGACGGCGAGACTGCCCATTTCAATCTGAAAGTAAATGGCTACCCATAAATGCCGGCCTGTTTTTGTAATATCATAGAAAACAGGAACAAATCGGTACTGTTCCATAATCGGATTGCAAAGCCCTTTGATTTCTTCAATGAGCTCCTTATCTGGCGAAAATAAAAATATATCCCTGATAGCCCGCAACAAAATCTTAATGCTTTCTGGAAGAATCAATGCCATGATGATGACAGCGATAATCTGGTCAAAATAGGGAGCAAGGAAAGCAAGAGGTGTCTTTTCCAGATAGAGCGACAGAAAAAAGGCAAAGGACATACCTAAGCTGTAAGCAATATCTAGTTTCCAGCCCAGAAGTTCTGCCTTTATGGTTGGCGACGAAAGGTTTCGGTTCAGCTTTTTCATGGTTACAAAAATAATGATACTGGCAATTCCCAGAATACACTGGAATATGGAAACCAGTGCACTATCCACAGGATTCCCGCCGGACAGGGTAGAATGAAGCACCTCAGCAGACACCCCCAGAGTAACAGATAACATCATAATACCTTTGACAATAATAAATACCGTTTCAATCTGAAAGTAGCCAAAAGGATGCTTTTCCGAAACTGGTCGATGAAAGAGTGGGGTAAGGAACAGCAGTAGGGCAATAAATACAAGCTCTGCCGTGTCATACACAGCGTCCGTCAAGGATGATTGGGAATGGCTGTATATGGCAAAGATAAACTCCGTTATTGCAAATAAAAGTCCAGAAAAAAAGGACATCTTTAAAATCAGTTTTTCTCTTTTTTCGGTTATCATTTTATACCTCTTTGAATGGTTTTTTCTTGTAGGTTGGATTTATACTTGCAAACTATCATCTCATTTCTTAAAGGTTGATGATAATTATACTAAACACCGCAGGATTTGTACAGAGCAGGCAGTCGGATTTACCCCGTTATTTTTATGCGTTCTTTATGAAGCAGGATTCAGAGGGATTTACAATAAGACAGAGAAAAATATATGTTTAAAAATTGATTATTCATTCTTCGTCAATATAAATCATGCCAAATCGCAAGAAAATCGCAAGGTTTTATCCATAGGATTCTCGCCTTGCTTTCAGTATACTTTTCTCGTAAGCAAAAGAGAGGAGGAAATAGAGATGAGACTGCAATGTATGGTTTTAGGCTTACTTTTTTTCGGAATTGGCTTTTTCTTTTTTATTGGAAAAGCAATTCCAATGCTGAAAGGCTGGAAAAATCTTTCAGAAAAGGAACGAAAAGGGATCAATATGAGTCTTTTAGGAAAAAATGTCGGTACAGTACTTATGAGTGCGGGAATCATTTTTGAAATGTCAGCCTGGTTTCCGGGATTTCAGGAAAAGGCGTTTGTCTGGTGTATGATTGCATGGCTTGTTTTGACGGGAATTGATGTATACGATATGGAAAAATCGAAAAGATATTTGTTGAAAAATCAGGAAGAACAGGAGGCGTGCTATGACAAGAGAAGATAAGAGAATCAATACGAAAAAAATTGCGGAAAGAAGGGTGCGCCGGGATCACGCAGATAAAATTCTGGAATTTGTGGCGACCAATAAAATCAAACCGGTTTTACTGAATATGAATACAACGCTGCGGGGACTTTCAGAGGAGGAAGTATTGGAGAGCCGTTCTTCCTATGGAAAGAATAAAGTGACCCATGAAAAGAAAAAAACATTGTTTCAGAGGCTTGTAGGTGCTTTTGTCAATCCATTTACGGCGATTTTGTTTTTTTTAGCTGTCGTATCTGCCATTACGGATATTATTATGCCAATCATGCAGAGAACACCGGAAGATGTGGATCCCTTGACGGTTATCATTATCTGTACCATGGTGTTCATTTCCGGAACGCTGCGGTTTGTACAGGAATCCCGTTCAGGGAGTGCAGCGGAAAAATTATTGGCGATGATTACCACGACTTGTACGGTAGACAGAAAAGAAAGAACGAAAATGGAAATACCATTAGAGGAAACGGTAGTTGGCGATATTGTCCATTTATCTGCCGGCGATATGGTTCCTGCAGATCTGAGGATTTTAGAGGCAAAGGATTTGTTTATCAGTCAGGCTTCTCTGACAGGGGAGAGCGATCCTGTTGAAAAGACGGCGGACGTATGCTCTGGAAAATCCGTTTCCGTTACGGATTTTACGAATATTGCCTTTATGGGAAGTAATGTGATCAGCGGAAGTGCTGTGGGCGTAGTTGTGGCGGTGGGAGATGATACATTATTTGGTTCTATGGCATCATCCGTAGCCCAGGAGGCGGTGGAAACAAATTTTACCAAGGGTGTAAATGCAGTTTCCTGGGTTTTGATCCGGTTTATGCTGATCATGGTTCCCATTGTTTTTATGATTAATGGACTGACAAAAGGAGACTGGCTGGAAGCATTTTTATTTGGAATTTCTGTTGCGGTAGGTTTGACTCCGGAAATGCTGCCTATGATTGTAACAACTTGCCTTGCAAAAGGAGCGGTTTCCATGTCAAAAAAGAAAACGATTGTAAAGAATTTGAATTCTATACAGAATTTTGGAGCCATTGATATCTTATGCACAGATAAAACAGGCACTTTGACTCAGGATAAAGTAGTATTAGAATATCATATGGACGTTACTGGAAATGAGGACGTAAGGGTTCTGCGCCATGCGTATTTAAATAGTTATTTCCAGACCGGGTATAAGAACTTGATGGATCTGGCAATCATTCAAAAGACAGAGGAGGAAGAATCCGAAAATCCGCAGCTTTTAGATTTGTCAGAGGCGTATGAAAAAATCGATGAAGTTCCCTTTGATTTCAGCAGAAGGCGGCTGTCTACAGTTGTCCGGGATACACAGGGAAAAACACAGATGATTACCAAAGGAGCAGTCGAAGAAATGCTGTCTATTTGCTCCAGCGTAGAGTATGAAGGAAAAGTGGAGCCGCTTACCGAAGAACTGAAAAAGAAAATTTTAGTGAAAGTAGAAGATCTGAATGAAGATGGCATGAGAGTGATTGCTGTGGCACAGAAAACCAACCCTTCCCCGGTGGGAGCCTTTGGAAAAAAGGATGAGTGTGACATGGTGCTGTTAGGTTATCTGGCATTTTTAGACCCGCCAAAGGAATCCACTGCAGATGCAATTCTGGCTTTAAAGAAATACGGAGTAACCACAAAAATTTTGACAGGGGATAATGAAAAAGTAACCCGGTGTATCTGTAAGCAAGTAGGGATGGAAGTACGGAATATGCTGCTTGGAAAAGATATTGCACATATGAATGACAGCCAGCTTGCTAAAGCAGCGGAAGTAACAGACGTGTTCGCAAAGCTTTCTCCAGACCAAAAAGCCCGTGTGGTAACGATATTAAGAAATAACGGACATACGGTCGGATATATGGGAGATGGAATTAATGATGCGGCGGCAATGAAATCAGCGGATATTGGAATATCAGTGGATACGGCGGTTGATATTGCGAAGGAATCCGCCGATATTATCCTGCTGGAAAAAGATCTGATGGTATTGGAGGAAGGGATCATTGAAGGAAGAAAGACTTATGCCAATATGATCAAGTATATTAAGATGACAGCTTCCTCCAATTTTGGAAATATGTTTTCGGTATTGGCAGCGTCGGCATTGCTCCCGTTCTTACCGATGATGAGCATGCACCTGATTTTACTCAATTTGATCTATGATTTATCCTGCACCGCAATTCCATGGGATAATGTAGACGAGGAATTTTTGATACAGCCGAGGACATGGGATGCATCTTCCATTGGAAGTTTTATGATCTGGATCGGGCCAACCAGTTCTGTGTTTGACTGGACGACCTATGCCTTTATGTATTTCGTATTCTGTCCAAAGTTTGTATCACATGGAATCCTGTATAATGATTTGGCTGCCCATTATAGAGGAGCGGAGCTGGCGAGAATACAGAGCGATTATGCGGCAATGTTCCAGGCAGGCTGGTTTATTGAATCTATGTGGAGCCAGACACTTGTGATTCATATGATTCGGACACCGAAGATTCCCTTTATTCAGAGTATGGCATCGGCGCCTGTAACTTTATTGACGTTTACAGGTATTGCAGTTCTGACATTCATTCCGTTTACAGGATTTGGACGTTTGCTGGGCTTTCTTGCGCCTCCGACAGTATTTTTCGCCTATTTGATACCTTGTATTTTATTGTATATGGCGCTGGCCACCAGTTTGAAAAAAGCATATGTAAGGCATTATGGAGAACTTTTATAGAACGGAAAGACTAACTATTAAAAGTCAAGTCTAAAAAAATTTTAGCTGACTTGAAATTTTAAATTCCAGTTCAGAGTTAAATTCCACAGTCGTTTAAATTTTTCGCTGTTCACACATTATGGTGTGGTATAAAAAAGTTGACAGCTTATTCTCAGGGATTTCATAATAAAATCAAGAGAATAAGGAGGTATTCAAAGTGGCACGCAAATATGACCATGAATACAAAGTACAGGCAGTAAAACTTGCCAAAGATATCGGCGGCGCTAAGGCTGCTAAAGAATTAGGAATCCCTGAAGGAACCATCCATACATGGCTGAAAGCCGTAAGGGTCGGTAAGTTAGATATCGGGGAAGGTTCCCATACTCCTGCCAGTGCAATAAGCCTGTCAGAAGAGATTACTATGCTGCGTAAGCGGGTTAAGGAGCAGGATAAAGAAATCCGTCGCTTGAAGGAAGAAAACGAATTTCTGGAGGAAGCCAGCGCTTTTTTCGCCTCCAGCCGTCGGAAGTCAGCAAAAACCAGAGAATGATCTTTCTGGCTTTGAAAACAGAGGACGGCAGGATTACCGGGAAAATCTCATTTTATTGCCGGATGCTTGGTGTTAGCTGGCAAGGTTTCTACAAATATCTCGCGAATAAAGACCGTCCCTGGAAGTACCAGGACTTGGCGGATGCCATGAATGAAATCGTCAATGAGGACGAATGTAACGCTACTTACGGACGGATCCGGATGTATCAGGCACTGTTGTTGAAACAGCCGGAGGGAGTACATATTCCCAGTGAGAGGACTGTATACCGGGTTATGGATCAGACCAGCCTGAGCCATCGGCCAAAGAGAACGCCAAATGGGATTACAAAGGCGGATCGAGAAGCCATGAAATCGGATGATCTGCTGAAGCGGGATTTCCATTCCGATGCCCCATTGAAAAAGTGTATTACAGATATCACGGAGATTCCGGAATCCAATGGGAAACTGGATGTATCCGCAATTTTTGACTGCTTTGATCTTAGCGTTCTCGGATTGGCAATGGAAACAAACATGAAAGCAGATCTTTGTATCCATACACTGGAAAACGCCCTGACTGCTTATCCCGCGCTGGAAGGCGCTGTCATCCACAGTGACCGTGGGACACAGTATACCAGCGAGGCTTACCGTCAGACTATCCGGGAACATCACATCCATCAAAGCATGAACAGTGCCGGAGGGCGCTGCCATGATAATGCACGCTGCGAGAGCATGTGGGCCAGGATGAAGACAGAACTTCTTTACGACCGCTATGACACAAAGCAGATGACGGTAGAGGAACTAAAGGTACTCATTTGGAGATACTTCCTAAGCTACTGGAACAACCGGAGGATCTGCTCTGCCAATGGTGGGCTTCCTCCCATGATAAAACGCAGGCAGTATTATGAGACTTTGGAATTGGCGGCATAGTTAGTGATATCCTTGAGGAAAATGTGTCAACTAATACTTCCGATACTTGGAGTAATTCACTTCCTATTTGGTTCTCGTAGTTACAAAAGCTTCGCTTTAACGTCACATCTTCAGTCGCTTTTGTTGTACTTGGTTACTCCCCAATCTTACATTGGAGGAGATGAGTCAAATGAGTACAGATTCAAATAATGAACATTGGTTAAAACTGATCATTCAGTTCAGATCCATTGGACAGTAAAGGGTTATTTCCGTAGCCTTTTTGACGATCTTAGCAGCTGTGTTACGGGATACACCGTAGCTGTGTGCGATGTTCCGATCACTGAATCCTAAGCTTTTCAGACGGAGGATTTCTCGATACTAGGCCATAATTGTGAACTCCTTTAACTGGATTCACATCTGATGATGTGTTCTCACAGTATAAAAATCTATGCAATAGAGCCTAAGGTGGCGCTGAATTACCAGAATATGCAACACTCATTTTACGGAATGGTGGCTCAAAGAGCCCTGGAATAGTCACGGATAATTGCAAAGTAGCAGTTGCCCGGAACAAAGACTGGATCAGCCCTGTCCTGAATAAAAATTTCCAGGCATGGGAAGAACATAACAATACGGTTTTAACCCCAGATAAAGTGAAATCACCCTGCAGGAAACCAGTTGTAGAAAGCTACGTAAAAATTATTACCATGCACATCCTTATGGATATGGAAGATATGGTCTTTGATTCGCTGGATGATTTAAACTGTGTTCAGATGGAAGAGGTGAATGCCGAGAATCGGAAGCCCTTTGAAGGACTTACCTATTCCCGGTACATCTCTTTACAACAGAAGAAAAAGAGACCCTCCTACATCTTTCGACTAGCTGTTTTGAATATTTTGAACGAAAGACTGCTAAAATAGCACAAGATTTTTCCTTCACCTTCGTCAAGATTCATTATAGCATGCCCCGGAAATATCTGTGATAGGAACTTGAAATCCGGGTTGGTACAAAAGAAATCCATGTCTATAACAAACATGGTGCCCCCATCCGGACGCGTAAGCGGTGTTTTCGGCGAGCAATTTCCCCATTTTCGTCATAATGCTTCCCTATAATCGTCACTGTATACTTATGTAACTTTATAGAATATAAATAAATTGCAGAAAATTCAAGGACTCATTTGCAACGCTATCTCGGTGAAATTCTTAATTTCGGTAATGCATTGATAAATGTTATCAAGGTATGAATGAGTAATTGCAATTGTCTAACAATAGTGATTTTAAGGAGGAACCACGTTGATTATAAGGAGTTGATCTCGGTCATAAACAACCGATTCATGCTGATCAGGAGGGCAGAGTACTCTCTGCCCTGTTGTCTGCAGAAAGTGGTTTGCATTATTTAGCGTTTACTTTATATCTAACTTTCTAAGTCTCAGTAAGTTGATTAGAAAGTCTTGGGAGGTGTGCGGATGCGACAGTATTAGTGCGTAGAAATTCGAAAAGCACAGCATACACGGACGCTATATGAAGTGTGGGAACAAGTTTTTTCTGTTCTGGAAAAAAATATAGACCAGTCTTAAAAGATAACTTTTTATCTTTGTCTGTTCTTCGACTTTATTAAAACAATAACGAGTGAGTGACTTTAGCTCTTCATTGTGGTAAGATATGTTTGAGTAGGACTTTAAGTTCATGTCAGCGATCATCATAGTATCAATGATACGAGAATTAATCTTATCCATTTGCGTTTTTCGAAGGATGAGACTTTTTGCAAAGAATGAAAAGAAATGAGTCCTCATGTTATTGCAAAATATCTTTTGCGCTATCCCCCAAAAAAATTCTGTATTTTATTTTAAGTGTAGAGTTTTGGAATACAAAGAACAAGTTTATATTAATAGAAGTTATTTAATTTTAGTTGCCGAGCAGGTGGTGGTAAAGAACACATTAAGCATTATTGACATGTAGCTGATAGAATACATATAATAATAGGTATTCCGAAATACTAATTTTGATTAGAAATTATAAAACAAAGGGGTGTTCAAGATGTTGGGAAACAAAATAAAAGATAACAGGAAGAGATGGCAGTATCTTTTTGTGAAATATATCATAAAGTCACCAATTTTGTATTATGGATATTTAATATTTTTTTTAATTTTTATTATATTTGTGGCCAACTACATCAAATTAGATGTTAGAGAAACACTTCCAGGAGTTTTAATGGATAATCAAATTATCTTGGATAAAAGAATTAAAAGCCCGATAGATGATGAAATCTTTATTTATAAAGATAAAAGCCAGAGTGTATGGAAAGAGAAAGTTTTGAATGTAAATACAAAAAATGGACAAACATACTTGACTATGCAAAACAAAGCCAATAAATTGTCAGGCAATGTAACGGTGGAATTTGTCACAGAAAAAAGAACTCTTATTCATATATTATTTATAAAGGTAGGAGGAGGATCATGAAAGAAAAATTAACTTACTTTTCCTGTATTCGATTTTTAAAAAAATACATAGATAGATATAAGAAAAATTTTATCATGTTTTATTTGGGAAGAGTATTTGAATTATTTTTAAATTTTCTCTTACCGGTTGTCTTTGGTATTATGATTGATGAAGTGGTATATTATCATAACTTTAATACGTTTCTTCAACTCTCCTTTTTTTAATTGGATGCTGTTTGTTGTCTTGTGTATTGTTTTTTCTTTGCTATTCACAGCATGGGTATCTGTTGAATATGTTTTACTTTGAGATAAAAAAAGACATATTTGAGCATTTAAAGGAATGTAACGCAAGTTATTTATCAAGAGTAAGCTCAGGAGAAAATATTACTTTATTGCAGGATTATCCGGAAGAGTGTATGCATTTTGTGATTCGAAACATAATACATATTATAAATGAAAGTATTATGATGGTAATTTATGCGGTTTATCTTTGGAGAATTGGATTGTTATCGGTTATATCAGCACCTCTCTCTACTTTTATTAATTTTAAATTTAAGAAAAGAATTCGTAATCATGGAGAAAAAGAAAGTAAAGCATATCAAGCGTACATGGGGTGGCTTTTGGAGAAGATTGACTCTCTAAAAGAGATTGTTTTTTTAGGGGCACAAAAAAAGTTGTGCGAGACTATTATGTGCAAGAAGAGAAAATATTATATGAAGCTAAAAAAACAAGTTTTTCTGTAATGAATGCCAATAGTGTTATTTCGCTTATAAATTTGCTGATTAAATTATGCCTTTATAGTTTATCGGCCGTTATGGTTTGGGAAAATACAATGAGTGTTGGTGTATTAACTGTAATATTGACGTTTTATGGATATCTAACCAGGAATGTAAGTTCTGTAAGTCAAAGGTATCTTGATTCAGAGAATAGAATATCTTATATTCAAAAAATATATGATTTTCTGCATACACCAACTGAGAAAGTATGGGATGGAAAGGACAATTTACAGGTTTCAAAAGGGAAGATTGAAATTAGTAACTTATACTTTTCATACAATGACCAATCCATTACCTTGAAAAATATTAATTTAATAAGTTTTCCGGGTGAAAGCATTGCACTGGTTGGAAAAAGTGGTTGTGGAAAGACAACATTAGCATTCCTTATGCTTGGTTTTTATAAGCTCCAAAAAGGTAAAATTCTTATTGATGGAAAATCTTTAAATGAGTGTAGTTTAAAGTCTATTCGAAATCAAATTGGCTTAGTTCAGCAGAATGTATTGATTTTTAGTGGTTCTATTCGTCAAAATCTTTTACTAGGGAATATACATGCAACAGAAAGGGAAATTTGGGATGCATGTAAGGCCGCTGGAATAGAAGAATTAATACATTCATTTCCAGAAAAATTAGATACGGTAGTCGGTAATAATGGTATTAATCTCTCAGGAGGGCAGAAACAAAGAATTGCTATTGCACGAATTTATTTAAAAAACCCTAAGATTATTATTTTTGATGAGGCTACATCAGCATTAGACTTAGAAACAGAAAAAGAAGTTTTGCGTTATTGGAAAAAATTATTTTCGGATAAGACTTCAATAGTTATAACTCATAGGAAAGAAGTGGCTTTAGCATGTGATAGAGTTGCCGTTATGAATAATGGAGAAATTGTTGAAGTAGAATCGGTAGATAAGTTGAATCAGACAGAAAGTGCATTTCAGAAATTGTTTACAAGTGAGGAGAAAGAAAATGCTTAATAAGATTATATATCGTATTAACGTAATTAAACAATTGAAGGCCTATGCATTTGGAATAAAACGCTATTTTTTAATCTTAAATATCGCTGATGTGATAATTATGAGTGTACAGTTTTTGAAACCAATTCTTTATGGAATCTTTATTGATATGGTAATTATTCAAAGAGAAAAAGGAAAGCTGCTTGTTGTTATAGTGGGATCTTTAGGGGTTTATTTAATTGAAACAGCAATGGAATATTTTCGTATTGCTACCAAAATTCATCTTAGTAATTCAATTACAAAAGCGGTAAAAGGCAACATTTTGAGTTATTTTCTTGATGTTCCGCTTGAAGGGAATGAAAAGATTGATATTGGAGATTTAAAAATGCGAATGGAAGATGATACAAAACATATTGATAAATTTGTGGAATCTCAGACCATTAACTATATATTAGCATATATTACAGCAGGAGTTTGTGTGATTTTATTATTTGGCATTGATTGGAGATTGGCAGTTTTTTCTAGCATTGTAGTTCCGTTAACATTTGCTTTGGATCATTTGGTAAGTAACTATGAAAATAAAATAGTGAAGGAACAATATAAAAATCAGAAAAAATGGATGACATGGCTTCACGAAGATCTGCTTGGCTGGAGAGAAGTAAAAGCGCTTGATATATCAAAACATGAATCCAGATGATTCTATAAGTTTGCACATCAAGATATGATTTATAACGCAAAATGGATTAACTGCTGGACTGCAAGGAGATTGGTTATTCCAAAGCTTAAGGATGAGTTTTTTTATGCAGTTTTGTTTATATTTTCTTGGAGGAATACTTATTATACTTCAAAAGTTGGACATAGGTCAGCTATTGGTATTTGCCATGTATTATTCGATGTTTTCTGATGCTGTGAAAAATATATCAGGAGCAGATGCAGAATTGGAAGCTCAAAAAGTTTATACTGATAGATTATTAGAAAGTCTTCAAATGATACACATGAAATCTAGAGAAAAAAAATAGATCTAAACTTTTCAAGTGCGATAGAATTTCTAGATGTATCTTATAGATATCCAGATGCGAAAAAAAAATGTATTAGAGCATATAAATTTTCAAATAAGCCTGCAAATAAAAAGTCAAGGCTAAATTTATGAAAATTGAAAATTTTATAC